>JAEEGL011998754.1_pt1 | contig 11141 bp, 6 predicted proteins | sample 9134231 | NCBI WGS metagenome assembly JAEEGL01 (sample SAMN16246548, study PRJNA631951) | gut metagenome | biome: gut microbiome; feature: rumen; material: fiber-attached | host: Bos | place: Iran: Karaj | collected 2018-10
GCTTTTTATGCGCGGGGCAGAATTGCAGGCAAGGGAGAACCGTCGCCGCACGGTGCGGGAATGTTGACGGCCTTAACCCAGTCGTAGTACTCGTCATTTCCGCTCTCGCGGATAAAGATGGGACGATCCCCGACCTCGCGGGGCCGATCTCGTTGAAGCACCTCACCACAGTTCGGCGGCGACGGCGCGTGCTCGCCGTCGCGTTTCTCATTCGCCTCATGACGCTTGTAGCGGGCGTGATAGACGGGAAGCGAGCTCTGGATGTCAGGGACTGCAACTCGTCGAAGTATTTGCGGACGAGGGACGCGGCGTCGAAGGCCATCCTGTCGCGGGGCTGTTCACGCCGTGCGCCGTTGCTTCGCGGCTTCGATTGCTAACCTGGCTAGGACGAAAATGAAAAGGAGCATCTCGTTCATACTTGCGCTGGCCGTGTTCGCGGCGTTTTGGACATCGAGCGGGACGACGGGTTGCGCGATGGGCATGGCCGGAGAAAAGATGGAGCCGGCGCGGTGCCAAGCCGGAGACTATTCGATACAGATACCCGCCGACTGCTCCGAATGCGTGAAGTACTCTGCCGAGACACTGAAGAGGTATTTCGACGCCTCCTGCGGCACGGATATTCCTATAGAGTCCTGCGGTGTCGCATCCGCGAGGCCGCAGAGTAGGGTCATCGAGTTCAGGGAGGATGCGTGCGGCGAGTACGCCCTCGGCGACGAGGGGTACCATGTCACGGTGTCGGAAGAGTGCGACGTCACGCTGACCTGCGGCGCAAAGCGTGGCTCCCTCTACGCCGCGTTCTATTTCCTCGAGAAATTTATGGGCTACCGATTCCTGACCGACGACGTCGTGTACCTTTACGAGAAGGGAAGGCTTGACATCGTTCCGGGCTTCAAGGACACCGAGGTGCCTGGATTCGTATACAGGGCATTGAACGAGGTCGGCACGACCGTGAACGATTTCGCCCCACTTCGCCTCAACGCAGTGGACGGAGAAGGGTCGCGGGCGACGACCGCCCCGAAATACGGCGGCGGTGTCGGAAACCTCTATCTGCACGCGCACTCCTACGCTTACCAGGAGGCCGTCGGGATGAAACTCGACGAGGCTGGAATCACCGACATGGACAGCGAGGAGGCGATGGAGGTCTTTCGTGCCTACGGCTACAATACGGCCGCGCGCGACGCGCTCCATCTCGATTCAAGGCAGCCGTGCCTGACCTCCGAGGACACTTTCCGCCACATAATGAACTTCAACCGCCTGCTCTACAAGGAGCGCACGGAGCGCGGACAGGCGGTCGTCGGGCGCGACTACACGATGTTCTCGGTCTCGCCGAACGACAACACGGCTTTCTGCACCTGCGACAGGTGCAAGGCGGTCTACAACGAGGAGGGGAGCATCGCGGGGGCGGTCTTCCGCCTCTCGAACAGAGTCGCGGCGGCGATGAAGGAGGAGATGCCTGGAATCGGCGTCTTCACGATCGCCTACTGGGACGCGAGGAACCCGCCTGCGAGAACCAAGCCTGACAGGGATGTCTGCGTGGCGTTCTGTGTCGGGGGCTGCAACAACCACACCTACGACCGTCTAGGGGAGTGCAAGGCGGCGGGAGGCAACGACCGCTATCCCTTCCTCGTGTGGGACACGGCGTGCCAGGCGCCGGCCAAGCCGGAGTTCGCCCTCTCCAACATTTACGACATGGACTGCTTTGGCAGATGGTGCGAACTGACGGACAACATCTGCTTCTGGTACTACGCGACGAATTTCAACTATTTCATATCCCCCAGTCCGAACATCTTCAATATCTACGATGACTTCCGATATGTCGCGGAACACGGTGTGCGCGGAATGTACTGCGAGGGCTCGTCGAAGGGATTTACCTTCGAGAACCTGCGCGGCTATCTTGCCGCAAAGATGATGTGGAACCCTTTCATGGAAAAGGAGGAATTCGAGGGACACATGGACGAATTCCTGATGATCTACTACGGACCCGGCTGGAGGAGCATCAGGGAGTACATTGACCTGCAGAACAGGGCTGGCGACCTGAAAGGCTGCTGGACCAACAACTTCGACTGGCCGTGGGACATATACGACAAGGCGTTCTTTGCGCAGAACTTCGACCACATGGCCGAATTGTTCGGCGCCGCACGCGATGCGACCGGCGACCCTGTGCAGAAGGAACGTGTCGAAAAGACGTCGATACACGCCTATTTCCTTGGTTTGTCGGCAACTTATGAACGAGATGCGGTCTGCGGGGACGAGGCGGCGAAGCGGCGTTACAAGGAGAGATATGCCTACCTCTGGAACTATCTGAACGAAAAGGGATATCTCAAGGGAGTCCGCGAAGACGGATACAAATGCACCGACTTCCAGTCGGGACCCGGAGGACTCGACAATTTCCCACGAAGCCCAGCCGACGTCAGGGATCCGATGACATGGATCTTCGCCGACTTTACAGGCACAAGATTGGAGTGAACCTAAATCCGTGAATTGTGGGTGGACATTCTGCCGGCGCCCTCGCCAGCACAAAGTAAAATTCACGGATTCAGGGTGAAGGGAAAAGGTGTCCAAAGCCGCCTAGACGGCCGTCACGGGCGGGCGGCCGCACGGAGCGTGGACCATGCAGAACAGCCGGTTGTGCACTCGCGCCGATTTAAGGCGCTGGAACGCTGGCGGCCTTGACCCAATTGGAATACTCGTCATTTCCGCTCTCGCGGATAAAGATGGGACGCTCGCCGACCTCGGCGGGGCCGGTCTCGTCAAAGCGTCTCACCAGTTCGGCGGCAACGGCGCGGAACTGCTCGCCGTCGCGTTCCTCATTCGCCTCAAGACGCTTGTAGCGGGCGTAATAGACGGGAAGCGAGCTCTTGCGGACATTGTAGCGCAGAACGGGGTCGTCCTTGACGCGGGCTTCCGCCTCGTCCCAGAGGATGGCGGCGCGCGCGAGGAAGTCGTCAGTGAGCCACGGGACGGTCGGCGGGAACCAGATGTTGATATGGATGTCAGGGGCGGCGACGAGAGACTGCAACTCGTCGAAGTACTTTCGGACGAGGGGCGCAGCAGCACCGTAATAGCCTTTCATGAAGTCGTCGACGAGAGCCTCCATGTCCTGGTCGGGGTTCCAGAGGAGCTTGGCGAGGATCCAGCCGCGCAATTCGGCGAACTCGCCGTGGTAGCCCTGGTAGGCTCCCTGTTCCATGACGCCGATGACATGGTTGTCACGGAAGAACTTGAGGTTGCCCTGCAACGCTCCGAAGTTCGGGAAGGGGCCGAGATAGTGTGGAAAGTTGGTGGTGTAGTCCCAGATGAAGAGTTTATCGGTCATGCCGCTCCAGCCCTTGATGTCCTGCACGAACTTGCGGTTCTCAGGCAGGGTCGAGACATCCAGTGGCGTGGCGAAGTCGCACTCGATGGTGCAGAGGCGCGGAACGACGTTGTGGCGGGGCCTGATATTCGACGGCGGAGTACGAGTGTACTGGTAGGCCAGCGTTTCGATGAGGGCGTTCGGGAACTCCTTTTCGACCTCCTCCGCCACCTGGTTGACGAACCAGATGAGCAGGCCGGACTGGCCGCCGTAGCGCGCCGCCAGCGCATTGCAGGCCTCGCAAGTGCAGAACTTGTAGACATCGTTCTGGCTGACGCTGTACAGACCCGCGTCGGGATCCTTGCGGATGCGCTCCTTCACGCGCTCTGTGACGATGCGCAGGACGTCGGGATTGCTCAGGCAGCGTTGCACGTAGCCATTCTGGCGCTTGCCGTCAATCTCGCTGAAGTACTCCGGATGCGTGCCGTAGAACTCGTCCGCGGGCACCAGTTGGTCGAGGGTGTGGACGAAGAGGCCGCCGCCGAAGCGAATCTTGCCGCCGTGGCGCTTCTCCAGGCTCATATTGTTGCCGTTTCCCTTGTTGTGGTAAGCCATTTCCGTGTTGAAGTGGTCAACCCAGAAGGATTCGCGCATGAGGAAGGCGGGTTCCTGCGTTTCGTCCAAAGCAACGGGAACGGCGAAGTACTCCAGCTGTGGCAACACTGTCCGCCAGGAGGCGTACCAGCGGCAGCCGCCGAAGCGTTCCAGCACCTCGCAGACGCCGTAGAGCGCACCGCGCTTGCCGCCATGGATGACCAGATGCGGACCGACTACCTTCAGGCTGAAGGCGTCGTCAGGCTTGTCGGAGGCAGGAAAAACGCACCCACCCAGCTGAGCCAGATGGCGCGGTGCGCCGACCAGGATGGCCTTCGGCGGCAACGGCTCCGCGTCGTCCCGAATGGGCAGCGTCACGCCCGTCTGAAGCGCGATGGTCTTCTGCAGCTCCTCGCAGGCGAACCTGACAGACTCGCCCGCATCGGCGGCATGGACGATCACATAGGCGGGCGCTTCGCCACGTTGCGCAAGCACGAGTTCGGTCTGCGCCATCGCTGCCATCGCAAGGAAGAGGAGGCTGGACAGGGCGCTCTTGAGAAATGTGGTCATAGACATGAAGCTCTCCTTGGGTTCTTAAACAATGGGGTTCCTGAGGGGACGCTATGGCAATTGCTTGAACTTGGTATATAATATAGCCACTGAATCCGCGTTTTACATACATTCTCATTAGTGTCCCGTAAAAATCAAGAACAGGAGGTTAAATCAATTTAAAAGTCAATGAGTTATGCAACCATTTGCCTGCGCACCGATTTGAAAAATGAATTCCAATCTTCTGCGTAAAGACAAAGCTAGAACGGCACTGATTGCGTTTCAAACGCCTGCAAAAACAAGAAGATCAACTCTGGTTTTACGGTCAAACGTCCTTTTCTCATAAAAAGAAGCTTTGTTTAAGGAAAACTTTCTACCTCACTTTTATGGGACACTTGTGATACATTCTATGTAATTTACTATGAATGCATGTGAAAACCGCCGATGACTGTCCCTTCGATAGGCGGGTTTGCGGTGACTGTCCCCGCTTTTCACCGCTTTCATTTGCGGTGACTGTCCCCGCGATGGATTACACATTTATGCTAGCACATTCGTGCAGGTGACTGTCCCCGCTACTTTTTGGGGTGACTGTCCCCGCGATGGATTGCACATTTATGCTAGCACATTCGTGCCGGTGACTGTCCCCGATGTTATTTGGGGTGACTGTCCCCGCTGTTCACCGCTTTCATTTGGGGTGACTGTCCCCGCTGTTCTTTGGGGTGACTGTCCCCGCTGGTGTGGCTGCTCATTCGGGGTGACTGTCCCTCCTTTCGAAAAATCCGGTGACTGTCCCCGCTACTTTTTGGGGTGACGGTCCCCGCGATGGATTGCACATTTATGCTAGCACATTCGTGCCGGTGACTGTCCCCGCTACTTTTGGGGGTGACTGTCACCGCGATGGATTGCACATTTATGCTAGCACATTCGTGCTGGTGACTGTCCCCTATTTTAAAGGAACTGGGACAGTTGGAACAACTGAGACAGGCGGAACGCTAGTGCACTGTCCAGAATGGTCCAGAATTGTCCAGAGTTGTCCTGTTTCAACGTTCGAAACTGGAACACCGCGAAAAATGGCCAATTTCGAAGCCTTTTGCCTTCCGTGGGTATATATCCCTAAAATGGGTCGAAGGGCCGTGGAGGGCTTCTCAGGGCCATTTACGGGCATTTCGGCTTTTTGAAGCCCCGAAACTGGCTCCAAAAGAGGCCAATTGGGCCTGGAAGGCGTGAACGCCAGAAAAGTCTCACGGAGCGGTTTCGCGAAGACCGAATATGGCGATGGCTCCCGGAATAAGCGCAATTGTGGCGAAGGCGAAATAGAGTCGATAGGAATTCAGGCCATAGATTTTCACGCCGTCAAAGACTTCTGGCGGGAAGACCTCCAGCAGCGCTCCTGCAATGCAGCTGACAATCGCCACGCAGAAATAACTTGCGGCATTCAAGGTCGCGAGACTGATGCCGCCCTGGTCAGGCGGGTTGATCTCCTTGGTCCACGCCACCTGAACCGGCGAGACATTCGCCGTGAGCGTCATCACGAGCAGCGGCACCGCCAGCCACCAGTGGCGAACCCCAAGAAACAGCGCGCATAGGATGACGGCGTTGCTGCAAAGCGCCAGCACCGCCGCACCGACCTGGCACGCATACGGCAATGACGCCTTGCTGAATCTGCCGGTTCTTGAAGTCATACGGTGTTCTCGCAAATGGGCGGAGAACGCTCCGGAGTGGCGGACGGCACTGGCCCGCGCCTCACGGATCGGTCCGGGCGGCGCTGGTGTCGGGACGTTTCTGAGTCCAGGAGAAAAGGCCTGCGGAAACGCGATATTTCAGGCAGGTGGCGACTTTGTTGTTCTGCGTCCGGCTGGCTTTACACCGCTGTGGCATCCTCCCCGCAATCAAGAAAAGCTCTGCGCCGAAGGACGGATGCTCTTTCTTTCCCTTTATGAACCCTCGGCGGGAAGACTAGACAATGCAACGCTTTATCAAAGATGCCACGAGATGGGGGATATCATTACACAAGCATTGATGTGATTGTACTGCCCCGCGCCTCTCGCGCGGGGCTTCGCGCTGGAGGCGCGAGTGCACAACCTGTCCGCGCCGCTTGCGCGGGGCTTCGCGCTGGAGGCGCGAGTGCACAACCTGGCTGTTCTTCTATGGCCCTTTACTCCCAATGGAGGAATGCGCGATGTGGCTCCAATTCGTTGACGAAACGAATGGCGTAGGTGTTCGGCGTGACGGCGGGCTGGTCGGAGAATTCCAATTGTGCGAGCGAGTAGTAGAGTTCTCCGCAGTGTCTGGTGCGGACTCCGAGCTGCCGCTTGTGGAACGCCGTAATCTCCATCCATGGGCTGGCATCGCCATTGCCGAGGCAAGCGTTCTGCGCGGGCTCTTCCGTGGTGAGACCGCTCTTTCCAATCCACGCGAGGTGGTGGAAGGCCGATTTGTCGTCGAAATACCCCAAGTCCATTCTGATATCGTAAAAATCCGTCATCAGCGAGTCTTCATACGGAAGGGGCATGGCGGGGACGACAGCTCGCATCCACGTTCGGGCAAAATACGGCGGGTGCTGGCGAAGACGCCGCTGGTCGTCAATCGCCTTGCGTTCGGTCTGGTCGGCCTCATCCTGTTCTGGATAAGGGACAAGGTATTCCTGGACTGACGGAGAATCTTTCCGGACATTGACGAGAAAGCCGGCCACTCCGTATGCAGGCAACTTTGCCGCGAGGTCGGCGACGGCTTCGGGAGGCGCCGGTGTCTCTTCGGTCGGCAGGAAGCGCAGAATGTTTTGGGGGTGGATTCCGAAGAAGTCCCAGTCGGGCTTCTCCTCGAGAAACACCGGCGAGTCGGAAAAGTTTGCCAGAATGAGCAGGGCGGAACCGTCACCGGCGACCATCAACGCACTGTTCTTGAGACTGGAGTTGAGATGGTTGTAGAACCGGATGTCCCGCTGGTGGGCGAAGAGTCCCCAGAGCTTCCAGATGGGGCGCAGATGGCGCGATTCGAAACCCGGTTCGCACGCATGGGCCAGCGAGGAGCTGGGGAATTGCACGCCAAGCGGCACGTGGGGGGATTGGCCTGCTACCGCCAGAAAGGGTACCATCTTGGCCGTGCCGTATTCGGGAAAGGCGGCAGTCCACATCGAGCCTGGGCCGGCGGCGGTTGCGGCATAGTAGTCGTGGAGTTCACGACTGACGACCATCTGGCCGACCTCGCCCTCGCCTGAGACATACAGATTGAGCAGGTGTGGGGCCATTCCGACCGCCGAGAAGGCCGGGCCGGTATGGGAGAGCAGCAACCCCATCCGCCCGACACGCTCCCGCAAACGGTAGATGCGTTCAAGGAATCTTCGGAGACAAAAGACACCCTCCGGATACCATTCGCAGGGAGCGCTGATTTCAGACAGCGCGCTGCCATAGTCCATATAAAGTCCATCGCGGTCTTTTTCCAACCAATGGTCAAACCAGGAAGCATATTCTTGCGCGATGGAAGGCTCGGTGCCTCGGACATAGAGGGCGACGCGAAGACCTGCCCGGTGCGCGGTGCGAATCGTGCGCCTCAACTCATCCGGGTTGCATGGGAAGGAGTCGTTCTGAAGGTCACTTCGCCAATTTTCATGGAGAATGAGCACATCCCCGCCGTTCTGGGCCATTTTTTGAATCTGGCGGTCAGTCGGATAGCGTTGGAAATTGTCCAGATAGTGGAACATCCGAAGCGGCGGCTGGATTCGCTCCGGGGTGGCCGTGGCGACATGCCATCCCCATTGATTTCGCCATTGCCAGGGAACGCCGTCACGGCGACTTTCGTTGTTCACAAAATCGTATGTCACAAGGCAGTGGCGATCATTCCAGCGGATGTGCGAGGAAGTATTCCCTGGCTTTCCGTCCAGCGCCCCGCCGCCTTCGAGGAAGAATTCAAGATAGGCGTTTTTTCCGCTCTGGGCGTTTCTACATGAGAACCCGACTTTGGGGATGAGGCGGTCTGCGTAGTCGCGGTTTTCACCCGGTGCGAGGTGACGTTCCGTCTTGTTATAGACGGCATGTAGGAAGTCCATTGGCTTGGGCCAGGGGAAAACATCCCAGTGAACGTCATCAAACTCTTCAAGTCGCAGTTCGTGGGTCAGGCGGAACTGGCGGATGGCCGATGCATGGAGTTCTTCAGCATGGAAAAAGACGGAGAGGAAGGTGGTTCCGGAGCAGTCGAACTCATAGCGGAGATCCAGGAGAAACGGCGTTTGCCCGCCCCGTCCGTCCCGCCAGGCGATGCCGTAGAACTCCAGTCGCTCGGCATGCTCCACCCGGTACCGACGGCATTGTGGATTGGGCGGCAGGACAGGCGTGCATTCCTGGCCGTCTTCCAATGTCAGTGCAATCCTCGTGCGGAAAAGGTCGCGCCGACCGTGAATTTCCACATACGAGGGGAAGACGCCGGAGCCGTCGGAGAAGACGGTCCGGACGTCGGTTTGCTCGAAGACCTCGTGCATGAGAAAAGGGGCCTCCAGTCAATCCAGCGCCTCAAAATAGTCAGCGATGATTGCATCGATGACATTGAAGACCCCAGACTGGCGGCGGTCCGCCTCCTGAATCATTTTCGGGAAATACCTGAAGGGGATTAGGATTCTGTCGGCCAGATAGAATTTGTCCTGCCAGCTTTTTTCCGCCAGCGCAATCTCGTCCGCATTCAAGCCAAGAGCCCGGAGGATCGCCCGGGCCATGACCGCATCGCCAATCGGACTCATGTGGACGCCGTCAGTCGTCAACAAGTTCCCCAGCGCATGCGGATACAGCTGCTTGAGCCTTTCACGCTCTGTTTGAAATTCATGATTTTGATCGACCAAAACCAGGTTTTTCTCTTTCGCGAAATCCTTTAGAAATGAAATATATGGAATAAGCTTCGAATTCCACGAATTGTCCGGCTCCTCAAAAATCATGGTGGGAGTCATGAGCAAGACTCCAACGCCCGCCTTCTCCGCCATTTGAACCATGGCGCGGACATTTTCGCTGAAGGCCTCCAGGGTCACGCCCTGGTTGCGATGCTCCAGCCAGACGTCATTCAGACCACAGCTCAAAACCAGCAGCTGCGGCTCATGCCGAAGCACATCGTTTTCTATTCGCTGCCGCATGTGCCCGCTATGATGTGCGCTGATTCCGGCAGGAATGACCCTGATCTTTATCCCGTTTGCCTCCAGACCAGACGACACCAGATTGATGAAGCCCGTTTCCTGATCAAAGCCAAGACGGGTGATGGAGTCGCCCAGAAAAGCAATCGACATGCCATCCACAACCATGGGTGCGCCAATGGCTAGGCATCCCCACACGAGCAGAAAATGAAAAAGGAGTTTTTTTGCCATAAATGAAAAAGGAGTTTTTTTGCCATGTTTCAAGCGGAAATCAATGCTTCCTCCAGGCGGCCTTACGCCGCCTGGAGGAGCAACTATCAGTCTAGACGGTTAGGAAGCAACGACCACTCACTGGCCGGTGAACCAGAAGTCAACCTTGTACCAGTCGTTGTCGTTGTTGTCGGCCGCCCGGGCGGGGAAGCTTTCGAGGATGCCCCAGATTTCGCCGCCGGAGAGTGCTTCGACATGTCCGTCATGGAAGACGATGTTCGCGTTGCTGCCATGGCGCCGCGTGGCGAAGCCGCCACCCGTCTCGCCCTTCGCCAGAGCATCCTGGTCAGCGTTGGGGTGGGAGTAAAGGAAGATGATGTTGTGAGTGTCGGCGATGACGGGTGTGGCCCTGCGCAGCTGTGTGCTTCGGGTGACGGCCTTTGGAGCACACGCACCAGGGCCGGGCCATGTGGATGTGGGAACGCCTAGATGGGTGTTGTACCCGTATTCCCCAAGCATCTTGCCTTCGACTTCCGAATAGGTGCCGAAATCCGAAAAGATCGACCAGTTGACAGTTGGACCGTCAATGCTGGGGCAGTTATACATCTTGATGTTGTCGAGGTAGGGATAGAGGCCGTTGTACCAAGCAGCAGCATCCGTGGGGGCATTGGCGCCGCCATAGGGCATGTAGTCCTTGGTGTCCACAAGGTACATGTTGAAGGCGGTGCCCATCTGGCGCAGGTTGCTGATGCAGGAGGCGGCTTGCGCACGGGCGCGGGCCTTGGAGAGCGCGGGAAGGAGCATGCCGGCAAGGATCGCGATGATCGCGATGACCACCAGCAATTCGATGAGTGTGAATGATTTGTTTTTCATCTTTGTGGTTTGTTGGGGGTGGTGGTTCATTTGATGTCTCCGGAGAAAAGTTCTCCCGAGACGAGGGAAAACAGGCAGTGAAAAAAAGTCGTGGCTTTCAGCAGATGACCTCCTTTTTATTTGGTGAATGGGAAAAATTGAAGGATTGAGTTAGGGTTGTTGGACATTTTGGGGAGCCGCGGGGGCTTTCCCGTATGGAGTGATGAAGAAGAAGATGCCGTCGGTGGCGATGACGAGCTCGCCGGTCTCGGAGGCCTCCCACGCACGGAAGTGCGGGATGCCCTCCGCGTGGATCATGTTGTCGGTGTCGATGCCCCGTTCGTCATGCGAGAGCCATTCCGGCATTGAGGAGACTGCGGCCTTGGGGGCGACCGCCTTGAGGAAAGAGGGGCAGGTGCCGTAGGCGCCGCCGTGATGGCCGGTCTCGAGCACGGTGGATTTCACGCTGATGCCATGCGCGTAGATGACATCCCATTCCTCCGTGCACATGTCGCCGGTGAAGAGCATGGA
>JAEEGL013015285.1_pt1 | contig 11141 bp, 1 predicted proteins | sample 9134231 | NCBI WGS metagenome assembly JAEEGL01 (sample SAMN16246548, study PRJNA631951) | gut metagenome | biome: gut microbiome; feature: rumen; material: fiber-attached | host: Bos | place: Iran: Karaj | collected 2018-10
GTTGATTTCGATCTCAATGGAGATAACTCCGCCGCAATCGACACACAAAATATACAAGAAGGTAGAAAAGTCGAAGCACCTGCTAGTGACCCAACACAAGATGGTTGGATTTTCCAAGGTTGGTTCACAGATCCAGTCAGCGGTGTCCGTTGGGACTTCGATAAAGATGTCGTCTCAGGCGATATCACCCTTTATGCTCACTGGGCTAAATTCAAAGTAGTGGATGGTGTTTTAGTTGAATGCACCGCCACTGGTGATGTTATTATCCCAGAATACTTCGACGATCAACTCGTAACCGCGATTGGTGATGATGTTTTCAAAAACAATACATCTATCACATCAGTCACAATCCCATATACCGTTACTTCCATCGGAAATAGCGCTTTTGAGGGCTGTACTGGTATCGCTTCGATTATTATTCCTCATAACGTCAAAACTCTCGGTAATGACGCTTTTAAAGGCTGTTCTAATATGGCCTATATCTATTTTGAATCAGTCAATAGCACAACTGTCTCCACATTAAGAGGCCCAGGCCAACAAACTGGCGGTCTTAAAACCATTGGTGAAGGTGCATTTGAAGATTGTACAAGCTTAAAGAATCTCGTTATTTCAAGCACAGTAACTTCTATTGGTGACAATGCTTTCAAGGGTTGTTCATCTCTTGAATCAATCACACTTCCATATATTCCAAATGATACAAGTGCTGGTAGTGTACCAACCCCATCATTCTCCACTGGTCATGGTGAACCAGATAGTAGTTATGACGCTACAACCGTTTATATGGATGAAGATACAAACATTATCTACATTCGTATTTATCCAACGGATTCCTGGACAGTTAAATTCAGTACTTTTTCTTCACTTGATATTGCTTACGGTTCTGGCACACCTACTACACACGACTCAAAAGATGTTTATATTAACACAGAAAATGGTGATGCATACGCTTGGACTGGCTCTTCGTGGTTAAATCAACTTAACATCCTTACTTATGATTACATTGGTATTCCTGATGCTTTTGCTTCTGTTCCAACTCCACCTGCAAACACAATCGGTAACTTCTTTGGTACCGATAATGCTGGTCTTCCAACTTCTTTGAAGACTATCGTTTTAAATGGTAATCTCGCTATTCCAGAAAATGCGTTAAGCGGTTGCTCCAATATTGAAAATATCGTGGTGTCAGGAAAGCCAGCCTCTATTGGCGCTGGCGCCTTCCGAGGTTGTACATCGCTTAAATCAATTACATTACCATATATCGGTGCTTATGCTTATGATCCAAATACTGCTTTGACTTATTCATATGGTCATGGTGAACCTGCTGCTGATTATGATGTATCTAATGTTTATTTGGACCTTGATACCACTAATATCTGGCAGTACCTCAATGGTGCATGGACAGAAAAGATTGTTTGGGCTAGTATCACTAGTAATAGCGTTTACGTTGATGCTGATGCGCCAACATTTGTGCCAAGCGACGACGATGATATTTATATCGATTATTTGACAGGCGATATATATGGCTATAATGGCGCAACATGGTCTGTGCAAATGGAAGTCACAGAGCTTGATCAATGGGGATTATTAGTATCACCAACTGGCGCTAATACAGCATTTATTGGTTATGTCTTCGGTGCTTCTGATTACAACAGCCAAGCAAGCTATGTTCCTACAAGTCTTAAAACCATTATCTTAACTGGCGCAAATGGTGAAAATGGTGATGAAATTAGTGCTTATGCCTTTGGTGGTCTAACAAGTGTTGAAACAATTGTTCTTCCTGACAATATTAAACAGATTAAACAATATGCTTTCGCAGCGGTTGAAATGGATTCATTTGTCATTCCTGATAGTGTGACAAATATCTTTGAGAATGCGTTCTACCACGCGAGAATTAGAGAATTAACTATTCCTTTTGTGGGTATGGGTAGAACTCAAGGAGAACAAAAATTAGGTGCCCTCTTTGGCACTTATCATAAATTTATTGAAACAATTACCCTTACTGGTGGTAACGGTGTTGATGGAAACATCATTTCATATAGTGCTTTTGAAGGATGTAGAGCCTTAACAACAATTAATCTTCCAAATAATATTGTTCGTATTGAAGATAATGCCTTTAGAAACTGTGAGTCATTAACTTCAATCGTTATCCCATATGGTGTTACCTATATCGGTCAATATGCCTTTGGCTCTTGTACAAGCCTTAGTTATGTTGGACTACCATCTACATTAACTACATTGGAAAGCTTTGCTTTTGATAGCTGCTCTTCCTTAGAATATATCGTTCTCCCAGAAGGCTTAAGAACTATTGGCTGGTATGCATTCACTCATAGTGGTTTAAAGAATATTGTTATTCCTTCATCCATTACAAGAATTGGCGCTGATGCGTTCTCATATTGTAGTAACCTAACGAGCATCTATGCTTTAGATGGTTGTGACGTCATTGTTGAAAGTGGTGCTTTCAGGTCATGTCCTAACTTAAAATACGTCAAATTTGAATGTGCGATTTCTTCGTTTGGCTACGCTGGCGGAGAATGGCTCTCATCATACTGGAATCCATTCTTTGATTGTAATAACTTAGAATACGTTGATTTAGGTAGAGATTTATTAGCCCCATCTGATGAAGCGGATGCCGGATTAACACCTTTCTATGAATTTAAGAATAACGCTAGTGGTGAAATCACCGGTGTCTTTGAAGGTTTCACACATTTGAAGACCGTCATTCTTCCAAATACAATTACCAATATTAGTGAAAAGACATTTAAAGGCTGTTCTAGCTTAACCGCTATTACATTACCAAGTGAATTAATAACAATTGGTAACAATGCATTCCAAGGTTGTGAAGCCTTAGCTTATGTCTATTTCAACGAAAAATTACAAACTATTGGTAATTATGCATTTGCCTATTGCTCAAGTTTAAAAGCCATTAGTGTTCCAAATAGTGTGACCTCTATTGGTAAAAGCGCTTTTGAAGCATCTAAAAAATGGGTCAATTATGGCAATTTAAAAACTCAATATTCTCCAAACGCTACCTCTATTGTCGTCGATGTATTTACTAATAGAACAACAACGGGTACGGACGGTGATATCTTTGTTTGTACTGATATTGATCACTTTGGTCATATCTATGTGCGTAACGGTACAGGTAATGATTGGGTATTAAAAGATACCATCCATTATAGTTTCGCTAGTGGTACAACTAACCCAGTCGCAGCTTCTGCTAACTCCAATAGTTTAAATGTTGTGTTTATCAATACCAATACTGGCGAAATGCTTATTAACTCTAATAGCAAATTAGAAAGCATTTCACTCCCATTCATCGGTAAAGATAATGGTAGCGATAATTCCTATAACAATATCGGCTATATCTTTGGTACAACTATTTATGCCGAAAACCATACTTATGTACCATATTCCTTAAAAACTGTAATTATTAATAACGCTAGTAACGTTGTTTCAAATGCTTTCTATCAATGCTATAACATTGAAACTATTGTGATTAATGGTACAACTTCTTCTGTGGGTTTAAAGGCGTTTTATGAATGTTATTCTTTAAAGAATATTTCATTACCTTCCACTATAAGTACGATTAATATGAGCGCTTTTTCACTCTGCTCTTCTTTAGTGAATTTGGTGTTGCCAAATAGTGTTAATACTCTTGGTGATTCCGCAGTGTCAAACTGCCAATCATTAGAAACAGTTTATTTACCAGAAGGTTTAACCACAATTGGTAAGGAATGCTTCTTTAATGATATATCTCTTAAGAGTGTCTATCTTCCAGATTCAGTCACTTCTGTTGGTATTTGTGTATTCCAAGAATGTAGTGCACTTACCTCAGTGAGATTCTCTAATAATATGGACACTATTAGTCAACAAATGTTCTATAAGTGCACATCATTAGAATCTATTGTGATTCCTGGTAACATTCAAAGAATTGATCTTAACGCCTTTAATGGTTGTACTTCTTTGAAGTATGTATTCTTCAACGAAGGCATTAAAGTTATTCACGAATATGCTTTCCAAGACTGTACTTCATTAACATCCATCACTCTTCCAAACAGCATCAAAGATTTAGGTAGAGGTGTCTTCTATGGTTGTACATCCTTAGAATCCATATCTCTCCCATTCGCTGGTGCTTCCTATTCAAGGATGGGCGATGTCTTAACTGACGATAATATCGAAATCGGTGGTAAACCAGATAATAGTGTTGGTAACGATAATGACCTTCTCGTGGACACCACAAACGATAAGATTTTTAGAAAAATAGACGGTAAGTGGTATAGTCAATTACAATTTGTCCACATTGGTGAATCTACACCAGGAGATATTACTTATGGTCATGGTGCTCCAACACCTGCATCAGGTAATAGCTTCTATGTTGATGTTGATAACTACGATTTCTATGAAATTGATAGCACCGATCCAAACGTCTGGCATAAGATTGGTAATCTTGATATCTTATTTGCGAAATTTGCCTATATCTTTGTCAGTCCAAATGGCAACGCGACTTTCGATACATTCAATGACGATGCTTTAAGTAATCTTAAAACAGTGGTGATTACTAAAGGTTCATATAATCAAACATATGACCGCTATTTCATTCAAGAAGACTCATTTATGGGCTGCGCTGACATTGAACACATCAGCCTTCCAAAAGATGTCTACACAATCGATGATAACGCCTTCAAAGGTTGTACATCTTTAAAGACAGTCACGTTTGAAAATAACTCCATCTTAGAAAGCTTTGGTAGAGACTCTTTCAAAGGCTGCTCAAGCTTAACATCAATCGTTATTCCTAATGGTGTAGTCTATATCTTTGATAACGCCTTTATGGATTGTACTGCTTTGAAGTATGTTATCTTCCAAGATAATTCACATGTTGAAACAATCTATAAACAAGCATTCGCTAACTGTACAAGCTTAGAATCAATTATTGTTCCAAGCTCAGTAACTGAATTACAAATCGGTTGTTTCCAAGGCTGCTCAAGTCTTAAATCTATTGCAGTGCCATTTGTTGGTAGCAACGCTACTTCAAATGAATATGCATATTTAGGCCATATCTTTGGGGCTACTAGTTATTCAGGAAATAATACATACACTCCAGCATCACTAAAAACAGTGGAAGTGACTGGTGATACTGATCTTGGAGAATATGCTTTTAATAACTGTCGAAATATTGAAACAATTCTCATTTCTGGTAATCCTTCACAAATCGGTAATAGAGCGTTAGCTAACACTTATGCTTTAAAGACCATCAAACTTCCATTTATTGGAAGAAGCGCCGACGATACAGGCAGTTATGGTCGTTTGCAATCTATTTTTAACGGTAGTGTATCAAGCACGATTGAAACAATTATCCTTACGGGTGCTAATGGCACGAACCGTGATGTGATTCCTGATTACGCTTTCTCAGGAATTTCAGGCGTGAAGAATTATGTTCTTCCTGAAAATATTACAACCATTGGTAATAGCGCCTTCCAAAGCAATACTTCGTTAGAAACATTTGTTATACCTAACAGTGTTACCACATTGGGTGACTATGCTTTCAATTATTGCTCGAATCTTACATACGTCAAATTAAGTGAAAATCTTACTGTTATTAGTAACTATGCCTTCAGGAGCTGTTACAAACTTAATAACGTTACTATTACCAGCAATATTACTTCGATTGGAGAATACGCTTTCGATAGCTGTAATAGCTTAACCTCAGTCAAGTTTGAAAATGGCCTTTTGAACATTGGCAGATACGCTTTCTATAATTGCAATACCTTGCAGGCAATTACCTTGCCAAGTACGTTAACAACAGTTGGTGAATACGCTTTCTATCGCTGTAGCGCATTAATGTATGTTGATCTCGGGAATTGTAGTTCGTTAACCACTTTAGGTGATTATATGTTTTGGGAGTGTAGTTTCTTATCTAATGTCAAACTTTCCTATGGCATTAAGAATATTGGTCAATACGCTTTCTCCGATTGTTATGCACTAGCAACAATTGACGTCAGAAGCGTTGAAACATTTGGCCGTTATTCGTTCTATAACTGTAGAGGGCTTACATCACTTAACTTTAATAGTTTCACCCTTATCGATCAAAATGCCTTCGAAGGTTGTAAATCGCTATCTTATGTATATTTCAACTTTGGAAATAGTACCGTTCGTTCAATTGAACAAAGTGCATTCCGTGGCTGCGTTTCACTTAAAGCAATTGATCTTGGAAATCGTTCCAATAGACTTGCAAAGCTCGGTAGATATGCCTTTGATGGTTGCACTAGTATTGAATCTCTTGTCTTACCATATCTTGGAGAAACAGTGGATGGCAATCCTTGCTACCTTTCTGAGTTATTGGGTAATGACGCAGCAAACAATGTAAGAAATATTACATTGGAAGATGTCCACACAGTTAGAAATGGTGCTTTCAATGGCTTGAAATCATTAGAAACTGTTTCAGTCAGGGGTAATGACTGTACTAGTATTGGCGATGAAGCTTTTAGAGGTTGTCCTAAATTAAGGAGTGTTACTTTACCTAGATGTGCTTATTATGGAAAATACCTATGTTACGGATGTGTAAATTTGACTTACTTCTATGTTTCACATTCCAGCTCTGATGGCTGGGAATATGTTCCTGATTATTGTTTCTATGGATGCGTTTCATTAACAGATGTATATATGGATCATCACATGAAATCATTTGGTGATTATGCATTCTATGGCTGTACATCATTTATCGAATTCAGAATATATGGCGATAATCTTGAATCCATAGGTGATTATGCCTTTGCAAAATGTATTAATTTAAGTTCTTTCCCATTTAATGGCTCTTGGAATAAGCTGCATCATATTGGTGAATACGCTTTCCAAAATACAGCTTTTACATCACTTACTCTTAGAGCAAATGACAATTTAGAAATTGGTCGAGGCGCTTTTGCTGATTGCTCAAGACTTAAGTATGTCTATCTACAAGAAGGCATCAAATCCATTGGTAATTATGCCTTTGCAAATTGTTCAATTAAAGCAATCGTCTTACCTAGCTCCGCCGCTATTTCAGAGAGCGTGTTCTCTGGCTGCAACGAATTAGAATCGGTGACTATTCCTACAATTGGCTTCGATCTAGACACTAATTATCCAAATTACTATTTTGGTAGTTTGTTCGGTTCCGATGAACCTAGTGAAGAAGCGAGCAATCCTTGCGTTCCAGCATCGTTAAAAACAGTTGTTGTAACTGGTGATGGTGCTGTTGGCTATATGGCGTTTGCAAACTGCAACAATATTGAAACCATTAGATTTACTGGTAATCCTGTTTGCATGGCTTCGAACATCTTCTCTGGATGTACTTCATTAAAGAAAGTTATTGTTCCATATATTGGTGGTGGCGCTGTTAATGGCATTTCTGGTGGTACAGAAGAATTAGGCCTTATTTATGAATGGGACTTAATACCAATCACCAATATCAAAGCTAACCCAAGTACAACCGTTAAACTTGGCTATTATACAGAATCGTATTCTTCGGGTTCAACTCCTTTGTACAATGTTGGTGATATTGTGCTTCAAATTAGTGATGGCGTTGCCTACATTTGCACGGCCTCGAGTTATTCTAGTGAATGGGATGAGTGTTGGTATGACTGGGAAACCTACACTGGTGATACTGGTTACGCTCTTCCACATAAAGAAAATGGCTATTGGTATGTTGGTACTACAAATACAGGCTTTGCAGTTGGATCAAGTTACAATAGTGTTTCATATGGTAATGGCGATCCCGTTACATACGGCATGTACATCGATAGCAGTCCTTGGTATCAAACACCTTACGTTGATATGGATACAGGTAATTTCTATGGAATTACTTCACATACCTATGGTAATAATGGCGATCTTTACTATCGCACCGATGAGAATATTCTCTATAGAAAATATAATGACGCATGGCATGTTGAAAATGCCTTCAGCAATGTCACAACCGGTGATGTTGCCCCTGACAATGCTAACGGCGATGATGGTGATCAATACATTAATATTGCTACTGGTGATTTCTATCGTAAAAACGCTGGTGTTTGGGAACTTGAAAGTAACCTCCTAGATCAATTCAATAGATTTGGTTACTGGTTCTCAGCATTTACCAATTTAGTGGGCATTCCAGAAAGCTTTGAAACAGTAGAAATCATTGGAAATATTACTGAAATCAAAGAAGGAACATTCGCTAATTGCGAATATATTAAAGAAGTCATTCTTCCTGATTCGGTTGAAACTATTGGCAACGGTGCTTTTGCAGGTTGTGAAAACCTTAAAAACATCAATATGCCAACTTCCCTCATTTCTATTGGCAACTCTGCATTTGACGAATGTTTCGCTCTTAAGATTGATCTCGAATTAACTGGCGTAACAATTGGAAAATATGCTTTCTTTGGAACCGGTATCACAAGCTTGTATTTGCGAGATGTCAATGTGATTGAAGAAGGCGCTTTCGCTTATTGCACAAAAATGGAAGAAATGCTGCTAATAGGCACTACAAATATCGGTGATTGGGCCTTTAATGAGTGCACCACTTTAAAGAGAGTAAATATTAGTGCAAATTCTAGTATTAATCTCTCTATTGGTGAGCATGCCTTTGAAGGATGTTGCTCACTAGATGATCTGTTTATCTCTCTTTCCTTAATAACTATTAAATCATTAGGGGTCGATGCGTTTATGGGGTGTAGATCACTTCCATATATTGATTTAAGAAATCTAGACTGCGATATCTCTGATAAAGCCTTCCGTGAGTGCACTTCTTTACAATATGTTTATATGAACAATTCCGCCAATATTACTTCCATTGGCGAAGAGGCGTTTGCTTATTGCACATCACTAAGCTACGTTGAAATCGGCGCTGGCGTCAATAATATCAAAAATGAAGCGTTCTCGAATTGTGTTAATCTAAAAACATTAAATATTAAATCAACAGTATCAATTACGTTTGGAGCAGATGTTTTTGAAAATTGTCATTCAATAAATAAGGTTTACTATAGTTCAGCCAGTGCCAATGCATCTGAATGGACAAGCAATTTCTATGACAATTTACAAGGCTATGATAAGAATTATTTCAAAGGCGCCACAATTGTCTTTAGTGATGGAATTGCGTATCTACAAAAATATGATGGAACACTTGCTCCACAAGCATAATTAGAAAGGATTAATGATTATGAAAAAAGCAAAACTTAGTAAAGGTCTTAAAAGACTATTCGCTGCCACAATCATTGTAGCGGCCCTCTACATCATCGCACTCATTTTGTTCGCTTTGATTGTTAATAAACAAGGCGACAAAGAGCTATATAGCTTTGGTGGTGTAATTAAATTCCACCTTAATGGTGTGATGAACTTACTATTGTTCAATTTTGGAAAAGGATCTAAGTATGAAGCTATCTATTATGGCTTAAGTGTCTTCTTATACGCCATTATTGTCTGCTGGATCATCTTCTTAATTGCAGGTATCGCTGTTAACGATAAGAAAAACACCAATATCATGGCTTATCCAATTACCATGGCATTCATTGGTGTTGGCATTTATACCTTATTAGCGAGTGGTGCACAAAAGTATTGGGCAATCATTAATCAAGCCGATGAAATGTATGCTGGTCGTACAGTAGTGTTGTTCCTCGTTCTACTGATGATCGCTTTAGCGGCTATCTATTTCTTATTATCAATCATCTTCTATTTCTGGTGTATCTTACGTGCCTACTTAGCAGATAGAGATCTCGATCAAGAAGATAACGCTTTACTTGATGAAGTAAGAAAAGTTGTTAAAGAAGAACTCATTAATAATCAACCATATGATGTGGTGGTGATTAATAATGAAGTAAAAGAAGAAGAGCCAGTTAAGGAAGAAGAACCTCTTCCTGAACCAGAACCAGAAGTAGTGGCTGAGCCTGAGCCTGAACCTGAACCAGTTAAAGAAGAAGCAAAGGTTGAAGAAAAACGCGAATGGCCAGCAGTGAGCTTCTGGGATAAAGCAAGAGAAGTTTGGCCACAACTTGATAATCCAAAACCTCTTCCTAAGGAAGAAAAGAAAGAAGAAGAACCTCAAGAAGAAGGTAATGATGAATGGAATAGAAATAAACGTCAACCATTCCTTAACCGCGTTATTACCGCTGATCTTGATACAAAGGCTAACTATAATGAACTCAAGAACGAACTTCTCTCATATGGAGTGAAAGCCAGAATGTCTAGAGGTGGTGAAACATTCCGCTTAAAAGAAAAACGCTATGCGAAAATCTATCTTGTTGGTAAAACTCTTAAGGTCTACTTAGCGCTTTCTCCAGAAGATTATAAAGATTCCACATTCCCAATTGAAGATGTTGGTCATAGACCAAATTACGCAGAAATGCCATTGCTCTTCAAAGTGAGATCTGGTTTATCTGTCAGAAGATGTAAAGAGCTCATCAAAGCGGCATGTGAAAAAGATGGTCTTGAACAAAAAGAAGTGAAAGATACCAACTGGGTTGATGAACTTAGAAAGCTTAATGCTGAAAAAGCTAAAGAAAAGTAATTCTATTTCACTTTCATAAATAAGCTCGCCTAATAAGCGGGCTTTTTTATATTCTAAAAATAATAAAAATGTTATAAAATTTGGTGTATGGAAATTAAAGATTTAAAACTACTTTTTATGGGTACTCCAGAGATATCCGCTTACGTCTTTCAAAAGATGATTGAAGCGGGATATCATTTCGTGGGTTTAGTGGCCCAACCTGATCATCCAGTTGGAAGAAAAGGCATCATTGAAAAAGTTCCTACTAAAGTAGTGGCAGAAAAATATCATATCCCAGTCTATCAACCAGAAAAGATTCGTTTAGACTATTCCTTTATGGAAGAAGTTAAACCAGATTTAGTTATTACTCTTGCGTATGGACAAATCGTTCCACAAGGATTTTTAGATATTCCTCAATACGGTTGCTTAAACCTTCACGGTTCTTTACTCCCTAAATATCGAGGAGCGTCTCCTGTTCAATCAGTCTTAATTAACAATGAAAAAGTCACCGGTGTCACCCTCATGGAAATGGTCAAAGCCATGGACGCTGGTAGGATGTATGCCAAAAAGGAAATCAAAATCGAAGATGATGATAACGCGACTTCTTTGTTTAATAAGGTCAAAGAGGCCGCTAGCGAGCTCGTAATCGAAA
>JAEEGL013231812.1_pt1 | contig 11141 bp, 7 predicted proteins | sample 9134231 | NCBI WGS metagenome assembly JAEEGL01 (sample SAMN16246548, study PRJNA631951) | gut metagenome | biome: gut microbiome; feature: rumen; material: fiber-attached | host: Bos | place: Iran: Karaj | collected 2018-10
ACATGCAGTGTGCTGCTCCGCGTTATACGGAAGTAAGACTTGAGAAGATCTGCGAAGAGATATTCAAGGGCATTGATAAAGATGCGGTCGACATGGTCGACAACTATGACGGAACGCTCAAGGAACCTTCGCTTCTTCCTACGACATTTCCTGCCGTGCTGGTAAATGCCAATCAGGGTATCGCAGTTGGTATGGCATCCAATATCTGTTCTTTCAACCTTTCAGAAGTCTGTGCTGCAACTGAAGCATATATGAGAGATCCCACTACTGATCTTCTGGAGATCATGCCTGCGCCTGACTTTTCAGGCGGCGGAAAGATCCTTTACAACAGGGATCAGATGAAGGCTATCTATGATACAGGAAAGGGAACTTTTTCCGTAAGAGCAAAGTATCAGGTCGATAAGTCAAAAAATCTCATTGAGATCACAGAGATCCCTTATTCCACAAGCGTTGAGGCTATCATCGATAATATCGCCGATCTTGTTAAGAGCGGTAAGGCAAAAGAGATTGCCGACATCCGTGACGAGACAGACCTTGACGGTCTCAAGATCACTATCGACTGCAAGCGCGGCACGGATCACGAGCAGCTCATGACCAAGCTCTTCAGGTTTACAAAGCTTGAAGATACATTCTCATGCAATTTCAATATCCTTATCGACGGTTCACCGAGAGTGATGGGCATCGCTCAGATCCTTGACGAATGGCTTAAGTGGAGAAGGACATGCGTCTGCAGAGAACTTTCTTTCAATCTTGACAAGATGAAGAAGAAGCTTCACCTGCTGGACGGTCTTGCCGTTATCCTTCTCGACATCGATAAGGCAATAAAGATCATTAGAGAGACAGAGCTTGAAGCTGACGTTATCCCCAACCTCATGAAGGGATTTGGTATTGACGAAGAGCAGGCTGAGTATGTTGCCGAGATCAAACTCCGCAATATCAATAAGCAGTATATCCTCAACAGGATCGCCGACAGAGATAAGCTCAAAGCTGATATAGCCGATACTGAAGATCTCCTTGGCAGTCCCAGAAGGATCAACAATCTGATTGCCAAGACATTAAAGGAAGTTGCGGAGAAATACGGTCAGCCCAGAAGATCAGAGCTTGTCGGTGCAGAGGAGACAGAGACCTTTGTCGAGACCGCCGTCATCCCTGATTACAGGCTGCATCTCATGCTTACACGTCACGGTTATCTTAAGAAGCACACTATGAAGTCACTTCAGAGTGCAGGTGAACTTAAGACTAAAGATGACGATGAGATCTTTATGGGATTTGAATGTGAGAACCGGTCAGACCTGTTGATCTTCACTGACAAGTGCAATCTTTATAAGACTCACGTTTATGATTTTTCCGACACAAAGCCCGGTGATCTCGGACACTTCCTTAACAGTGAACTCGAGATGGAAGACGGCGAGAAGCCGATGTTCATGATATCGACTTCAGATTATAAGGGAATACTCTTTATCGCATTTGAGAACGGCAAAGCCGCAAGATTCCCCATATCTGCATATGAGACGAAGCAGAACAGAAAGAAACTGATAAATGCATATTTTGACGGCAGCAAGGCTATCGGATTTATCCTTCTTGATGAGGAAGAGGATCCTGATCTGATAGTTACCAACAGCCTTGATAAGGCAGCCGTGTTCAAGTCTTCATTGATACCGTTGAAGACTACAAGAACTACACAGGGCGTACAGCTCCTTGTTTCCAAGAAGGGTTCGGTATTAAAGACTCTTGCCCGTCTTGCAGAAGTGGATGTACAGGATCCCGAGTATTACAGGATCCGCAAAGTGCCTGCAATCGGCTACTACATCAGGGAGACTACTCTGGAGGCAAAGCAGGTAAGCTTTGATGATCTGAAGTGACAGTTTTTTCTTCCGAATATCACGTCGGAGATGACGAGCGCAAAAATACCAAAGGATACTATGTTGCAGCTGTTCTCTGTTCGGTTGCACTGGTTGCGCTTGCACTTACGTGGTTTGTTATCGGAAGAAAAAATGCCTATGAGATAGATACGGTTCCGGGGTTTGAAAAAGCTATCGATGAAGGACGCTATACTGAAGCGCTTTCAATTTACCGCGGCATTCAGGATGAGGTGCTTAAGGTATCTCCCAAAGACCGCACGTCAAACTCCATTCAGGTTCAGATGCTCGATGATATGGAGAATATCGTCAGAGTCAGGGTAGACATGATCTGTGACCGCATAATCCAGAACAGGTATGTCCTGACAGCAAGTGATATCAATTTCCTCGATTCCATGAGAGAACTGACGAGTTCTGTCGTTTCCGAGCGGTTATACGGAATATGCGAAGAGTTCCTTCTGGGAAGTGTCGAAAAGCCGGTTGTAATGTTCTTTTTCGAACAGCTGCAGCCTATCGGTAATTTCTCCGCTACTGCCAATCCTTTGTTAAGAGAGCTGGATTATATCGAGACCGCTGCCGGTGATGTGCAGACCGCAGAGAAATCATTCGGCGAGGGTGATTATGTTGCCGCAGTAAAGACATATACGCTTGTAAATGAGAAATACGACGGATTCGTCGGCGATTACTGTGATCAGAGGATCGATACTATAAAGGAAACGATGTATGAACCGATGCTCGCTGAGGGCGAACATATGCTTCAGACATATAAGTTCTATTCGGCTGAGCAGCTCTTTTCCGACCTTGCCGTCATATTCCCTGAAGATGATATCATCAAGAGTAATCTTCTGACTGCTACATCATATACCGGTGAGGTCAAGGAATACCGCGGACCCATTGAAGTCATCTGTGTAAGATCTCTTATTGCCGATACGGATGTGGCTTTTTCAGGACGATTCCGTTCCAAAGACACCGGCATGTATCTGACAACTTATGAATTTGAGAAGATACTTGAGAATCTTTATGAGAGGGATTATGTTCTTGTCGATCCCGAGAATCTTGTTGATGCGAGCGATCCGACGTTCCTGTTCGAGCGTAATCTCAGAGTCCCCAAAGGAAAGAAGCCACTTGTTGTCGTTATAGAGAATCTTCAGTACAGCTGTGCCGCTTACAATTGCGGAACGTGCAGAAGGCTTGTCCTTAATGATGAGAGTCAGGTCTGCGGTGAGTATGTTAACGCGGCCGGAGAGACCGTGGTCAGCAGAACTGCAGAATCGATAGGGATCCTTGATGTTTTTGTCGAAAAGCATCCGGATTTCACTTTTGACGGAGCAAAGGGAATCATTTCCGTAAGCGGACATGAGGCTTGTTTTGGCTATCTTGTTGCCGCAGGAGAGATCGAGGACCGCAATGCCGCATTATCTGCAGCGAAGCTTCCGCAGATCAATCCGACCAATGATGATATCGATTACAGCAGGGAAAGAGTTACCGATATCGTGAAGATCCTTTCAGAAAACGGATGGAAGTTCGCATCCTGCACATATGATTATATTGAGGATTGCCGGAACACCGAAAAACAGGTGCTGATGGATGATACGGTCAAGTGGCTGGATCAGATAGGTAGTCTTTTCGGTGAGGTCCATATGCTTGTTTATCCGAACGGAAACTATATCTACGGTACGGATGACAGAGCTGTCTACTACAAAAATCTGGGCTTCAGGATCTTTTTCGGGGGAGGAGCGACCCCGTACTATACATATGGTGACAACTATCTTTACCTTGACAGGGCGATGATGAGTTATAACACTTTGTCCAGGAAGGCATATGCCGGATTATTCGATTATACAGAAATAATCGACCCTGCCAGAGAGCAGGAGGATGAGACGTAATTGCTTCGTTATATTAATATTACGTTTCATTTTTGATTTGTTTGCACACATTTTCGGATTTTTATTATAATAATATCTGTATAGGACTTTACATTGCCTTCGAGAAGGGGGTTATATTTTATGGGTAGAATAGACAAACTTACGAATCTTACTGAGAAGGAAGAACTTCTTTGGCAGGACAGAAAAAGATATTTTGGTCTGCCGATCTCTTTCACGATATACAGTTTCAGCAAGAACAAGTTCTACCTTAAAAAGGGTATTTTCAACATCAGTTCCGAAGAGATCCTTTTATATCGAATTCTTGACCTTACTTTTAAGCAGTCTATGTGGCAGAAGGTCTTTGGTGTCGGTTCGGTTATTCTGACAACAGCAGATAAGACGGCGCCTTTACTTGAGATCAAGAATATCAAGACTCCCGACAGAGTCAGAAAAGCTCTGAGCACATTAGTCGAACAGAGACGTGACGAGAAGCGCGTTACCGGTAAAGAGATGTTCGGTGCCGCAGGTCTCTTCCATGGCGCTGATACCGAAGGCGTTGATCTTGATGGCGACGGCATAATCGACATTCATTAATTGAGGTCATAGTAGTGGAAACGAGGATTGACAGATTCGGCAGTGTCCGTGATGACAAGATAAAGCAGCTTAAAGAATTGATCGCGGAATCCAATAATATTGTTTTTCTTGGCGGGGCAGGTGTTTCCACTGAGAGCGGTATTCCGGATTTCAGGAGCGGGGCCGGTATATATAACACAGAGAGCGGCACAAAATACAGACCGATCGATATCATAGCTCATGATTTCTTTATCGAGCATCCTGATGATTTCTTCGATTTTTATAAGCGTAAGCTTATCTATCCTGACGCAAGACCCAATAAAGCTCACAAGGCTCTTGTCAGACTCGAAAGGCAGGGCAAGCTTAAAGCGATCATTACTCAGAATATTGATAATCTTCATCAGGAAGCCGGAAGTAAATGTGTAATAGAGCTTCACGGTTCCGTATTCAGGAATTACTGTATGGACTGCGGTAAAAAGTTCAACATCGAATACATTGCTGCTCAGGAAGGTGTTCCTCACTGTGACAGATGCGGAGGTATCGTAAGACCCGATATCGTTTTGTATGAAGAGAACCTGGAGCATGAGAATGTCGATAATGCGATAAAAGCAGTAAAGAAGTGCGATCTTATGATAATCGCCGGAACTTCTCTGACTGTATATCCAGCTGCAACATTCGCACAGTTCTTAAAGCATGACAGGATCGTAATCATAAACAAGAGTTCCACTTATATGGATCTGAAGGCACTGCTTACCATTCATGACAATGTGGGTGAAGTACTGGATAAGGTCGTTCCAAAGCGTGTTTCACGTAAGACTCAGACAAAGACTGCCAAATCTTCTGCTAAGTCATCTTCAGGGAAGACCACTGTAAAGGCTGCTAATGCCGGTAAGTCATCTTCCGGGACTGCTGCTCCTAAGAAAGCCCCTGCAAAAAAGCCTTCAGCTTCAGGTAAATCTGCTAAACCAAAGGCAAAGAAGGATGAAAGCTGATCTAAAGTTTTTCGAAGATAAAGAAAAGAACATAATTGCCGAACTTGCGAAATATGAAAGGCAGAGCGGCATTTTGTCTTTCTTAAGGCTGATATCTTTTGTCGGGGCAACAGTACTGATAGCCTGGGGAGCCGTCAGTCAGATCAATGCCATGTATTTTTTCGGTCTGGTAGTTTTTATTTTATTTGTTGTCCTTTGCGTTATTCACGGCGGGATAATCGATAAGGTCAACTATCTGAACGAATTAGGGAAAGTAAATAAGTCATATGAGTTGAGGATCAAAGGTGATTTCGACGCCCTCAGGAACTTAGCGGTTAAAGGCTTGAAAAGAGCAGAGGAAATAGGGTTTGCCAAGAACAGGCTCTATGGCAGTGAATTTGAGATCGCTGATCACGATTATATGCGCGATCTTGATATTTTCGGCAAGAAATCATTGTTTTCATTGCTCAATGTGTCTGAGACATCTTTCGGAAGAAGGAGATTTGCCGGGCTGTTATTAGATCAGCATGTTTCAGGCATATCTGGAGAAGAGCTGAGATCCAGACAAGCTGCAGTGAATGAATTATGTTCCAAGCCTGATGTGCTGATGGATTATCAGGCAACTGCCGCATGCGGAAAGATGACAAAAGATCCAAGGATCCTTATGGATTTTGCAAAGAACGGAACAGTTGCAAAGCCTGTTGCAACTGTGCTTGCTGTTATAGGCTGTGCCGTCTGGTTAGCTGTTCCAGTCACATTTCTGGTATATCCCGATTATGCGCCTGCCGCTTTCATAATCTGCCTTATTGTAAATCTTCTGATCTGGGCTGCAGGTCATGCCCTTAATGATCAGTACATTAAAGCTTGTGAAGGCATGCCGGTACAGGTAAAGACGATACTCAAGCTTTATTCGATATTGGAGAATGCGGACTTTTCTGACGGATTGATCAAATCTCTGGTCAAAGGAGATGAAAAACGCGAAGGCGCTTTAGTCTCACTGAAGGAGCTGGAGGGAGTCTTAAGAATAGCAAGTTTAAGAAGTCAGCCGCTGTTTGCTTTTATATTGAATCTCATTCTTCCGCTTGATTTTTTTATTTCCATTTTATTGGGGAAGTGGGCGGTAAAACACGGCAAGAGTCTTCCTTTATATATTGACAGTCTTGCTGAAATTGAATCCCTGATGTGTGTCGCACAGACCGGACTGGTGTTTCAGGAGAGCTGTTTTCCTGTTTTCGTGGATTCTGATGTTCCGTCTGATAATGCTTATTTTGAAGGTTATGATCTTGCCCATCCGTTATTATCCCATGACACTGTTGTAAGTAATTCAGTTACTATTAATAAGGAGATAGCGATCATTACAGGTTCAAATATGTCGGGCAAGACTACAATGATAAGAACAGTCGGTGTATGCACGGTTCTTGCTCTGACGGGCGGTCTTGTTCCTGCATCAGGTCTGACACTGGGCAGGATGAGAGTTATGAGCTCAATGAGGATCGTCGACAGTATCGAAGAAAACATGAGTACTTTTAAGGCTGAACTGATAAGGATATCAGGTATCGTCAATGCCGCAGGGGAGGAAAGACCTCTGCTTTTCCTGATCGATGAGATATTCAGAGGCACGAATTCCGATGACAGGACTGAAGGCGCACTGACAGTTCTTAAGAAGCTTTCAAAGCCTTATATCTGCGGACTTATGACAACTCACGACTATGCGATGATAGACAGGACCAAGGAAAATTTCAACAATATCAGGTATTATCACTTCTCTGAAGAATATACCGATACGGGTATTACCTTTGATTATAAGCTTTCAGCCGGGATCAGCAGGCGGTCTAATGCTAAATATCTAATGAGACTCGTCGGCATTGAATGACTTAATGTTATTCTTATTTATTTCTTGTTATTTTTATTTCCTGCATAAATACTAGTATATTGATTTATGCCTTCAATTTGTTTAGAATCAGGCTGGAGAGAAGGTTTTGAAGGTATAATTATGTTTGAAGGACTTAGCAAGTATCTGTCTATAGTGCTTGATTACTCTGTTGTAATGGAGTATTCGGATGGCGTTTGGTTTGATGAGCTTGTTAACCTTTTTAATGATTACGGCATCGATTGCTATGTTAATGATACTTTCAAGACTCTCCATTACTGTGTTGTCGCCCAGCAGGATGTTAAAGATAAACATGTACAGACTGCTATGCGCACATTGATGCAGTCACTTCTTACTACGAACAGACTTCACCTTGTTAATACATGTGATACAGAAGAATTCATCGATCAGGTAAAGGATCTCAATCAGTCATGCCTTCTCACGACCAAAAGAGGTATCTTTACCAAGAGGCTTTATGAGAAGAATATCGAGTATAACAACGATGTAGCACTTCTTACTCCGACAGGACTTAAGATATACCCGTCGGTAGCCTCCATGATCGAAGAGAATCCATTACCTTCTCTAAGTAATCTTGCTCATAATGATACGTTCCTTGAAGCTGATGCCAGAGCAAGTATCGATGATGTTGTCGTATCATCTGACGGACAGCAGAACTTTACTCTTGTAAAGAGATTAAGCGGCGGCGCAGAGGGAATGGTCTTTACGACCGACAGTTCCAAGTATGTTGCCAAGATATATCACAAGGGTGTAATAACACCATTAAGATGGGCCAAACTTAAGAAACTCTCAGGACTTGGAATTACGGCTCCCGGATTCTGTATACCTCAACACCTTCTCTATTTCCGCGGCGTTCCGGTGGGCTACACAATGTTCCTTGGTAAGGGCACAACTCTGAGCAATGTTTTCGACGGCCCGGACGCAATGATCTCACAGTATCCGGATTGGACGAGACTTGATGTTTGCGAGACGCTGCTGTCTCTTATCAGCAAGTATCTCTATCTGCATATGCATGATGTTGTGGCAGGTGACATTCAGCTTAAGAATGCACTGATATATACATCAGCATCGCAGTATCTTATCGATATGGACAGTGTCCAGATAGGCAACCTGCCTTGTCCTGTAGGTACTGAGGAGTTCACGGATCCGAGGCTTTGGGGAAAGGATTTCTCCGGTTTTGTAAGAAGACTTGAAGACGAGGACTATTCGATCGCGATGCTCGTATTCTCGGTTCTTTTCTGTGGTCTGCATCCTTATGCTACAAGGAAGGGCGCAGAGACGTTAAGGGAAGAGATATTAAATCATAATTTCCCATATACTCTCGATAATTCTGATACCGAACATATTCCTTTGGGCGGTTATGTTCATATCTGGGAATATCTTCCTGAGAAGCTTAGGGTAATGCTCTATAAGACGTTCCGTGAAGGAAAGTCTTATGAGGCGGTCTGCTGGAGAGCTGCAGTACAGGAATATATGACCAGTCTTGAGAACTGTATTTATGACGATCCTGAAGCATATAAGCTTTTCCCGTGTGAGGATTACGGTCAGATGTGTCTTAATGTCGAGGAAGTAAGAGCCAAGCTCGAAGCGAAAAAAGCCAGGGTTGATAAGATAAATGCTCCCAGGCCGCAAGGTGAGAGACGGACATTCGATAATGCTCCTACAGGCAGATTTGTATCTTCCAATGTGGGTTCTTTCAGTTCGATGAGACCTGAGAGCAATACGTCTTCGACTCCTGTTAATTCCGCTTTCAAACCTGCACCGTCTTCTCCTTCGGCTGCTCCGGTCGCATCGATCCAGTCCGAACCGCCCAAGAAGAAAAAATTCTTCGGCCTTTTCTGATACTCTATATTCTTATTATTTGATATAATCAATTCAGAGTATTTTTAACTCACGACTGTTCGGAGGATTATTATGGCGAACGATTTTTCGAGTTCCGATTTCGGTACCAGCACAAGAAGAAGACTCCCGATTTGCTTTGCTCTTGATACATCAGGTTCCATGATGGGTAATCCGATAAAGCAGCTCAACATGGGACTTCAGAATTTTGTATCTTCTATCAAATCAAATGATGATACGAGATCTTCTACGGATATTGCGATAATCACTTTCGGTTCAAAGGTCGATATCGTAATGCCTTTCGGAAAGATATCCAAGGAGAAGGGTCTTCCCGAGATCACTGCGTCCACAACGCTTACTCCTATCGGTGAGGGTGTTCTTACCGCTTTAGAGCTCCTCAATGCCAGAAAAGAAGGCTACAAGGAACTTGGAATCAAGTATTTCCAGCCCTGGCTCGTCGTTATTACAGACGGTGCTCCGCAAGGTCCCAATGCTATGCAGAATATGGAGCGTGCGATCGCCGCATGCAACGAACTGGAAAAGGAAGATAAACTCGTTGTTTTTAACATCGGTGTCGGTTCCGGTGTTGATTTTGATATCTTAAGAAGACTTTCCGTAAAGCGTCCCGAACCGATCTCTGTTAATTCGGCTGATTTCGGCAAGCTTTTCGAATTTTTAGGTTCGTCTTCGTCTTCGATCGTTTCTTCGGGTATGAACGACGATGCGCTTTATAACATTGACACTACACCTCAGGGTACTGCAGTTGATGTTGACGATTTCATGAAATTCATTAACGAGGAAGACTAATGTATAAGTCTATTACAGTCGGAGCCATTACAACTATCGGCAATAAGCATGTTAACCGCGGAACTCCCTGTGAGGACGCTTCTTATGCTGTTACAAAGAACGGTGTTTCCGTAGTTTGTATTGCTGATGGTGCCGGCGGAAAACAGTATACTGATGCCAGATTCGGATCTGACTGTGCAGTTCATGTTATCACTGATACTCTTTGCGAGCATTTTGATGCTTTATACAGCGAGAACCGTGAAGCAGCCGTAAGAGGATATCTTATGGCAAAGCTCCGTGTTGCTTTTGCAGGTATCATGGAAGAGCGGACCATCGATGTTATTGACAGACTGTCATGCACATTGCTGTTCGTTGCCGTTAAGGACAGGAGAATGATGATCGGTCATATCGGTGACGGGCTTATCGTACGCATCTCACCTTCAGGTGTAAGTCCTATCTCCATGCCTCAGAACGATAAAGACGGCAAGACCTATTTTGTAACTGCAGCTCATGCTGATAATTACCTTCGTTTTCTGAAGACGACCGTAGATGATGTCCATGCAATAGCACTCATGACTGATGGTGTGCAGGACAGCGTTTATAACGAGGAAGCAGGTCTTGTTAAACCTGTAGTAGCCAAGATGGCTGAGACTTTCGCATCAGGCAGGGAAGAGGGCGAGAAGTCTGTGCTGGATACTGTAAAGCAGTTTATTGTAGGTTCCAGTAACGCAAGTGATGATGCAAGCTTCGGTGTAATGTTCTTTGAGGGAACTAAAGCACCTGATCCCGCCACTCTTGAGAGTTCTGCAGAAAAATTTGCATCATCAACAGAAACGTTCAAGGATCTTTCACAGGCAATAAAGCCTGAACTTTTTAACGCTCATGAGATCATAAAGAAGTGTGCGGGCGAGGATACCGCAGCAGAGGCGGGTACTCAGCCCGAACCTGCCAAGGAACCTGAGGTCAAGCCCTCTGAGCCTGAGATCGAAAAAGAGACAAAAGAGCCTTCGAAGATCAGCAAGATTTCTATAATCATGCTTATCATCGGACTTGCTCTGTGTATTATAGGTGCAATAGAATTGGTGCTTTCACTTAAAGGATGATGAGTTATGAGAGAAGAGAAAAAGTATGAAATACTGCCTGGAGTAGAGATCCCTGATATCAAGAAGATACAGGAGGCTGCGTCCGACTTCAGTGTTTCAGATGTCGGTGAAGTTGAGATACAGTCTCAGACATTTACTATGCCTGAAAGTATATCAGATGCTGTTATGGCTGCTGTTACAGCTGCCGAACTTGCACAGCTCCAGTCACTCGGCAACAAAGTAGCCGAAGATGAGATCCGTTCACAGGCAGAGAGCCG
>JAEEGL014506510.1_pt1 | contig 11141 bp, 5 predicted proteins | sample 9134231 | NCBI WGS metagenome assembly JAEEGL01 (sample SAMN16246548, study PRJNA631951) | gut metagenome | biome: gut microbiome; feature: rumen; material: fiber-attached | host: Bos | place: Iran: Karaj | collected 2018-10
CAGCTTCGCATTGAAGAGACTAAATACACGCGCGAAGGCAATCTTGAAAAAGCCGCTGAAATCAAATATGGCAAGATTCCAGAAGCTACGCAAAAACTTGAAGCTTTGACTTCTAAAGTTGAAAAAGCAAAGGCTGAAAACGAACAGAATGGCACTTCGCGGCCGCTTTTACGGCAGGAAGTTTCTGAAGAAGACATCGCGCAGGTAATTTCAGTCTGGACTGGAATTCCAGTAAGCAAGATGATGTCGAGCGAAATGCAGAAATACCTTAACCTTGAAAAGACGTTGCATGAGCGCGTCATCGGGCAAGATGAAGCGGTCAACGCTGTTGCCGATGCAATCAGGCGCAACAGGGCTGGTCTTTCAGACGAGAACAGGCCGCTCGGCAGCTTTTTGTTCATCGGACCGACAGGCGTAGGCAAGACTGAACTTGCAAAAACGCTTGCAGATTTTCTGTTTGACGACGAAAAAGCTCTGACCCGAATTGATATGAGCGAATATATGGAGAAATTCTCAGTTTCGCGGCTTATCGGTGCACCGCCTGGCTATGTGGGCTATGACGAGGGCGGCCAGCTTACAGAAGCTGTGCGCCGGCGGCCTTATAGCGTTGTGCTTTTCGATGAGATTGAAAAGGCACACCCTGATGTGTTCAACGTGCTGCTTCAAGTTCCTGATGACGCCCGCCTGATAGACAGCCAGCGCCGTGTGGTAGACTTTAAGAACACCACCATCATAATGACGAGCAACCTCGGTTCGCAGCTTATTCTTGATGCAGAATCTTGCGAGGCGATTAAGCCGCAGATTGGCACGCTGCTTAAGTCTACGTTCCGGCCGGAATTTTTGAACAGAATCGACGAGACGATTATGTTCAACAAGCTTGACCGCTCTTTCATCAACAAGATTGTTGAAAAGCAGATGAAGCTTGTCGCCAAGCGGCTTGAATCTAGGCGCATTACGCTTGAATTTGGCGAAGATGCCGTGCAGTTCATTGCAGACACAGGCTACGCCCCGCAGTTCGGTGCAAGACCGCTCAAGAGAGCCGTGCAGACTTATCTTGAGAACCCGCTGGCACGTGCGCTGTTAAGCGGCACATACCTTGAAGGTTCGGTCATCGCCGTTCATGTTGCATCTGACGGCAGCGGCTTGAGCTTCAGCAAGAAGAACTGACAAAAACAAAAAAGCTTCAAAAGTCAAGGCAACTTTTGAAGCTTTTCTTTTATATGCCTGATTCACGGCTTGATTGCCGGGTCAAACCCGACAATGACAAAATCTATTAAGATTTGCAACAAATTCTAAACCCGACATTCAGGCTATTTAGCTTTATCGTATTTTCCGTATTCACAGCCGACGTGGCCGATTGACACGTTATCGAGGAATTCAAGCTCTTTTGAGCCGATTTTTCTGAAAACTTTGATTTCGCCGTGCCCTGTGCCGCCGTTCCAAAGATTGTTGTGAAGCTTTTTGCCGTTAGGCGCTTCATAGTTAATCTTCAGCATGTCGTCTTTTGAGCAGAAAACGCTTATATCAACAAGATAATGCAGATTTTCGGCCGTAACGCACCAGTGCATTTCGTTCTCTTCTTCAAAAATCGTGAATGAAGTTGAAGAGCGCGTCAAGAATTTAGAAAAATTGAATTCATATTCTTTATCTTCAAGCTTGAGATAAACAAGCAGCTTGTTCTCAATAGGAATTCCTAAAACTTTCGGTGTGCCGCCGCCAACTTCAAGACATGAATTCAGCAAAGGCTTGCCAGTTACAAGGCTTGTAATGTCGCAGCTTGAAAGCCAGACCCACGGGTTCGTAAAGTCTACGCCCCAGTTTTTGTCTGCATAGCCGAAAGATGTTTCGGGCTTTACTTCGTATGTAATGCCGTCAAGAGTGACTTTACCTGAATATTCGGTTTTTACGCCCTGCGCGTGCCAGTACATTTCAAAAAAGTGAAACGCCCTGAACAGCCAAGAAGTGCCATAACCAGCACAATATGGTATCTTTTTAGAGACTTTCAAATTCCAGGTCATCGAACCGGCATCTGTCATACATTCAGGGTAGCGCACGGCTTCTTCCTTATCTACACTGACTGCACCAGATATTTCCTGTTCAGAGAGAATACATGAACCGATTTGAAAATCGAGCTTTGAGCGTTTGTTCTCAAGCTCAGAAGCCGGATAAAAGTTATTTATCTGCTTTGCATCTTTTCCCCAGCATCCGGCCTTTATCATCACATAAGACGGACGCACGCCGTACATTACGTTGTCTGAACGCTGTGCAAGAACAACTTTATTTGGGTATAAATTCGGATTTATTACAAAATATTCTATAAAGAATGATTTTTCTTCGCCGGTGACAGTGTTTCTACCCGTAAAGGAATGATACCACCAGTCATAGCCACGGCGCGAATATCGTCCTTTAAGCATGAACAAGTTGCGGGATAAATAGCGTTTTGAATCAGACATCAGCTAGACTCCAGAAGAAGCTCAAAGTGTACGGTCAAGGTTTCGAGAAATATCTTCTGCTTCTTGAGGGAAATTCTCATTCAGATATTCAAAGCAGTCAATTGCCGTGCTCTGAATGTGCTCATACCAGATGTCATAAAGCTCATTGTTAATGGTTGCCGGATACGGAGCACCTTGAACTTCAGATAAAAGCTGACGTAATTTGTCACAAAACTCGTTGAATCTACTATCCATATTATTCAGTCCTCTCTTCTGAACGTTTAATCTGACAGAATCAACTAGCTCAATTTGTTTTTCCCACCCTCAATAAACAAAAGCGAGCTGATACATACATTCTAAACTATTATAATGGCATACTGTTGTTTTTTCCAGTAAAAAAATAAATTTTATCAAGAATTTGCATTAATTTATAACAAAATTCTTAAATTATCAATAGAAGAGGAAAAAACAGCATTTTATTGCATCATTTGCAAAGCTTTACTCGACCCACTCTTCGTCGTCGCGCTCGCCTACCGCAAGGTCGCCAGATTCCCACGCCGCACGGAGCGAAGCAACAAAGTTGTTCGTCATTTCGTCGCTGTCACGCTTTCTGATAGGCTTTCTGGCCTCTTCTTCGTCAAGCACGATTGCGCCGCGGCTCTTTGAAATGTTTGAAAGAATCTTCTTGCGGAATTCGGGGCTTTTGCCGCAAATCAAAATGGCGATGTCCATGTCGCTCATCGAATGAAGCTTTTTCTGCAAATAGCGGTCGTCAGCTGCAATAACATCGTCAAGCGTAAAGAGCCGCTTGCGCAAATCAGACTCAAGCTCGGTGTCTACAAGGCTCAAGTTTGAAAGAATATTCTTTTCTGCGCCCGCGTCCATCTTCCGCAAGATGTTTGCAAGCGCACCGCGGCCGTCTATGTGGTTGTTCTTTGGCGTTTTAAGGTTCTGCGCCTTTTCGCGCATCGTGTGGTCAATTCTACCCAAAATGTCAGGCGGAAAAGCTGTAAGCTTTGCAAGGCGGCGTATCGTCTCTTTGCGCTCTTCTTCTTCCATCTGATTTATCACAGCAGCGGCCACGGCAGGTTTTACCTGCGAAAGAACGAGGGCGCGCACAGGTGCAGATTCGTCTTTCAATATTGTCGCCATCTGTTCGCCGTCAAGGTCTTTTAAATATTCAAAAGGCTTGCCGCCGTCAAAAGGCACGGCCTTCTGCATCATTTCTTGGGCGCGTGCGTCGCCGAAAGCTTTTTCAAGAATCGTTCTTGCGGTGCTTACGCCGCCGCCTTCTTTAGCCTGCTCATATAAATCTGAAAATTCTGCAATTATCTGCTCGGCTTCATCCGGGTCAACATGGCGGACGCTTGCAATTTCCGGGATTATCTTATCGATAAGGTCTGACGGCAACAGCGCAATTACCTTTGCGGCTTCGTCAACGCCAATCAACAAGAGGAATTTTGCCACGCGTCGACATGCGCTGTCTTTGCTCGGAATCTTGTAAAGGATGTTGCCGCTTTCGCCAGAAGGTTTTGTGACTTTCTGAACGGCCGCCGGACGGTATTGAGCGTCTGTTGATTTTGGCTGAACTGCGGCAGTTTTTTTGTACATGCTTTCAAGTGACTGAGCCTCAAAACGCTTGGGCTGAAACGCCGGCCGGCCTGTTTTTGCGGCAAAAGCTGCAAAGTCAAACTGATTGGTTTCAGGCGGCGGATCAAACTCCCTTACCGGCTTTGGGTTCGCGCTACTTGTGTCTATCGCCGTGCGCTTAACCACCTGCGGTGCAGGTTGCTGCAAATCACGCGATTTTTCAGCTGCATAAGCTTGCGCCCTCATTCCGGCTGAATACTGATTCTGCGAATTCGGTGCAGCAGCTTGCGGCTGTGCTTTCACCTGTTGTGGCTGCTGATATTGCGGTTGATGCGGCTGCGCAGCTATGTTTTGCGGTTGAAACTGCTGTGGCTGAGCATATTGCGATTGCTGTGGCGCAAACTGCTGATTCTGGTAATTTTGCGGCGCATATTGCGGTGCACCGAATTGCGGCTGAACAGGCTGATTCTGCGCATTATCTGTCTTTATGCCGAAAAGCTGCTCGAAAAAGCCGCGCTTTTTGGGCTTTTCCTGCTGAACAGGCTGATTGAACTGCGGCTGTGCCGCATATTGAGGTTGTGCAAATTGCTGCGGCTGCGCAAACTGTTGTGGTTGTGCAAATTGCTGTGTTTGTTGAGCGTATTGTTGAGGTTGCTGAGGTTGTGCAAACTGCTGCTGAAACTGCGGTGCTTGGTTTTGCACCGGCTGATTGGGCTGCATCTGTGGCGGCACTGCACTCTGTTGCGGTGCAACATAAGGCACAGGCTTATAATCTGGCGAAGAAGCATCCAAGACCGGCTGCCCATTTGCTGGCGGTTTCGGTATGTCCGGCAAACTTGCAGCCGGTTTCTGGCTTTGTTCTGCCGGCGCGTTCCGTCCAGACGCTTTTAAAAAAGCTTGATATTCAGGGTTTGAGCGGAAATCTGTATTATCTGAATCAGCTGAACCGGCCGGATTATCTGAAGCAGACACGCCCTGCTTAAGCTGCTCTTCAAAAGTTTTTTCAGGCGTAACCGGCTCAGACGGCACGTAAGGCACAGGCTTATAAGCCGAAGCCGCACTGTTCTGCATATTCGGCACGGCTGGTTTCGCCGATGACAAAGATGCAGCATCAGATTCTGGCTGAACAGCATTGGCTGCCGGTGCATCTTGATTTGGTGCAGGCGGCGGCGTAATAGACGGCAGATTCAGCCCGCCGCCCTGAGCGGCCTTATTAAGCATTGCATCACGCTGATGCCAAAAATCATCTTCTTCGGCAGGTTCTTCTTTTTCAGATTTATCTTGAGCGGCTTTATCTTGTGCGCCGCCGTTGTTTTGCGGCTGATTGTGTTGATTATGTTCATCAGTACCATCGCCCTGATCTATAGACTTGAATACAGGTGCATTGTCAAAACTGAAAGGCTTGAACTCCGGCTTTTCCTCATCTTTTTCAGGTTCTTGATAAGACGAAGACAAAAGAGCCGCAAGAGCTGCATCAGTCTTGGGCTTCTGCTGAGATTCTATAGCTGCATTATTTTTTGCAACTTCTTCAGATGATAACTTTTCAGGCTTAAAATTAAACGCATGCTTATATGCATTAATCCGGTCGTTATTATTCATATTTTACATGATAGCAGTGACCGCCAGAATAGGCAAGGCAAAAAAAAGCACTTGAACGATTTATGTTCAAGTGCTTCCTTAGCTAAGAGCGGCGGTTACTCCAAACCGATTGAAACGTTTGAAGTGTAAAGCTCTTTTTCATAAGAACCGGCTCCGGCTGCATCAGCAAAACCAACTGGCGGCAAGTGAACAACACCGTCACCATAATCACCGGTTGTAATCTGCAACGGAGAAGAATCTTCTTCAACAGGTGATGTAACTGCCTTTGCAAGGTTTACGTCTTTGTTTCCGTTTGTGTAAGAATTCTTAAGAACACCGTCATACAATTCTGTCTGCTCGCCTTGTGTTGTTGTAACACCCCACTCGCATTCAGCAGACGACGTGCTTACGTTTCCGCGCAACGTAATATGCTCGCCGAGCGCATTGTCCTGAAGTTCAGTACCGCGGACAGATGAAGTTACTACAGAAGACTGGATTTTGAAATCATTAGCCTTGTTATCCATAGACTTAACATCAGCGCGCAAAGCACCTGCATCAAGGAACAGCTTTGTAGTTACCTTGTCTGAATCATTTGTCAGTTCACGGACGACAACTCTTGTCAGCTGATTTACAGTAACAGTTGAACCGCCTAGTTTCAATGAAGCTGATGACTTGAAAGCAGTCGAGATTACAGCACCTTCTGGAACTGTATCACCAGCTTTGAGGACTACCCATTCTCCGTCCGGCACAGCCTGCATTTCAACTTTTCCCGTAACTGAAATGACTGTGCCATCCAGCGCAAACAAACCAATTGCGCAAAAGACCATCAGAAAAACTAAAGCAATCTTTCTCATACAACACTCCTTTTAGTGTCAAGTTCAAAACTAATAAACTAAAAAGACTTGATTAAATAGCACACTTAAAAAAAGGTTCACATTCATTATACATAACAAATGTCAAAATACAAGCTTTTTTTCAAGCTTTTTATGTAAAATCTACTAATAAAAATCGGCGTTTTGTTCTTTTCGCAACAGCTTATTAATTGTTCAAAGGTCGAGTTTTGTGCCGTTATTAATTTAGTAAGAATTTGTCATCGTCGGGCGTGACCCGACAATCTTTCTTTACAAAACTAATAATAGTTGTCATTAGATTGCCGTGTCTAGCATTGCAATGACACAATTGCATGAAACTCGAAATTGAACCTTATAAAAACTGATAGATTTCAAAAACCGATAGATTTTGCAACGGACAGCAGATACTTCATTGTGCATTCTGCCTTGCAGTTTTCGTAAGAAAATTGCGCCGTTTTGCTAGATAATGCTTTTTATGTAGATAAAGCTTTAGCAAAACGCCTTTTCATGATATATTTTAGCTTGAACTTTCACATAGAAAAAAACTAGGAGAACAACTTGAAACACATTTTCGTTGTCGATGACAGCATAACCACGCTGAAACTTGCAGAAACTGCTCTTAAAGACCATTTTGAACTTACTCTGCTTACTTCAGGCACACAGCTTTTTGCGGCGCTCGCAAGACGGTTGCCTGATTTGATACTTCTTGATATTGAAATGCCTGACATTGACGGAATGACCATTCTTGAAAAGCTCAAAAGCGTCATAGGCTGGGAAAAAATTCCAGTAGTTTTTCTGACTTCTCATTCAGAAAAGCAGGTCGTCATGGCAGGTTTCGAGCTTGGCGTGCTTGACTACATCGTAAAACCTTTCGATGTGGCGGCATTGCCCGAAAGAATTAAAAAGCATCTAAAAGTCTGAACGATATGAAGAAAAGAACAATTCCGTTTCTGCTGTACACATTTCTTTCTATATTACTCTTGTTTGCAGAAAAGCAATATCAGATTACGCTTCCGCCTAATACGTCGATAAGCACCACAAGGATAATTCAGGAAGCTTTTTCGAGATGCCAGCTGCAGCCTGTGTTTTCCATAAACGAGCCGAGAATCGGGCTTATTTACACAGAAACCAACCGTACAGACGGAATTGTTCTCATCGGCGATGCATCTAGAAGCACAAACCTGCCTCTCGTGCGCGTCGACGAACCGATTATAGACATTTCTTTTTCAGTCATATCTACAAAAGAAAATGAATCTATTTCTGACTGGAGCAGCTTGAAAAACAAGACAGTCGGCTTTATTGCGTCGAACGACTACATAAGGCGGCTACTTGAATCAGACAGCAGCATAAAACCGCTTGCCATAACCACAAAGCAAGAACTTTACACAGTGCTTAAAAAAGGGCTTGCAGATTATTGTGTAACTTACACGCATGACGCAGAAGTTCAGCTGCCGCTGCCGGAAGGACTCTATAATGCCGGTTGCTGCGCCAAATTGTCTACATATTTATATCTGACCCCAGAATTCAAGGCTGAAGCAGGCTTTATCTCCGGCTCAATTTCAGACATGAAAAAAGACGGCACATATAAACGGCTTATCAACAATCTGCCGGGCAAAGACAAGGACACGCCTTTCAAGATTCTTTTTATCACGTCTGACAAAAAAGACCAGAAAATCAACAAACGTCTCGACAGCATTCTTGAAGACTATTGCGCAAAAAACATGGGCGTAACTTACGAGACATTTTATCTGAAAGACAACCAGAATGCGCTTGACTATGCAAACATGAACCCGGAAATTACGGCACAGATTCACAACAAATTTTCGAAATATGCGCCGGGCATAATAATTACGCGCGGGCTTGAAACAGCACAGTTTGTGTCGAACAACTACGATTCAGTCTTCAAAGGAACGCCCGTAATTGTCACAGGAATTCCACAAAATTTTCCGGAAAGTTTCAATCAAATTGGCAGCAACTGCATACCGGTTTACGAATCAATTTCAACAAAGGAAACAGTCGAGACAATTCTTGAGCTTTTTCCGAAAACAGTAAATATCTTCATATTAAATGACAAATCTCGGATGGGGCTTTTCTGGCAAGAGCAGATGGTTTCTGATATTTCCGAGAATTTTCCGCACCTCAATATAAGGACAAACCAGAACATTCTTGATTCATCGCTGCCGCAAGTGATGAGCCTTTTAAGCAAGGGCACAGTCGTTCTTACGGGCTATGTTGACGGCTATCAAGATTCTTTTGACATTCTCGGACTGACAAACATGCCGATTTTCGGGCTTGATTACACAAGCTCTTTTGAATATGAAATCGGCGGAAAATATTCAAACGCAGAGCAGCATTTCAGCAAGATTCTGAACATCGTAGACAGCACGCTGAAAGGCATTCCGATTCCGGCTACAGCATCGCTTGTAGAGAATCCGCAGAACAACAAATGGATTTATAACTACAAGAATTTGCGCCGTTTCTTTTCGTTCCCGCTTTTCCTCAAAGACGTGAAAAACGCCGTAATTGAAAACAAGCCGCTGCCGTTCTACAGAACACGCACATTCCTTGTTGTTTCGATAATTCTTCTTGAGCTGCTTCTGATTGCGGCGATTACTGCAATTATAATAGACAGCCGCCATATTATGCGTCTAAAAGCTGAAAAAGCCATAGACAAAGAAGCTTCTGCAAGGGCAAAAGTCATGCAGCAAATGGTCTATGAAACAGCGGACAAGCTAAGCACGGCAGACTTGAACAACAATTTTTCTAATCAGCTTGCATCTGTGCTTGAGCCAGCCGCCAAAGCCACCGACATGGACAAAGCTTATTTATGGAAGGTTTCGCTCACAGACCAAGCTTCTCAACCGCAATGCACGCTGCTTGCAAAGTGGGAACAGAACCAGTCAACGCAGAATTTGCCGCTCGGCATAACGATGAACATTGACACGTTCTTTACAGATTGGGGAATAATCTGCAAGACGCCGCGCCCGATTTACATGACGCAGACGCACGCGACAGGTCTTGTAAAATATCAGATGGCGCAAAGCAGCGTAACCACACGGCTTCTGCTGCCAATCATGAACGGCACTTCACTTTGGGGCTTTACCGTTTTCGACAATTCGCTGCATGAGATAAAGCCAGACAGAAGCACTGTTGAAGCTTTGACCGCATTCACACAGCTTGTCTCTTTCAGAGAAATCGAACACAACGCGCGCAAATTCATGAAAGAAGCGCAAGAAGCCGCTATTTCGGGCACAAACGCAAAGAGCACGTTCCTTGCAAACATGAGCCACGAAATCCGCACGCCGCTAAACGCTGTGCTCGGCATGAGCGACCTGATTTTGATGGACAAAAACCTTTCGCCGCATATACGCGAATATACGCAGAACATAAATTCGTCAAGCCGAAACCTTTTGGGCATCATCAACGACATTTTGGACTTCTCAAAGATAGAATCCGGCAAGCTTGAGCTTGTTCCGGCAACTTATGAGTTTGAATCTCTGATTCACGATGTGCTTTCGATGGTGCGCATAAAGGCGCACAACACGTTCCTTTCGCTTTTTATAAGAATCTCGCCAGACATTCCGCGAAAGCTTATCGGTGACGAGCTGCGCATAAAGCAGATTCTTCTGAATTTGTTCACCAACGCAATCAAGTACACCAAAGAAGGCAGCGTAACGCTCACAATTTCAGATGTAATTTCTGACGACACGGTGGAATTCATCTTTGAGATGCAGGACACAGGCATCGGCATTAAGCCAGAAGAACAGACCAAGCTTTTCACGATGTTCGAGCGTCTTGATACGAAACGCAACAGAGACATTGAAGGCACGGGGCTCGGCCTTGTAATCACGAAGCAGCTTTGCGAGCTTATGGGCGGCTCGATTGATTTTGCAAGTGAATACGGCAACGGCAGCACGTTCACGGCGCAGATTAAGCAGAGAATCAGCGACAGCACGCCTATCGTAGATATTGAAAAAGTGCACAAGAAAAAGGTACTTGTTTACGAGCCGCGCCGCCGCCACAGACGTTTCTTGACGGTGCAGCTTACAGATGTCGGCATAACTCCGGCAAGCTGCTCAAATTTGACGGAACTGACCGAGATTTTGGACAAGCAAAAGTCATTCGATTATATCTTTGTTTCGCCGCTTTATCTTGCGCGCATACGCTCTCACCTAAAGCAGCTTGGCAAGCTTGATAAGAAGATGCAGTTCGTTGTCCTTGCAGACTCTGAATTTGAATTTGCCAACATGGAAGACGTAATTGTGCTGCAAACGCCGGTCTGGTGCGTTCAGCTTGCAAATTTCTTCTCTAACAAAGTGTATAAATATCATGTTCAGAGCACCGAAAACAGCCCGAACAACATTTATGCGCCAGACGCAAAAGTTCTTGTGGTTGACGACAACATCGTAAACCTTAAAGTTGCAAGCGGTCTTTTGGCAAGGCACGGAATCATTCCGGTTACGGCAACTTCTGGCTTTGACGCGCTGACTATGCTGCAGCAACAGAAGTTCGACCTTGTGTTCATGGATCACCTGATGCCGGAAATGGACGGAATTGAAACGACACAGGCAATAAGGCGGCTTCAGAACGAAAACAGAGACGTGATTATTGTTGCATTGACTGCAAACGCCATGAACAACATGAAAGAGCAGTTCTTGAAAGAGGGCATGAACGACTTTTTGGCTAAACC
>JAEEGL014815610.1_pt1 | contig 11141 bp, 6 predicted proteins | sample 9134231 | NCBI WGS metagenome assembly JAEEGL01 (sample SAMN16246548, study PRJNA631951) | gut metagenome | biome: gut microbiome; feature: rumen; material: fiber-attached | host: Bos | place: Iran: Karaj | collected 2018-10
AGTGTTTGCGCATCAGCAGAAGATGTAAGAGTAAAGTGTACGGGCATCGAAGCGATACCGGAAATCGAAGAATCTGACGAGAATTCCACAAGCAACATCCCTCGCGGCGGAAGAGTCAATGTAAGAGTAAAGTGTACGGGCAGCGAAGAGATACCGGAGCTCGAAGGATATGACGGACATGTTAAGGTAGGCGTAAGAGTATAAATTCAATCGTCAAATACCCACGCCTATAAAACAAAAGCATCCGCTCAATAATCCCACATCTGTTAAATAAAATTCCACCCGCAGTCTAAGCTGGCCTTGAGACCTGTTTAGATGCGGGTGATTTTTTATTCCTCAGACGCAGGAACATTGAGCGGATATTATGGCAATACCGCACAAAGAGACGCACGCGTCTCACTTGCATATTATTCCGGCATATTGTACAGAAATTTCTTGACTTACGCCAGTAAGCCTGCAAAATTTCTGTACAATCTGCCGAAAAATCTGACTGTGCGATACACGCACGCTCTTTGTGCGGTATAGCCTTATTACAATACTATGAAGTTTGAGAACGCGAATATCCGAAAAGGCGGCAATAAGCGTGGCTTTCTCAAAGCTCGTTCTACTGTCGGCAAGACAGAAATGGACGTTCTCAAAGAGGCATGGAGAGATCTTTACAGCAATTTCAACGACAACGCGGACAACATTGTCGTGCTAAATGAGGGCGTGGATTTTCAGGAGGCAAGCAACTGGTCAGGTCAGATATGCATTGTCTGGTTTTCGCCATTGAAACATTGTAGTAATTGTTAAGAAGAAAGGCGAGAGCTTTGACAGATGAGCCGTAGTTAACAGGATTGACGATACCGGTAGGAAATGGCGCATGAAGCCTTGCACCGGTGACACGATTGCGATACTCGTGGGCGATATAGTCCTGAACGGTAACAACAAAGCTTATGTCGATGAGCTGCTTGACGATAGTACGACCGGTGGCATAAACGTCAGCGTCCCGGACTGTTTCGTCGGGAAGAGTCAGATGAATGGGCGGATTTGTCGGAATCAACCTTGCCGCAGAGTGATGCTTATGCCCGGGCTGGGTGCCCGGTTTTCTTCCTGTCGCTTTTCTTCCGTTGGGGATCTTTTTCCGGAACGGCTGCGCGGAAGAAGGCAGCGAGGAATTTTCGAAGCTGACGTTCAGTCTTCTTTCGAGTTTTTTGTTCGTTCCGTTGAGCATGCAAACCTCTGCCTCTGCTTTTTCTGCGCGGATTCTCAGAGCTTCGTTTTCCTCTTGCAGAGAAGCTATCTGTTCTTTGAAATCTACGATCTCGACCGCCTGATCACAGCAGCGATCTTTGGTAAGCTTCCAGTATGCACGAGCGTCTTCGTTGCGTTTTGTCTCGGTTTTGATATGCTGCTCCAGTTGGCGGACACGACGTTCAAGGGCATCCCGTTCTTCCGAAGTAAACGTTCCGGATGCCTGCTCTTTAAGTCTTTTGTTTTCTGCGCGAAGGGAAATGAGCTCCCTGCGCTGTATCTCGTGTGCCTGCTGAAGTGTCAAGACCGTGCTCCTTACTTATTCGATGTATTTTTGATGCGTTCGAGTTCTCTCTCCAATGCTGAGATCTGAAGACGCAGTTGACGGTTTTCGTCTTCCAGCCTGCGTATCTTATCAGAGCTGCACTCCTCGGGCGGCTGAGACTCAGCTTTAGTTTTTGCCCTCTTGTTCCTGCCATCGGTCGGGATGAGTTCTCCGGTTTTCGGATCAAGCTTTCCGATAAGTGTACGCTTGGCTCGTGAGCACTTCTTTTCCTTGTCATAATAAGATTTGAGGCATATCCGGTAAGTGTGGGTAGAATTAAGCCACTCCGCCCGGGAGGTGAACAACAATACCACCGCAGCGCAGCATGATCATAGCTTTCAGATTATCAAGATTTCTAAATCCGTAAGCCATATGAATAGAAAGCTTAATCTTATTATTAGTTGCTTCGATCCGGGCGTTTGACAAACCAAGAGTAATAGCAGCAATACTCTATCAAGAATATTGGTCACCCATGAAACAACATGGAACGGATCTATGCAGAATATGGCATTGGGGCAATTGGCTTCCACGGTATCTTTGATCCAACCTGCGCCGTCTCTGGAAACTGCTTTAATATTGGCTTTCTGTTTATCGTTCAGAAGTCCAAAGAAGCCTTCAAGAACAGTTTTCCCAATACCAATGCCTACCCATACCACCGTATTTGTATCGTGGTTTACAACTAACGTAAGATATTTGTGCCCCTTCTTGTACGAATTTTCATCTATCCCGATATTCACGAGATCATCGAATACGCCAGTGCCTGCTGATAGCGCTTTGACTGAACGTCCTACCCACACTTACCGGATAAGAGCCGGATTTTTATATCGTTTCTCAGCAGGAAGCCGCCGAGCAGATTGAGAAAGCGGAACGAATACTCGGTCAGATTGAGAAATATCTGATTGGAAAATGGTCATAAGGAATACTGGCTCCCTTGTCGGAAGCTGGTTCTATAATTATTGATTCTGTATTTCAAGAATATCGAGCATCAGGGCTGCTCCGATCCGGAAGCCGCGCTCAAAGTCTGCCTCACATTCAAGCTGTGCTTCAATGTGTAGTGCATCTGTGTATGTGTCGAGCAGTTCCTTACAGTCGGGAAATTGGTCAAGAAGCTGTTCCTCAGTGTCGCAGATAGTCTTTCTGTTCTCAATGCAACGCTCGGTCTGAGGAGCAGGCTTCTCGCAAGGGCAGATCTCGCCGTAGTAAAGCTGTTCTATTATACTTTTCATTTGATTATCCTCCGTTGTGATTTGTTATGTCACAACCAATATCCGAAAAGATGACAGAAATATGCTTTATCAATCTAACTTGTCTGCCGCTTATTTGCCACTTATTTATGCTGAAAATAGCTCAAAATGACTTCAAATTATTTTATGATGAATCGCCGGAAACCGCATTATAAAAGGAAATACGAGAGATTGCCCAAAATGACAAAATGCTTTGGGGTCAATTCAATTCCTGTATGGGTCACCAATCAAGGTGCTCACAAATGGCTTAATGAAGCCATTTGTGAGCTTTTTATTTTTCGCCTAAAGCCGTTTTGTTCTTTGTCTGTTCTTTATTTGCGGGAAAGCCTGTCAAGCACTGTTTTTCGTATCTTTATTTCTATTAAAATCCAGTGCGTTCGATACAGCTTCCGAGACCTTTGCACGCGCTTCCTGAAGCATGTGGCAATACACATTGCTCGTTGTTGAAACAGCAGAGTGTCCTAATGCTCCCGATACCGTCACAATATCCACACCCTGATTGACAAGTAAAGAAGCAAACAAATGACGATATGAATGCAGACCATAGAATGGGAGATCATGTTTTTCACAGAATTCTCCGAGCCAGAAATAAGGCGTATTGTTGTGCATAGGTCTACCGTCCCATTTTACGAATAGACGATCTGTTTCATGCCACTTATCACCAAGACGCAAAGCTTCAGCATCCTGCTCTTCTTTGAAATCTCTGAGCATATCCATTATCTCTTTCGGAAACTTCAAGGTGCGCTGGGACTTGCGGGTCTTAGTCGTGTCGGTATAAATACCCTTTTTCCCGGTATAGTTGGATGTGCGTCGAACACTTATGATACTGTTCTCAAAATCGACATCCTTCCACTCCAGTCCAAGCATCTCACCTCTGCGAAAACCGCTGTATATCAAAAGATTAAAGAAAACTCTGTATTTAAGAGGCTCTTTGTTCAGAAGGTTGAGAAAGCGTTCGACTTCTTCGCGAGTGTAGATTTTCTTCTCTTTGGGTGTATCCTTGGGAAGTGTGACCTTGGGACAGGGATTTTCGGGTGCAACACCGACCTTGACTGCATAGGTAAACACATCGGAGATCAAACTCAGATTGTGTCGTATAGTCTTTGGTGCAAGCGGCTTACCTGTGCGTTCGTTTGCTCCGTCCTTTGAGAGTGTGTTTACAAATGCCTGTATCTGTCTGGGTGTTATCTTATCCATTCGTAAGTGACCGATAGCTGCATAAACTCTTCCACGAAGCTGTAACAAACGTTCGTATGTAGTATTACGCAGGTTAGGCTTTGCATATTCTTCAAACCACTGCTCGGCAAACTCCTCAAACTTGATTGCCTTGCCTTGATAACCCTTGAGACATTTTTCTTCAAACATGACCGCCTGACGGTTAAGCTCTTTTTCGACCTGTCTGGGTGTCATATCGGGTTCGGGCTTCCATGTCATTGACTGGATGACCTGTTTGCCTTTGCTGTCATATCCGCAGCTTACTCTTATTAAGGCAACCTCTAAAAACCCTGTACAAAAAGAGAAAAAAGTATCTTATTTTGTTTTGCCGATATAAAAACATATTAACGGCACCTCTAAATGTATCGTAAAGACCGCCTGTAGGATCATTCCGGCAGGCGGTCAGGTTTTATGACAAAAAGCCAAAAAATTTATGGCACAATGACATAAATTCACGTAAAAGTATTGCGTTTTATTGTAAAATATGCTATAATTTATAAGTTAAATGTATGTTTCTTTTCTTCGGTAAGGTAGGAAGCGCACAACACTGCGAAAGGAGTACTGATATGAACACAAAGTTTAAGGAAAAGACACAGGAAAACGAAGGAAGCACCGCTTACCGTGACCCGGTCTCCGGAGCGTCCGCGGAAAACAGCGGACTGCGGGAGATCTATCCTCTGCCTCAGAACCAGAAGGGTATTCTTGCGGAATGTCTCGCCAAACCGGATACGACTATCTATAACTTACCTGTTCTGTACCGTCTCTCCGACAGGCTGGATCTTATGCGTCTGAAAAAAGCCGTTGAAACGGCGGCAGCCGCACACCCCTATATCAGCTCGTCAATAGTGACAGACTCCGACGGAGATTTCAGGGTAAAGCGGAATTACGGAGCGGCACCGACGGTTGAATACATCGAAACCGCACGGCTGCCGGAGGATCTTATCATACCCTTTGACCTTATGAAGGACAACCTCTGTCGTCTGCGGATCTACAAGACCGATGACGGAAGCTACCTCTTTATGGATATCCATCACATCGTTTTCGACGGTACAAGTCTTGCCGTTCTTGCGCATGACATCAACACGGCTTATTCCGGAGGCGAGGTACTGCCGGAAACATATACCGGGTTCGATTGCGCTTCCGACGAGGAAAAACTGCGGCAGACAGAAAAATATGAGAGCGCAAGGGCTTATTACGAAAAGCTGCTCTCGGGGGCAGAGCCTGAAATGCTGCCCGAAGGTGATGTATCCGGCGAAGCGCCTTCCTTAGGATATTTCAGCGTCGATACGGATATAACCGGCGCGGAAGTCAGTGCCTTCTGCCGGAAGAACAATGTGAAAAAGACTCCGTTCTTCAACGCGGTGTTCGCTTTCGTACTGGGCAAATACAATTGCAGGAACGATGTCCTGTACACCACGGTATATAACGGCAGAAAGGATCCCCGCACCGAACACATAGTGTCGATGCTGGTCAAAACCCTCCCCGTTTTCTGTCATATCGACGCGGATCAGACCGCTTCCGCCTTTGCGCAAGACCTCGGCAGACAGATCGAGGAAAGCAAGGAAAACGATATTTATTCCTTTGCGGAGATCGCCAATGAACATAACATCTCGCCCGATATCATTTTTTCATATCAGGGCAGAGATTTTCTGATAAACTCGATCGGCGGAGAGCCGGCTGAGCAGACGTTCATGGAACTGAGCGAGGCAAAAGTGCCGCTTCATATCGACCTCTATGAAAAAGACGGAAAGCTCCTCTTCTCCGGCGACTACCGCAAAGACCTGTTCAGCGCGGACTATGTGAACAGAATGATAGCCTGCCTGGAGCATACGCTGCGTGAGTTCCTCAAAGACCCGGTACTGAAGAACGTGTGTATTGCGAATGAGAGCACCTGTAAGGAAATGGATGCCCTCAACGCCACCGAGACCGACGTGCCCGACACGGATATCGTCTCGCTGTTCCGTGCGGCTGCCGAAAAATATCCGGATCGTGAGGCGGTCATATTCCGCGATGAGGTGCTCAGCTACCGGCAGACCGATGAGATCTCCGGACGCATAGCGGGCAGTCTCCGCTCAAACGGTATCGGCAAGGGAAAAGTGGTGTCTGTCCTGGTACATCGCGGGACCGCAATGGTAGCGGCTTCGCTGGGCGTACTGAAAACGGGTGCCGCATATCAGCCGCTCGACCCCGGCTACCCCGCCGAACGTCTGAGCTTTATGATGACGGATGCCGACTGTGCACTGCTTATCGCCGATGAAGATCTGCTTGAAAAGGTCCCGGACTACAAGGGCAAAGTGCTGCTTACAAAGGAAATACCGACACTGCCCGTATGTGAGGATACGCCCGGCGCGATCTCTCCGTCCGATCTTTTCATACTGCTCTACACCTCCGGCTCTACGGGAACCCCGAAAGGCGTCATGCTCGAACACCGCAATCTCGTGAACTTCGTCACATGGTACCGCGGTTTTTACAGTCTTGACGAGAATTCCCGCGTTGCGGCATACGCAAGCTACGGCTTTGACGCGAACATGATGGATCTGTACCCTGCCCTTACAACGGGAGCCTGCGTCTGCATAATCGACGAGGATATACGTCTCGACCTTATCGCAATGGAAAAATGGTTCAACAGTCTGGGCATCACCCACGCGTTCATGACGACGCAGGTAGGCAGACAGTTCTATTCCATGACGGATACCCCAAAGCTGAAATACCTCTCCGCCGGCGGCGAAAAGCTCGTACCGCTCCCGCCGAAGTCCGGAAATCCGGAATTCTATAATGTGTACGGTCCCACGGAATGTACGATACTTACAGCGTACAAGCTCGTTGATAAGCTGTACGAGCGCATCCCGATCGGCAGAGCGCTGAGCAACTACAAATGCTATGTTGTGGACAGCAGCCTGAACAGACTGCCGCCGTTCGTTCCCGGAGAGCTTCTTATCGCGGGACGCGGAGTAGGACGCGGTTATCTGAACCGTCCCGATCTTAGCGGGAAGGCTTTCATAAAAAATCCGTTCAGTGACGAACCGGGCTTCGAGCGCGCATACCGCTCGGGCGACATAGTCCGGCTGCTCCCGAACGGAGAGATAGACTTCATCGGAAGAAATGACGGACAGGTCAAGGTGCGCGGATTCCGCATAGAGCTCACCGAGGTAGAGGGCGTTATCCGTGAATTCCCCGGTATCAAGGATGCGACAGTTCAGGCTTTCGAGGATGCTGACACCGGTGAGAAGTTCATAGCCGCATACGTCGTTTCCGACAGTACGATCGACATTTCCGCATTGAACGACTTTATACGCGAGCACAAGCCATCGTATATGGTACCCGCAGTGACCATGCAGATAGACAGCATCCCGCTCAATCAGAACAGCAAGGTCAACAAGCGCGCTCTGCCAAAGCCTGTACCCGAAACGCACGAAGACAACGGAAAGGTCTGCGCTGCCGCCCCGATGAATGTGCTGGAGCAGGAACTTTCGGATATAATTTCCGGCATCGTCGGCAGGACCGGATTCGGCATCACAGACCGCTTAATCAACATAGGTCTCAGCTCCATTTCGAGCATACGCCTTGCCATGATAATATACAAGCGGTTCGGGATACATCTCGATACAAGAAAGCTGATCTCGGAAGGCTGCATCCAGAGTATCGAGAACATAATACTTGCCGGTCTTCTTAAAAAGGATGTGCAGGATAATGATATCCCGTCCGGAAAACCCGCCGAGAATGCAAATCCCGCGGTGCAGTCCTGCCGGCTCAGCTTCGCGCAGCAGGGTGTTTACACCGAATGCCAGGCAAACCCCGACGCTGTGATGTACAACATTCCCTTCGCGGTACACTTCCCTGCGGGCATCGGCGCACAGCAGCTCGAAGCCGCCGTGCGAAGTGTGGTCGATGCTCATCCGTATATTCTCTGCCGTTTTGTTCCGAACGGCGACAACGAGATCATACAGGAGCCTGTTCCCGGCCAAAAACTTGATATACCGTACAGTGAGATGTCTCCGGACGAGTTCGCAGCGTACAAAAAAGCCTTTGTGCGTCCATTTGACCTTGCAAAGGGACCTGCGGTAAGGTTTGAGATTGTCAGGACGGACAGCCTTGTTCTGCTTGCGGATATGCACCATCTTGTCAGCGACGGCGCATCCGTGGATCTCTTTATAAGCCAGCTATGCCTCGCTCTGAACGGTGAGGAGCCGGAGAAAGAGAGCTACAGCTATTATGACTTTGCTTCCGAGGAAGAGATAGCACCGGAAACGGAGGAATTCTTTGCCGGACAGATGGCAGGAGTAGATGAAGCAACGCGGCTGATCCCGGATATATTTGCCGATAATCTCCCGCATACGGAGAAAAATGTGAACGCACAGACGGATATCGCGGCGGTCAGGGAATATGCACGCAGTAACGGAGTGACCCCGGCGGCAGTATATCTTGCAGCGTGCTATATCACATTCAGCAGATATGTCTGTGAGGACACCGCCGCGATCGCTACTATCTCCAACGGCAGGAGCAATCTGAAGATCGGCAATACCCTTGGAATGTTTGTCAATACTCTTCCCCTTGTCATGACGATAGACCGGAAAGAAGATACTGTCGGCTTTATACGCCGTGCAGCAGAGGGCTTCACTGATACCATTGCTCACGAGAGCTATCCGTTTGCCCGCATTGCGGCAAAATATGACTTCCATCCGGCGGTGTCATACGCGTATCAGATCGGAGTTATAAACGAATATTCCACAAAATACGGAATGGTATCGGCGGAACTGTTTGACCAGAATATTGCGAAGCTTCCCGTTTCAGTATTCATCAACGGTACGGAAGAAGCCGCACATATATCGGTGACTTACGATTCCGCTCTGTACAGCGAAGAGATGATGCAGGGTCTTGCAGCAAGCATCGAAAATGCCGTCCGCGGACTTATGACCTGCGGGACGCTTTCCGAGATCAGCCTTACAGACGAGGCTCAGTGGAAGGTGCTTGACGGCTACAACCGCCCGTGGGATCTGGATTACGACAAAAGCGATACCGTTGTCACCAAATTCAGAAAGAACGCAAAGGAACAGCCTGACAAGCCGGCTGCCGTATATAAGGATAAGACATATACTTACAGAGAACTCGACGAGCTTACGGATCATCTGGCGGCGAAACTCCGTCATTATGTCTGCAAGACAACGGGAAAAGATTCTCTCAGGGAAGAAGTCGTGGCGATACTGCTGCCGCGGAACGAGAATGTATTCCTGCTGCCCCTGGCCGCGGTGAAGGCGGGACTTGCCTACGAGCCGCTCGACCCCGGCTATCCGAAGGAGCGTCTCAACTTTATGGTCAGGGACGCGAACGTCTGCCTGCTTCTCGCCGAGGACAGCCTGAGAGATCTTGTGGACGGATATGAGGGTCCGGTGCTGACAGTCAGCGAGCTTTACTCAATGGACGATGCACAGACCGTGCCTTTTGAGCAGTCTCCGGAGGATCTTTTCATACTGCTTTACACATCAGGCTCAACAGGTACGCCCAAGGGCTGTCAGATCGAGCACAGGAACGTTGTATCCTATTCATACGGTGTGCGCAGCGATTTCTACACAAGGGATGACAGGATCGCCGCCTATGCTTCCTTTGGCTTCGATGTGAATATGTCCGACATATTCTGCACGCTGCTCAACGGCGGTACGGTTTACCTTATCCCAGAAGATATACGCATGGATCTCGGAGCTCTTGCGGATTATTTCGACGAAGCCGGCATCACCGCTCTGCTGCTGACGACACAGGTAGGCGTACAGTTCCTGCTGAACTACCCGAACATGAAGACACTGCGTATGCTGGTCATGGGCGGCGAGAAGCTCCCCGCGGTGGACCCGTCCAGACTCTCATATACCATTGTGAACGGATACGGACCTACAGAGAACTGCTGCGGCGTAAGTCTCTTCCCAATCAAGGCATGGGAACCCAATATCCCGATCGGAAAGCCTATGAGCTCTATCCACGCTTATGTTCTTGACAAGACCGGACACAGGCTCCCCGCCGGCGCGGCAGGAGAATACTGCCTGTCGGGTCCGCAGGTCAGCAGAGGCTATCTTAACCGTCCCGAAAAGACCGCAGAGGCTTATGAGGACTGCCCGTTCAACGATTTCCGTATGTATCATACCGGCGATATCGTCCGTTACCGCCAAAACGGTGACGTGGAATTTGTCGGCCGCAGAGACGGACAGGTCAAGATACGCGGCTTCCGCATCGAGACCAAGGAAGTGGAAAGCGTGATCCGCGGCTTCGCAGGAGTCCGTGACGTGACGGTACAGGCGTATGATTATGAGACCGGAGGAAAATACCTCGCGGCTTTCGTGGTCAGCGATAACGCACTGGACACAGCGCAGCTTGCCGAATATATAAAGACGCAGAAACCCGCTTATATGGTTCCCGCCGCGATAATGCAGATAGATAAGATACCTCTTACCGTAAATCAGAAAGTTGACAAGAAGGCCTTGCCGGAGCCCAGACTGCAAAAAGCCGCCTATGTTGCGCCTTCGGGCAGGACAGAAGAGGCTCTCTGCGCCGTATTCAGCAGCGTACTCGGCATAGATCGCATGAGCGCGGAGGACGACTTCTTCGATGTGGGCGGCAGTTCCATACTTGCCATGAAGGTAGTAATGGCAGCCGAAAAAGCAGGATACAGCATCGTATATAACGATGTATTCACCTATACAACACCGAGGGCTATGGCGGGATTTATCGACGGACGCAGTAAGGATACCGACGTTTCCGACGAAGTTCCGGCAGAAAACGAAGTGCCGGCGGCAGCCTGGATCGGCAGAGACGGCTATGATTACGGCAGGATAAACGAACTGCTCAGCCGCGGCACGATCGATGCTTTCCGCAGCGGCAGGCCCAATCCGCTGAACGATGTGCTCCTCACGGGCGCTACCGGCTATCTCGGCAGCCATGTGCTGCATGAACTGATAACGGCTCATGACGTCCGCATCTTCTGCCTGGTAAGGCCCGGCAAGGATCAGAGCGGACAGGAACGACTCATGTCGCTGCTGCGGTATTATTTCAACAGCGACTTCCGGGAGCTCTTCGGCACGAGAATATCATTGGGAGGAACAGGCGGAGGTATCGCTTACAACGAGGCTGAACTCAGGGAG
>JAEEGL015157656.1_pt1 | contig 11141 bp, 10 predicted proteins | sample 9134231 | NCBI WGS metagenome assembly JAEEGL01 (sample SAMN16246548, study PRJNA631951) | gut metagenome | biome: gut microbiome; feature: rumen; material: fiber-attached | host: Bos | place: Iran: Karaj | collected 2018-10
CGTTACCACGCTTCCGGCGCCTATCACGCTGTTGTCGCCGATGCTCACGCCGGGCAGAATAACGCTTCCGGTTCCGATCCAGCAGCATTTGCCGATATGAACGGGCGCGTTGTACTGATACTGCTTTTCGCGGAGCTCCGGTAGAATCGGGTGCGCGGCGGTGCAAACGGTTACGTTTGGTCCGAACTTGGTATTGTCACCCACGTATATATGTGTATCGTCAACCAGCGTCAGATTGAAATTAGCGTATATATTGCTGCCGAAATGTACGTGCTTTCCGCCGAAATTAGCATGAAAAGGCGGCTCGATATAGCAGTTTTCTCCGATTTCGGCAAACATTTCCCTGAGCATTTCCGAACGCTTGTTCAGCTCCGTCGGGCGCGTCGCGTTGAAGTCGTACAGCTTGTCGAGACACGCGATCTGCTCCTTGAACAGATCTTCATCCATAGGATAATAAAGCTTTCGGGAGTGCATTTTTTCTTTGATATCCATATCAGTTACAGAGCGAAATTACCGTCGATAAAGACCGGCGTTTCTTTGCCGTCCGCGCCGACGCCGACGATCGAAAGGTCGGCCGTGCCGACCATAAAGTCCTCGTGCGTGACGGAGGAGTTGAGTCCGGCGGCGTTCAGCTCTTCGCGCGACATGGACGCTCCGCCCGTGACGCAGGGATAAGCGTCGCCGAAGGCGAGGTGGCAGGAAGCGTTTTCGTCAAACAAAGTGTTGTAAAACAGGGTGTTCATATCGGATATCGGCGATCTGAAGGGGACGAGGGCGACTTCGCCGAGGTAGCTCGCGCCTTCGTCGACCGCGATCGCGGCTTTGAGGATATCTTCGTTTGTCTTTGCCGTCGCGTTTACTATCCTGCCGTCTTTGAATTCCATAACGATGCCGTCGATGACGTTGCCGTCCTTGACCAGCGGCATGGAAGCGACGACTCTGCCGTTGACTCCGTCGCGCTTCGGCGCTGTGAAAACCTCTTCGGTCGGCATATTCGCGACGAAGACCTGTCCTTTGGTCGTAACTTCGCTGCCCCCGAGCCATACGTGGTTATCGGGCAGTTCTATCGTCAGATTGGTGCCTATGGAATTGGAGTAACGCAGTTTTTTGAAGGCGAGAGAAGTGAGTTTTTCGCATCTATCCGCGAGCGTGGCGATATGCTCGCGCCAGCGTTCGACCGCGTTCCCGCTTCCGTCGATGCGAAGCGCGGAGAATATCTTGCTCCACAAGTCGTCGACGGCTTCTTCGTCAGACAGGTCGGGGGATACCTTTCTCGCCCACGATACGATCGGGATCGAAGCGACGCACCACGGGAAGTCGTTGCGCATCTGCATATTGCGGTAGTCTTCCATAGCGGCGCCCGCGACGCGCTCCCATCCGAGCAGACGGGCGGGATCGACGCCCTTCATGCTTTCCGGGTCGGACGCATAGATTGCAAGCTTTGCCGCGCCGTCGTCCGCGAGATCCATAAGGAAGTCGCGTCTCCATGACGGGAATGATTCAAAAATCTTGTCTTCGGCGCGAAGAAACTTCTCGCGTGCGAGATAATCGTCCGACCAGTTCACGACCACTTCCGCGCATCCGGCGTCGTAGGCGGCTGTTGCGCAAAGACGCACAAACTCAGCGCAGTCGACGGGCGCGTTGATGAGAAGGCGCTGGCCTTTCCGGATATTCACGCCGACTTCAACGAGAAGCCGCGCGTATTCCGTGAGCATTTCTTTGTTAATCATAGATATCACCTCAAAGTATCGTCACGCCGGTTTTTGAAGGCGTGGTTATATATGACAGTATCGGTTTATGAAGGCGTTTTTTACACTTTTCCGCGATGATGCGCGAATCGAAAACGCCGAAGACGGATGTTCCGCTGCCGGACATGCAGGCCGCTTTCGCGCCGTTTTCGAGTAGTTTCTCGGCGATATGCCCGACTGTGCCGACGCAGCTTTCGGTTATCGGCTGAAGCTTATTCGCCATATGCAGGCACAGTGTGTCGAGGTCTCCTTCGTTGAGCGCGTTGACGGCGGCGGCGTTATTTACTTCGGGAAGCGATCCGCCGTATTCGTCATACAGCGCGAACGCTTTAGGGGTAGACATTCCGCGCAACGGCTTTGCGATGAGAATATAGCAGTCGGGCATATCGGGAAGCTTCGTTATTATTTCGCCGACGCCTTCACAGAGCGCAGTTCCGCCCGTAAGGCAGAACGGAACGTCCGCGCCGAGTTTCAAACCAAGCTCTTTCAGCTCGTCAAGCGAGAGTCCGCAATCGAAGAATTTATTCAGGCCGACGAGCACCGCCGCGGCGTCCGCGCTTCCTCCGGCAAGGCCGGCTGAAACGGGTATGCGCTTCTTCAGGTCGATATGCACGTTGTGCGGCAGCGACATGGCATCAAGAAACAACCTCGCGGTCTTGAACACGAGGTTGTTTTCGTTTACGGGTATGCGCGTGCTTCCGGATGAAAAGAGGATTCCTTCGGAAATGGCGTCGATGGTTATTACGTCCGCGAGCGCGACCGACTGCATTATCATCGAAAGAGAGTGGTATCCGTTATCCGTGAAGCCCGTCACGTCGAGCGTGAGGTTTATTTTCGCGTGAGCCTTGAGAGTTATCATTTCTTCAGTTCGGCAATGAACGCGCCGATCCTTTCGAGAGCTTCAACAAGGTGGTTGACGGAGTAAGAATAGGAAATGCGGACGAAACCTTCGCCCGAAGCGCCGAAGGCGTTTCCCGGTACGACCGCGACCTTCTTTGAATGGAGCAGGCGGGTGCAGAACTCTTCGCTCGTCAGCCCGAGTTTTGAGACGTTCGGGAAAACGTAGAACGCTCCGAGCGGCTCGAAGCAGGGAAGCCCGAGCTTGCGGAGTCCGTCGACGACGAGCTTGCGGCGCATATCGTAGCTTTCGCGCATATGCGCGATATCCTCGTCGCCGTCGCGCAGCGCCTCTATCGCGGCGTACTGCGCGGACGTGGGCGCGCACATGATGCAGAACTGATGTATCTTCAGCATTTGCTTGAGTATCGGCGCCGGAGCGCAGGCGTATCCGAGGCGCCAGCCGGTCATCGCGTACGCCTTCGAGAATCCGCTGACGAGCACGGTGCGCTCGCGCATACCGTCTATCGAGGCGATGGAAACGTGGCCTTCGCCGGTATAGGTAAGCTCGCCGTAAATCTCGTCGGAGAGGATCATTATATCCGTTCCGCGCAGGAAACCCGCGAGAGCTTCGAGGTCGCTTTTGCGCATTACCGCGCCGGTCGGATTGTTCGGGAAGGGAAGTACAAGCAGTTTGGTTTTTGGCGTAATCAGCGGCTTAACGTCGTCGACGGTCAGCCGGAATTCGTTTTCCTCGCAAGTGGGAACGGGAACGGGAACGCCGCCTGCGAGGGACGTTATCGGCGAATAACAGACGAAGGACGGCTCCGGAATGAGAACTTCGTCGCCCGGAGAAACCAGCGCGCGTATCGCTATATCTATCGCTTCGCTGCCGCCCACGGTAACGACGACTTCGGATTTCGAATCGTAATTCAGCCCGAAGCGCCGCGAAAGGTAGCGGCTGATTTCATCGCAAAGCGGAGCAAGACCGCGGTTGGCGGTGTAGAAGGTCTTGCCCGTTTCAAGCGAATATATGCCCGCTTCGCGAATGTGCCACGGGGTCATGAAGTCGGGTTCTCCGACGCCGAGCGTGATAACGTCGTCCATCTCGGCGGCGATGTCGAAGAATCTTCTTATGCCCGACGGTTTGATCGCGCATACCGCGGGGTTGAGAATCTTATCGTAATCCATCAGAATAAGCCTTCCTCACGGACGGGCGGCTCGTTTTCGACGAAGACGACGCCGTCGTCCTTATATTTCTTCAGCATAAAGTGCGTCGCGCAGGAGAGTATCTGCTCCAGCGGCGCGAGGCGGGAAGAAACGAAGGTAGCGACGTCCTTCAGCGTCTTTCCCTCGACAACCGCGAGGAAATCGTATGCGCCGGAAACCAGATACAGGCTCTTAACCTCGGGGAACTGGAAGATACGCTCGGCGACGGCCTCGAAGCCGTGTCCGCGCTGAGGAGTGACTTTGATCTCTATAAGCGCGGTGGTGGTGTCCTTTTCGGTTTTGTCCCAGTTGACTACGGCGGAGTAGCAAACGATGGTCTTGTTCTTTTCGAGTTCCGCAACGGTTTTCGCGACCTCGTCGACGCTCATTCCGAGCATACTGGCGAGTTGTTCGTTTGTCAGTTTGGCGTTGCTTTTGAGCAGTTCAAGCAGTTTCAGCATTTTGTTTTCCTCCGTTTCATATATCAGAATTCAACGAGCTTAGGCTTGCGGTCGTTATAGACTGTGTAATGAGTAAATCCGGCGGCTTTCGCGATATCGACTGCGGCGTTGAAGTCCGCGGCGACGACGTCCGCCGTGTGAGCGTCGGAGCCGAACGTGATCATTTCGCCGCCGAAGGACTTATAAAGACGCACGAATTCCGGCCATGGGTCGGTGAGCCGGTAATCGTGGTTGCGGACTCCGCCGGTGTTGATTTCCAGAGCTCTTCCGGTATCCGCCACAAGTCGCAATATACGGCTTATCTCTTTATCAAAGAGCGAGAGGTCTTTGATTCCGAGGAATCCCTTGTAGCGCATGGGATATGTCAAATGCGCGAGCACGTCGAAGTCGCAGGTCTCGCACATTTCAATAAGCTCCTCGAAGTACATCCTCAGCATGCCTTCCGGATCGGGAAGGGCGTCCATAAAGTAGAAATCGACGTTTCCGCGGATATTGTGCATCGACCCGAGCAGACAGTCGAATTTGTAATTGTCAAGCAGATGGCGTTCATCGTCGTGATTCTGCGTCGCTTCGCCGACCTCTGCGCCTCTTTTGACCTTGAGCACAGGCTCGAATTCAAGAGCCGCCCGCTCTATAGAAGCGTAGGATGCGGCTATGACTTGGCGGCACTCCTTATATCCGCAGTCGTAATGGTCAGTTATACATATTTCAGAAAGTCCCGCCTTGACCGCGGCGGAGCAGACGTTGAATATGTTTTCTTTTGAATCCGGCGAAGCTTCCGTGTGCGTATGATAGTCCGCGAGCTTCTTGATTTCATCGGTCGCAAAGGGGGACGGAAGCGGCGCGGGATTCGTTCTTTCGATAGTTGCAAGCGTACTCATAAAAACCTCTAAAAACTTGATTTTATTATTGAAAAGTGCATTTCAGCGTGATATAATGAGATGATAGAGTAGGCGAAAGCGTATTTCTTTGATTTGTTAAGTATATTATAAGCGCCGAATCCTCATTTTGCAATACCAAAAGGAGATTTTGGAATGAAAAGATTCTTTTCCGTCATAATTGCCATTTCGCTGGTTGCGTCGCTTTTCATAATCGCGCCGGTAACCGCGAAAGCGTTATATAAAGTGAAAATCGCCTGCATAGGCGACAGCATTACCGACGGCGGCTTTATACCCGGATACGGATATCCCGACGGACAGGGACTCGATGACCCCCGCTGCTATCCGAAGCAGCTTGAAGCTCTTCTCGGTGAGAATTACGAGGTTAAGAACTTCGGCGACAGCGGCAGAACGCTGATGAGCACCGCCGATTATCCTTATATTTCCGCTCCCGGAGAATTGTATCGCGAAAGCCTTCAGTACGATGCCGACATCGTTCTTATTATGCTCGGCACTAACGACGCCAAGGTTACAAATGATCCGAAAACGACAAACTGGAAAGAGGATAGCCCGCAGCAGTTCAAGACCGATCTGGAGGCGCTTATCGAGGTTTATCGCAACCTGCCGAGTCATCCGACGGTTTACGTTCTGACTTCGCCCACCGCGTTCAACGGCGGCAATTACAACATCGTTCCCGCCAACGTTGACACGATAGCGGAACTGCAGCGCGAGGTTGCCGCGGATCTCAACGCTCCTCTTATCGATATGCATGCGCTCACGGCTGATATGGGTTCTTATTTCAGTGATAATATCCACCCGAATCAGGCGGGCTACGCCCGTTTGGCGCAGCTTGTGTATAACGAGCTTGTACCGACTTTCGCGGCGCCTTCCGCGCCTGTCGACGTCAGAGTCGTGAGCAACGGCAGCGGCAGATCGATCCTTTCATGGACGACAGGCAACAAGGGCGGACTGCCTACGCTTTATTTCAAGGTCTACATAGACGGCGAATTCGTCACGGATTTCGAACGCACGACTTATACCGCGAAAAACCTCACAAACGGCAGCGTATATGATTTCAACGTGACCGCCGTCAATTCGCTCGGCGAATCCGTTTTTTCGGAAACCGTGCAGCTTCAACCTACCGCACAGGACCCGAAAGTCACCGGCGTTACCGACGGCGCCGTGTACGACCTCGCCGAAGGAGCTCCGGCCGCAAGCTGGAAGGTCGCGACTTCCGCGACGCTCGACGGCGTTGAATACGTCAAGGAAACCGCTGTAACGGAGCTCGGCGAGCATACGCTTGTCGTCACAAATGACAACGTCGTCGTCACAATAACGTTCACTGTCGTAAACTCCGCGTTTACGCCCGGGGATATGGACGGAGACGGCGTTATCACCGTCGCGGACGCCCTCAGAGTCCTTCGAATCGCCGCGAAACTCGCCGAAGAGACTCCCGAAGCTATCGCGATAGGCGATATGGATCGTGACGGAAGTATTACCGTTTCCGATGCGCTTATCGTTCTGCGTATTGCGGCCGGACTCGCTTGATAAACCCGCTTACCCGTCTGCGTTGCGAAGGAGAATGATTTATGAAAAGATTATCGGCTTTTTTAATCGCCGTCTCCGTTGCGTTATCCGTATTGGTCGGATTCCCGGTTGTTTCAAAAGGGCTTTATAAGGCGAAGATCGCCTGCGTGGGAGACAGCATTACGTATGGTTACGGACTCGACGATCCGCGAAGCTACCCGTCTCAGCTCGGGGAGCTTTTGAAGGACAGCTACGAAGTGAAGAATTTCGGCGCCGGCGGTAAAACGCTGATGAGCACCGGAGACACTCCTTATACGCAATATATCGAATATCAGCCGAGTCTCGATTATGAAGGCGATATCGTTCTGATAATGCTCGGCACGAATGACGCCAAGTATTATAACTGGGATCCCGATTCTTCTCCGGCCGTTCTGAAGCGCGAACTGAAACAACTCGTTCAGACTTACCGCGATCTGCCGAGCAAACCTGCGGTGTTCATTATGACCTCGCCGACGCTTTTTGAGGGTTGCCACTTCCATTTCATACCGTCTAATGTCGATACGATCGCGCAGCTGCAGCGCGAAGTCGCCGAGGAGATCGGCGCTCCGCTTATCGATTTGCATACCTTCACGGCTGATATGGAGGAGTACTTTGAAGATAAGATCCACCCGAACGCCGAAGGCTACGCTTTGATTGCGGATTATATCGACGACATAATCCTCGCATATGAAGGGACGCTTCCGGGAGCACCGAAAGATCCGTATGTTTTCAGGAATTCAAGCGGAAGATCCACCGTTATGTGGAGCACCGGTCCGAAGGGCGGAGTGCCGATACTATCTTTCAACGTATATCTCGACGGCGTATTTTACGCCAATAAACTCACAAACAGCGTAACCGTGAGCAAACTGACGAACGGTCAGACTTATGAGGTGACTGTTACGTCGGTGAATGCTAACGGCGAATCGGCGCATTCCGAGGCTGTGATAATCGAACCGACTGCAGACAATCCGGGCGTAACCGGCGTTGAAGATTCCGCCGTATATGACCTTGCAGACGGCGCGCCGAAGGCCGGTTGGAAAAAAGCCACCTCCGCAACTCTTGACGGCGCCGATTACGTTAAAGACACTGAGATTACGGAGCTCGGCGAGCATACGCTCATCGTCACCAACGATAACGTTGTTGTCACCATTAGATTTACCGTAATCAATTCCGCGTTTTTGCCCGGCGATATGGACGGCGACGGAGAAATCACCGTTTCTGACGCGCTTCGCGTCCTTCGTGTTGCCGCAAAGCTTGCCGACGAGACGGCTGACGCGCTCCTGATCGGCGATATGGACGGTGACGGAGAAATCACCGTTTCTGACGCGCTTCGCGTCCTTCGTATTGCCGCAAAGCTTGCGTAAAGGGGAAGAAGTCATGAAAAGGGCGTTATCTATACTGATATTTATTGCGATAGTAATTTCCGTATGCGCCGTTGCTCCGTTCACCGCCGGAGCCGCCCAAACAATTAAAATCGCATGCGTGGGCGACAGTATCACGTACGGCTACGGTTTGACGAGCGAAATGAGTTACCCGTTCAAGCTCGGAGCATACCTTGGAGGAAACTACGAGGTAACAAACTTCGGCGAGGGAAGCGCTACCATGCTTTCCGACGGTAAAAAGCCGTATATCGGTCTTGATATTTATCAGCAGAGCCTGCAGTACGATTGCGACATAGTCGTTATCATGCTCGGCACGAACGACGGCAAGGAGTTTAACTGGGAAGGCAGTAATCCGAAAATAAACAAGTTCAAAAGCGAGCTTTCCGATCTGATTGATACTTACCGCGCGCTTCCTACTCATCCGACCGTCTACGTAATGACGTCACCCACGGTTTTTGAAAACGGCAGTTACGGTATCGTTCCCGCAAGAGTTGCTGAGATTTCCGCGCTTCAGAAGGAAGTTGCGGCGGAAAAAGGATGCCCGGTGATTGATATGCACTCGCTTACCGCCGATCAGAAGGACAAATTCCGCGATGATTACGTGCATCCGCTCGAATCCGGATACGATTTTATTGCTCAAAAGGTGGCGGAGCATATTCGGGCTTATCCCGGGCGTGCTCCCGGAGTACCGCACGATCTCGGAGTAAGAGACGGCTCAAAAAGCACGATAGTTTCATGGGAAATGACGGATAAGGGCGATCTGCCCGCGATTTCTTTTAACATCTATGTAAACGGCGTGCTTTCTTCGACAAGTTCAGGACAGGTCGCGAGGATAGGGAAGCTTGTCAACGGACAGGAATATGAGATCCGCGTTTCCGCAGTCAACGCCGCCGGAGAATCTCCTCTTTCGGAGCCGGTGCTTGCGCATCCTACCGCCGCCGATCCGAAGGTGACCGGAGTTGAAGACGGCGCCGTGTACGACATTGCGGACGGAGTCCCTTCGGCGAGTTGGAAAAACGCCACTTCCGCGACGCTCGACGGAGTTGAATACGTAAAAGGCACGGAAATTGTTTCCGTCGGCGAACACGAGCTTATTGTGGTGAACGATAACGTCGTTGTAACCGTTCGATTCACTATTGTTAATTCCGCATTCACAGCCGGAGACGTCGACGGTGACGGCGAAGTAACCGTTGCCGACGCGCTCAGCGTGCTTCGCGTCGCCGCCAGGCTCGCGCCTGAAACGCCCGAGGTGCTTCGCATTGCCGATATGGACGGCGACGGATTTATCACGGTTTCCGACGCGTTGAGAGTTCTTCGCATAGCCGCGAAGCTCGCATAAGGTAACGCTCATGGGTATATACGTAATAAGCGGGCATTACGGAAGCGGCAAGACGAATATTTCGATCAATCTTGCCTATAAGCTTCTCAAACAGGGAAGCGTAGCGATATTCGATCTCGACGTCGTCAATCCGTACTTTCGAACGGCGGATTTTACGGAAAAGATGCGCGGCGACGGGATAACCGTCGTTGCTCCCGTGTTTGCGAATACGAATCTTGACACCCCCGCCTTGACCGGTGAGTTCAGCAATATCTACACCGGAATCTACGACAACGTCATCGTGGACGTCGGCGGAGACGATTCCGGAGCCTTCGCCCTGGGGCAATACGCCGAAGGAATAGCGAAAAGCGGTTCATGGCAGCATTGGTACGTCGTCAACTTTATGCGCACGCTGACGTTGACAAACGCAGATAACATTGAGCTTATGCATGATATCGAGAACGCGGGCAAGCTGCCGTTTACCGGAATAATAAACAACACCAATCTCGGCGCCGAAACTACCGCCGAGCTCGTCAGAGAATCGGTCAAAAAAGCGAAATCTCTTTCCGAGGCGTCGAATCTTCCGCTGCTTTATACCTCCGTTGACGACGGAATCGAATGCGGAAACGTCGATTCGCCTGTTATGACGATTAAAATAACGACCAAGCGTTATTGGTAAGGCCACAACGATCAACGATCGTTGACATATCTCAATCTGAAGGGAAGTAAGAAAATGGCAAAAATCACAGTAGACGAAAACGTCTGTAAGGGATGCGGTCTTTGCGCGGACGCCTGTCCGAAAAAGATAATCAAGCTCTCTGACAGCAAATTCAACAAAAAGGGCTATCCCGTCGCGGAAATGACTGACGAGGGAAGCTGCATCGGCTGCGCTTTCTGCGCGACCATGTGCCCTGATACGGCTATAACTGTCGAAAAGTAGAAAGGAAGATGACAGAATGAGCGAAAAAGTATTGATGAAGGGCAACGAAGCCGTTGCGGAATCGGCGATAAGAGCCGGCTGCAGACACTTCTTCGGCTATCCGATAACGCCTCAGACGGAAGTCGCGGCGTATTTCGCGAAGCGTATGCCCAAAATAGGCGGAACGTATCTCCAGGCGGAGAGCGAGATCGCCGCTATAAACATGGTGCTCGGAGCCGGCGGCTCAGGCGCGAGAGCGATGACTTCTTCGTCTTCGCCCGGAATCAGTCTTAAAACCGAGGGTATTTCTTATATCTGCGGTTCCGACGTTCCGTGCGTTATTATGAATATCGAGCGCGGCGGCCCCGGACTCGGCGGAATTCAGCCCTCTCAGTCCGACTATTATCAGGCGACGAAAGCCCCCGGCCACGGCGATCTTCACGTCATCGTCCTCGCTCCGTCCGGAGTTCAGGAGATGGCGGATATCACCTATAACGCCTTCGATCTCGCGGAAAAATACCGTATGCCTTGCCTTATCCTCGGCGACGGCATACTGGGGCAGATGATGGAGCCCGTGGAGCTTCCCGAGCCGAAGGAAGTCTCGGCGGCCGATAAGCCCTGGGCCGCCTGCGGTCACAGAAACAAGCGTGAGCACAATATCATCAACTCCCTTTACCTCGACCCTGCGGAGCTTGAAAACAAGGTGAGAGCGAGATATGAGCGCTACGCGCAGATAGAGGAAAACGAGGTCCGTTACGAAGAGTATAAGACCGAGGACGCCGATATCATCATAACCGCGTTCGGCGCTACCTCCAGAGTCGCC
>JAEEGL016209062.1_pt1 | contig 11141 bp, 9 predicted proteins | sample 9134231 | NCBI WGS metagenome assembly JAEEGL01 (sample SAMN16246548, study PRJNA631951) | gut metagenome | biome: gut microbiome; feature: rumen; material: fiber-attached | host: Bos | place: Iran: Karaj | collected 2018-10
GATGAAATATCAAAAAAAATACAGCATTTAATTGAATTAGAGTCAAAAAAAAGAACAACTAATATCGATTCAAAACTTGATCGAATAAATAATGAACTTAACTTTTTCTTTGAAGGTGAAAATAAAACTCTTTAGGGAGTTTTTTATTATACACAACACGCTTTACAACTAATAGACCTTTATAATATAATTAACATATAATATGGAGGATGTATGAATAAAGATAATCAAAAAAAGAAATGGGGAGATCGTCGTGATGGTAAAAAAATAAATGTTCCAGCAATGGCCAAAGTAATGACCTATATTAAAAGCCGTCAAGAAGCCTATGTATATATTAATAGAAAATTTGATGTAACTAATTTAGTTCAATATATGAAAAAAAAGAAAGAAAAAAATCCAGATTTAACTTACTTTCATGCTTTTTCAATGGCTATTGCCAAAGTTGTATATAATAGACCAAGACTTAACACCTTTATTATGAATCATAAATTCTATCAAAGGAATGATGTTATTTTAACCTTTACAGCTCGAATTAGTTTTGATGATGATAAAAATAAAGAAGTAATGTCCTTAATAAAAGTTGACCCAAGTGATAACATTATAGATTTAAGTAACAAAATTAAAGAAAAAGTAAATAATTTTCGTAACAAGAAGATTCAAACTTCATCAGATGACTCTTTAGATATATTAGGTAAACTACCGGGCTGGTTCTTAAAAATTATTGTTGCTCCTCTTTTTAAATGGCTTGATCGTCATGATATGCTACCTAGAAGTTTAAACGATGAATTACTTTATAATAGTACAGTTATTTTATCTAATTTAGGCAGTATTAAATGTGGTGCCATACACCATAATTTAACTAATTTTGGTACTAATAGTATTATATTAACAATCGGTGATATTCATAAAGAACAAGTAGTTATGCCAAATGGTAAAGTAGAAATTCGTGATATAGTTGAATTTGGAATTAATCTTGATGAAAGAATTGGTGATGGAGTTTATTTTTCTAAATCAGTTAATCTTCTAGATTATATTTTAAAAAATCCAGAAACTTTGGAGGATAAAGCAAATGAAATCATCAAAGAAAAAAATAACTTCGAATATTAATTTAATTTTTAAGTATTATAAAGATACTTGTAGAGCACACTTAGATTATCCTAACAAGATGATTTATGAATATTTTATAGAGTCTGCTATTGATCATCCCAATTACATTGCCTATGAATATTTTGGTCGAGAAATAACTTATCAGAAATTTATCGAGCAAATTGCTATGTGTGCTAAAGCCTTAAAAGGTATTGGAGCTGAAGAAAACGAAGTAATAACCATATGTACACCAAATATGCCTGAAGCAATTATTATGTTTTATGCTATTAATATGATTGGAGCCATAGCTAATATTATTCATCCGTTATCCAGTGAAAATGAAATATTAGAGTATCTTAAAATATCTAATAGTACTAAAATATTAACAATTGATGTATCAGTACAAAAGATAGTTAATATCTTAAAAGAGACAAAATTAACTGATATTATTGTCTGCTCACCTTCTGAAAATATGAAGTTTGATAAAAAATTCCTTTATTGGTTAGCCAAGGGAAGAAAAATGCATTTACCAGAATGTGACATGATTATTACTTGGTCAGAATTTATTCCCAAAGGATACGAATATCATGATGAATATATAGTAAAGAAAATGAAAGATGATCCTGCAGTCATTCTTTATAGTGGTGGTTCTACTGGCAAACCTAAAGGTATTCTTCTTTCAAATCTAAACTTTAATGCTCTAGCTATGCAAGCAAAAGAAATTGTAATGCCTAAACCAAAAGAAGTAATTTTATGTATTATGCCAATATTTCATGGATTTGGATTAGGTGTTTGCCTTCATACTACACTTTGTGTTGGAATGAAATGTGTTTTAATACCACAGTTTAATTATAAAAAATTTAAAAGTTATATTAGAAAATATCAACCCAATTTTTTAGTTGGAGTACCGACATTATTTGAAAGCATGCTATCATCTCACTTTAGAGATACAGAACTTGCTTGTATTACAAATATTATCTCTGGTGGTGATACTATGAATCCTGAATTAAAGAAAAGAATTGATGCTTTTCTAAAAAAACACGGTTCTAATGCTAGAGTTCGAGTTGGTTATGGATTAACTGAATCAACTGCCGCTAATTGTCTTACCATTCCTAGTGAGTTACGTGAAGGATGCATTGGTATACCATTTCCAGATATGGAATGTAAAGTTGTTAAAGTAGGAACACATAATGAAGCTGATATTAATGAAGACGGAGAATTATGTTTTTCTGGGCCAACCGTTATGCTTGGATATGTTAATGAAACCAAAGAAACCATGCAAACATTAAGAACTCATGATGATAAAAAGATATGGCTACATACCGGAGATATTGGATATAAAGATGAAGAAGGAATGGTTTTCTTTCAACAAAGACTAAAAAGAATGATTATCTCTAGTGGATATAATATTTATCCTAGTTATATTGAAAGCATTATCGATAAGCATCCAGCAGTTAATTTTTCCACAGTTATAGGAATAGATCATCCATATAAAGTACAAGTAGCTAAAGCTTTTATTGTTTTAAATGATGGCTATAAACCTAATAATGAAACACTAAATAGTATTAAAGCGCATTGTGAAAAAAATATAGCTAAATACTCATTACCATATGAATATGAATTTAGAGATAGTATTCCAAAAACTAAAATTGGTAAAATAGCTTTTAATGAATTAATTAAAGAAGAAAAAGAAAAGAAAAAAACTAACGATTAAGAAGATAAAACGTTAGATTTAAATAAGTTGCAAATAGACTCCATACTAAATATGGTATCTGTAAATATGCAGCTTTTTTATTTACTTTATAAAAGCAAATAATCATGTAAACTATAATAATATCTAAAAGAATAATCCAAATTAAAGCAAATAATCTTAGATTTAGTCCGAAGAAAAGTGGACTCCATAAAAAATTGACAAATAAATTAATTGCATATATTTTAAGACAACAATTACTATAATAATCATTTTCATTATAAACTAAATAGCTACTGATTCCCATTAAAACATAAAGTATAGTCCATACTATAGGAAAAAGAAAACCAGGAGGCGCTAGAAAAGGCTTATTTAACATATTAAATTCCTTAATTCCATTCATTGATATTATACCTGATAAAAAGCCCCCAAGAAGCGGAATTAATATACTAATTATTTCACCTTTACTATTTTTAATCAAATAAATCACCAATAAATAATATGACGAAAAAATAAAAGTATTCACATTGGAATACTTTTATATCTTTAATATTATTCTTCTTATGGTATTATAGTCAGCGGCATTTACTTTTTCATCACCGTTTGCATCAGCTTGCTTTAATTCTTCTCCTGTTAACAGCGGACTCTTTAAAATGTGCTTCCGAATAAGTAAATAATCAATAGAAGATACTTTCCCATCTCCATTTACATCACCTTTAATAGCCTTAGATAACTCCTCTTCTGCAATTACTATTTCTGGTCTTAATATTACATAATAATCTTTATCAAATAAGGTTTGCAAGTTAGCATTAGTTAATATTTGCTCCTTATTATCTTTACTAGTTAATTTACCATAATAGGTAAATAAGTGTTTTTTAATATCAAGAGAATTATCTAAATAATACTGGTAAGTAAAATCATTTCTCTTAGTTGTTCCACTACCATTTACACCCACAAACTTGCCATCAAGATAAACATATGCATATATTCCATTTTCTTTAGTATGTTTTAAACTATCACCCGTTTTACTATAATCAATAGAATATATCAAAACATCTCCATCTTTAAAGAACTCATTATTAATATTTCTTGCTCTTGTTTTTGCATCAGCACCATTCCAATATGGCAAAAAATAGTTCCTTGCATCATCTGGAGCATTATTATTTAATTCAATACTACCACTCCATAAATTATTTAATATCATTTTTTTTAATAAAAGTTCATTACCGCTAAGAGTAGTATTGAATCTAATAGCATTTTGTTTGCTTATACTATCTTTAACAAATAGTTTATCAAATTTAAAATCATCAAAATGCAAATCTAAATTATAAGCACATTTATATATTTCATTAATTAATATTAATCCTTTTTTGCTACTTTTATTATTATCATAGCACGTCTTATAATTTTTTACGGGCTTACTTACAGTTGGAATAACCTTATTTTCAACAGTTCCTGTTGTTATTGATATTATTGAGTTTTCATTTTCTTTAAATTCACCAACAGAATTAATTGTTTTTCCAATATTTAAAGAATTATTTCTTACTTTAACTTTATATTTCAATTCTAGTGTTTTACCAGAAGTTAATCCGCTTATATTCCATACAACTTTATTATTTTTTATTTTACCAGCATTAGAAGAACTAATATATTCTACCATACTATTATCAAATGTTTCTTCAATAACAAATTTTTTATAATTTTCTCCATTATAAGTTGTATTACTTTTATTTGTTATCGTTATTGTATATTCTAATTCATCATTAAGATAAACACTATTATTATCAATTTTATTAACAGTTTTCTCAATATCTAATCCTGGATATTTTGTTCTTAATTCACTTTTTTGATATTTACTTGCAAGAATTGAGTAATTAAATACTGCTTCTCCATTTTTACCTTTATAAAATGGACGTATTACTGAACACTCATCTTTTGCACATGTGATAACATTATTTTTGTGAAATCTCGAACTTTCATCACTTAACCAGAAATACTTTACTGATCCCTCTTTATCCACATCAATAATATTATTTTTGCCATATGAACTTGGAAAAATATGATAAAAAATCCTACTTGTACCATAATTTCGTGTTGGTACAGAAGAACCTCCTGTTGAATTCAATATTAAAACATCCCATATTTTTTTATCATTCCTATATACTGTTTGATAAGCAACCATTGAATGACCAGAATATGTAAATAAGTCCCCTGGCTGAATTAATTTTGCAAAATCACTAATATTTACATTATTAACATCTGTTTTACTATAAATATATTTTTCTTTATTATTTTTTGTTGTGTTCTCATAATATATTAAGAAATTACCATCCAATTTCCCTTTATTATTTTTATTAGCATTATAATAATCTCGGGTAGATTTTATTATCCCAGAACTCCCGCCCGACGCTGGAAATGATGAAACACCAAATGCTTCAACATATGCATTATATGTATACATAGAGCAAACTAAATATCTATTATCTTGATTAGTAGCTTCTTCTGGTGGATACTTGCCAAACCATGCACGGGAAGTATTATATTGAAGTTTATCTTCTTTAATATAATAATCTCTCATTACTTCTTGAATTATTTTAACAGCATTATCATAAGTTCCATATTTTCCACTTATTTTATTCTCTGCTAAAATATTTATTGGATTTATTACAATATATAATATAATAGCAAATAATAATATATTTTTTCTTATCATTTTTTCACCTACTATTTAATTATAGCAAAAAAGTATTCCTTTTGGAATACTTTATATATTTAATATTGTTCTTCTTGTGGTAGTATTATTCTTCTTATAGCTTTATAGTCTGCAGCATCTACTTCTCCATCATTATTAACATCAGCTCGTTTTAATTCTTCTCCCGTTAATTTTGGACTAGATAAACAATGCAAACGTACCTTTTTGTAGTCTATTGGTTCTACTTTCCCATCTCCATTTACATCACCTTTAACAGCCTTAGATAACTCTTCTTCTGCAATTACTATTTCAGGTCGTAATATTACATAATAATCTTTATCTAGTAATGTATTATAGTTAATAATTTTTAAATAATAATCTTTATTACTACCTAAATTTGAAATATTACTATAAAGATTAGTTGATATATTATTACCATAATACTGATATGTAAATTCATTTCTCTTAGTCGTTCCACTACCATTTACACCAACAAACTTGCCATTTAGATAAATATAAGCATAAACTCCTTTTTCGTTTGTCTTACGCTCACTACTTTTATTTATTACCCTATTTTTTGGATCATATGGGTTATATACACCCTTATCATAATCAATCGAATATATTAAGACATCACCATCACGAAAATCAATATCACTAAATGTGGCTTTTCTTTTTGTACTATTAAACAACATTGGAACTATTTGATACCCATTATTCTTAACAATTGATATACCACCCCAATAATTATTTAAAATCATCTCCTGAAATTTTTTTGTTTGAGCATCAGGTTTACTATTAAAATATATTTGATTACTATCCTTAGCTCTTTTACTAAAAAGTTTTTCAAAATCAAAAGTTGAAAAAGAATAATTTTTACCTCTAGCACAATCATATATCGAATCTACTAATGCTAAGCCCTTTTTACTATTTTTATTTTTATTATAACAAGCTTCATAACTATTTTTAGGACTTTGTACACTAGGTATTATATAATTAGATACCGTACCTGTAGAAATTGATAATAAATCTTTATTTTTACTATTTGTAGGATTATATAATAATCCTTTTGATGTAATCGTTTTTGAAACATTATTTTTTACTCGTACAACATATTTTAGTTCAATTTTACTATCAGAGTTAAGCTTACTAATATTCCATTTTATTCTATTATTATCAATAACACCATTATTATTAGCACTAATAAAATCGACGTTTGAATCAATTATTTCCTCAACAGTAAATGAACCATAATTTTTTTTACCATTTGCTAATGACGCACTTTTATTGATTATTTTAATTGTATATTCAAGTTCATCATTAGGATAAACACTATTATTATCACCCTTATTAACAATTTTCTCTATAAATAATCCTGGATAATTTAGTCTTACAGTACTTTTATTATATTGATTTTCACTTATTGGATAATTAAATTCTACTTCGTTACTATTTTTTTTATAATATGGCCTAATAACTATACATTCATCCATTTGACACATTAATTCATTGTCAAATACTTTATCTACTAAACTACTACAACTCCCTATTTTATCATTATTACCACTAGATATTGTATGATATAGTGTCATAGTTTTACAGTCAACCCAATAATTATTAACGGTTTTAGCGCCAATATAACCCTTATCATCTGTACATCTTGGTGCTTTAGCAACATATTTATTACTTTGTTCATCCCATGAATAATACCTTAACTGTTTTTTGCTGCAATTTAGATATGTTTCATTATGAACTGATGTATCCTCATTTTTATCATATATATATGTTTCTACAAAGCGTGAACTAAAATCACTTAGCCACTTATATTGAATTCCTCCCTCAACATCAACATCAACAATATTATTCTTATTAACTACTGGTCGATATGAAAATGATAGTTTTTTGGTACCATATGTAATTCTTGACATTATTTCATCTTTGGCATTTGAATTTAATAATAATACATCTTTTTTACCATTTTCTCTAGTGAAAACGCCATACGCCATCATTGCATGACCAGTAAAAACAAAAATATCCCCTGGCTGAATAAGATTGACAAAATCCGAAAATTTAGTTTTATTATTATAAGCATACTTAACTTTATTACCATCTTTTGTATTCTCATAATATAACAAATAATTTCCATCAAGTTTTTTGGTATTCCCTTTATTTGAATTATAATAATCTCTTGCAGCTTCAATTAATTTATCAGAAGTCTTTGGTAAATCAATCATCTCAAGTGCTTCACTATAAACATCATATACATATCCTGAACAAACCATATAATGCGTATCTTGACTTGTAGCTTCTTCAGGAGACGCTGTCGTTCTCCTTGGATTATGATACTGAACTAATGGACCCCTTATATAATAATCCTTCATTACTTCCTGAATAATTTTAACCGTATCATTATATGTTTTTTCGGAAGCAAAAACTATCATTGGGTTTATTAATAGTAGTATTAAACAAAATATTTTTCTCATTATATATCTCCTACTATTTAATTATAGCAAAATAAATATTCCAATGGAATATTTATTTAGTAAATTCATTTTCTACTTCGAAATCTAAAATATAATTATATACATCTCCATATAATAAATGATCATAATCATATGCATAATCTAAAAAGCCACTATAACCAACATACTCTTTATTATTTAATTTTTGATACTCATCACCTATTAAAATAGAAATATCATTAACTAATTTAGCAACCCGATAGCCTTTATTATCATTTAAATATTTAAAAGCCGTTGCTGCATCAGAAAAAATTATTTTACGACATCCATCAATACCTAGAAAAGGGGTTATTTTATTAGTTATAGCTTCTTCCCTTGGAAATAAATAAGCTAATCGAAGAGAATATTTTAATGATAAATACTTTATTTCTTGATTAATTAAACCACTAATTAAACCATTGGTATTTTTTACAACTAATTTAAAGACAAAATACATTAATAAATCAGAGTAATAATCAAATACATTATATCCACAATCACACATATATTTTAAGTAAGCAGAAATATTTTTGTTATTTAATTCATAGTGATGAGAATTATAATTAGGCATTTTTTTTAAATTATTAATTAATTCTTCACTATAATTAGATAAATTTATTTGACCTAATGATACAATTCCAAATGGTCTATTAGTATTATCCAATTTTATAATACTATTAAAATTTATATTCTTTAATAAATCTAACTGCTCTTTAGATAAATAATTTACATATTCTTGAATAAAGACAACAACATATTTTTTTAAAACCTTATTCAACTCATCTATCATATCACATCTACCATAATCAATATATCATAATTTATTATTAAAAAAAAGAAGTAGACACTTCTTTTTAACACTTTGTTATTTATATTTAATACCTATTTTTTCACCACAAGAAACAACTGTTTCTTTACCCAATGTGCTATTAAGTAAAATATCATCATCAATCTTTATTATCTTATCAGAAACAAAAAGAATAATTGTCGAACCACCAAACTCAAAGTATCCCTTTTCATCACCTTTTTCAAACTCTTTAATATCTTTATTATTCGTTATTTTACCAACACATAAAGCTCCAACATCAACTTCAATTATTTCACCAAAGTTTTTAGTATAAAGAGTAACATACTCCCTTGAATTGGTATGAAAAATCTTTTTATTATAAGCTATTGGTTGAACGGTATTAAGGCCCCCCTTAATATATTTATACTCTCCTAGTTTACCATCATCAATAAAATGAAATCGATGATAATCACTTACTTCAAGTCGAAATATTAATGCATATCCATTAGCGTATTTAGTAGTTAAATCTTCTTTAACAATATTTTTAAGTGTATAAACGGAACCTTTTATATCAAAACTTGCTTCTTTATTTAATTTAATAACTAATAATTTAGAATCAGCTGGAGATATAAAATGCTCTTTTTTTAAATCAAAGTCTATATTTTTCTTCTTTCTTATAAAAAAATCATTAAAAGATGTATATTCTTTCTTTTCATATAAATTCATATCAATATTGTTAGCTTTAATTGTTTTATTAATCCTTCTAATTGATAACTTACTATTCATGTATTTTCCAACAATTTTAGAAACAAATCTACAAGTTATAAATTTTAAAATAATTCTTCCAAGAATACTAGTATATAAAAACTTAACAGATCCACTATATTCTAGTGTTCTTTCTTTCTTAGTTTTACGGTCTACTATCTTCATTACTTAAGCTCCATATTACTATAAGCATTTAAAGAAAGATCAGCTATAATACCTTTTTGATAAGCAAAATATCCAGCCGCTGCTATCATGGCCGCATTATCTGTACAATACTTTATATCTGGAAAAGTATAATTAATTCCACGCAATTCACAAAGTTCTTTAAAACGCTCACGAATTCCTAAATTAGCCGATACACCACCTGCTAATATTAAATTGTTAACCTTAAATTCATTTATTGCCCTTAAAGTTTTCTTAGTTAATATTTCACAAACTACATTTTGAAAAGAACAAGCAAGATTCTCTTTATCAATCATACTTCCACGTTGTTCTTCATTGTGGGAAAGATTAATTACCGCACTCTTTAATCCACTAAAACTAAAATTATAACTATCATCATCGAGTGGAACTGGTAAATTATATGTATGACTTCCTAAATGAGCTAACTTATCAACCTCAGGTCCAGCAGGATAATTAATATCCAATACTTTACCTACTTTATCATAACATTCACCAACCGCATCATCTAGTGTTCCTCCAAGCTTTTGAAAACTATAATCTTCCTTCATGTAGATTAACTCGGTATGTCCACCACTAATAACTAAAGATATTAGAGGAAATTCCATCTTTTTAACTAAATTATTGGCGTAAATATGGCCAGCAATATGATGAACTGGAACAAGTGGTTTATTATATAACCAAGCTAGGGTTTTAGCTGTCTCAAGACCAACTAGTAAACTTCCAATTAGTCCAGGCCCATTAGCAACAGCAATAGCATCTATATCCTCTATTTTCATATTAGCTTTCTTCAAACATTCTTCTAAGACAAAAGTTACATTCTTAACATGCGCACGACTGGCAATTTCTGGAACTACACCACCGTAATCTTTATGTATATCAATTTGACTAGAAATAATCGTAGCTAACTCAATACAGCCATTTTTTACGATTGAAAAACTAGTTTCATCACAACTAGATTCAATTCCTAATATATAAACATCCCTCATTATTTCATACCTCTTTCCATCAGTATTCCATCTATTCCATTATAATACTTTTCTCGAATAGCTACCATCTTAAACCCCATTTTTTTATATAAATAGATAGCTTTATCGTTATTACTTTTTACTTCTAATGTAATATTATTTACTTTTCCCATATATTTATTAATTAAGTATTCAATTAAACTAGTTCCAACATGTTTATTTTGAAACTCTTCTAAAACATTGAAATTAGCTATTTCAATTCGATCATACATTAAATAGTAATTAAGATAACCTACTATTTTTTCATTTTCTAAATAAACAAGATAATTACTAAAAGGATTACTATCTAAGTCATTTTTAACATCATTTAAAATATCACCAAATTTTTTTTCTAATTCAGTAATACTTGCTAATTCACTTTTATCTAATTCTCTAATCATATTCTTTTATCCTATTTTCTTCAGCTTCCGTA
>JAEEGL016830808.1_pt1 | contig 11141 bp, 6 predicted proteins | sample 9134231 | NCBI WGS metagenome assembly JAEEGL01 (sample SAMN16246548, study PRJNA631951) | gut metagenome | biome: gut microbiome; feature: rumen; material: fiber-attached | host: Bos | place: Iran: Karaj | collected 2018-10
ATCTCTTCTATAAGGTCCTCTTCTTTCTTGTCAAAGAGGAATCCCACAAATTCATCTCCGCCGATACGATATGTGTCTGTTATGCCCCACATATTCTGAATGTTATCAGCGACAAATTTAAGCATAATATCCCCGGCCTCATGTCCCTTGGTATTATTAAGCTCGTGGAGGCCGTCAACATCAACGTATATACAGCTTATGGTATCTCTGTTATAGTCGGGGTATTCTTTGAGCCGGCGCTCGTAACAGAATCTGTTATTCATACCTGTAAGGCCGTCGGAATCTCTCTCCCTGACTGCACTGTTATATCTCTCCCGTTCCTGGATCTGCTGGCGGATAGTAGCATCAACATCACGAAAGGCCATAACGATATTGACCTCATCATCTATACCCCGGGCCTTGGCGAAACAGGCCTGGTGATATGTCTCATTCCCCTGGGAATCTATCCTTCTGTAGGTTACGGGCATAATACCGTTCTCGGGAATATTCTTTATAAGATTATAATATGTCCCCTCTTCCAAAAGACGGTCCTGGTCCTGGGGGGAAACATATCGCTTCACGTACAGAGGCATACAAAGAGCATAGTCCTTGACTTCCATACCTATCCTAAGGGCTTCCATAATGGTGGATATACCTGTGGTACGGTATAGCTCCATGGTCCGATCCGGGTGGATAAGCCATACCGTATGATACTCTCGGCTGAGACCATCCATAAGGGACTGCTGGAAATCACGCTCTCTGGCATCTTCTATCTTGGAACGTATCTCCTCATCCTTAACACCGTAACCCATAATGACAATGCTGATATCGTCCCCGGCTTCAGGCTGGATGAATTTAATCTCGCAATATTTGCTGTCCTTGTTCAGGTATTCCCTGGTGTAGGTGTCGCCTTTTCTGAGGCTCCATTTAATATATTCTCTGGACAATACCAGAAGCATGTGCTCCTGCTGGTCGGCAATAACCGTATCCCTGATATATCCGCTAATGGCCTCGTCATAATCCACGGGACCCATGGAATCGTCAGGTCTGCTCCCTGTTACGGAAGGGTAGCAGGGAGACATCTCATTATTCTCAATGTCTATAATGAATACTTCCGGGTATTCCTGGCTTAAAGCAAAGATGGTGGAGGCGTATTTCCTGTTGATATTCTCACGGATGATCTTCTCCCTGGTCTCTCGTCCTACCTCCTTAAGCCCGATGATAACGGCCCCCGGCTCCTTCCCAACCTCTCCGGTACCGGAAATGATTATCTGATTATAAAGATAGCCGAACTCCCGGTATTTCCAGCGGGCGTTAATTATCTCCTGGTTGGTATGCTTTAAGACTTCGGAATAATTTGCGGGATCAAGGGCCTCTTTTAAATTCTCCAGATCCTCCGGATGTATATGGTTCTTTATCTCGCCCTGCAGCATCCCAAAGGGATCATCGGCACATTCAAAAGCTTCCCGGCTGATGCCTAAAGCGTCATAATCCATAACCCTTAAAGCCTTAATATCATTTTTTATATCATGGTAATACAAAAACATATAGTCCCGGCTGAATACTGACAGAAAGTCAAGGTTAACCCTGGCTTCCGTTACGGCATCACCCGAATTTGAATAAGCTGTATGATTAAAAGTTTTCATGGTTACTGGTACCTATTGACCTCCCCCTCTGGAGAATCGTCCCAGAGTAATAATTAGATCTGTTATATCTATGGGCTTGGGGAGATGCGCATCCATACCGGAGACAAGAACCCTCTGTTTATCTTCAGTAAATGCATTGGCCGTCATGGCTATAATGGGTATGTTGGCCTTGGTCTTGTCAGGAAGTTCACGGATAGCTCTGGTGGCTTCAAATCCGTTCATCCTTGGCATCTGTACGTCCATAAGTATATAGTCAAAATAACCCGGCTGAGATTCCGTGACCTTACGGACTGCAATATCTCCGTCCTCGGCCTCACACACTACCATGCCGTATTCCTCTAAAATACTGCGGGCTATCTCTCTGTTCATTTCATTATCTTCTACCAGAAGAACCTTTTTGTTGTTAAGGACCTCAGTATCTGCCTGGGTAGCTTCCTTAACGGGCAGGGTCTCATCCTCGGCTATCCTGCAATAGAAATCAAGGGTAACCGTGGTTCCTCTACCGGAACGGGATTGAATATCAATAGTGGCGCCCATGGCATCACATAGTTTTTTAACTATGGCCATTCCCAGACCCGTTCCCTCTATCTTACTGGAGGTGGAGTTACGCTCTCTGGAGAATTCTTCAAAAATCTTGGATAAAAATTCTTCGCTCATACCTATACCGGTATCAGCTACCGTTACCCGGTAATGACCCTTGCCGGGATCGTCACTTCGGATCTGCTCCAACGTACAGGTAACTGTTCCTCCGGGGCGGGTATATTTCACGGCATTACCCAGTACATTAAGGGTGATCTGATTTACACGAAGATCATCAACATAAGCTACGCGATTATTAATGTTCTTCTTAACGCCCTTAAGCTTGATTCCGTTATTTCTTGCGGTGGAATCAACGATGGTAAGAATATCATCAATTCTTGACACCAGATCTACAGGCTCTTCGTTAAGAACGATCTTTCCGGATTCGATCCTTGACATGTCAAGAACCTGGTTAATAAGACGCAGAAGCTGCTGACCGGACAGGTCTATCTTCTCCAGATAGTCAGCAACTCTGTCGGGATACTTTATATACTTCTTAGCCATGGCGGTATAACCCGTAATGGCATTCATAGGCGTTCTGATGTCATGAGACATGTTAAAGAGGAAGGAGGTCTTTGCCTGATTCTCCTCCTGAACCTGAACAATGGTTTTCTGAAGCTGCGCCGCCTTATTCTGGGCCTGGAAGAGCGTATCCACGTTAATGATACCCATTATAAGAGAATCCTTGTCCTCCTGGCTCCTGGCAAACTTAATACGGTAATACTCCGGATTGCCCTTGTATTCAAGTCTGAAATCCAGGAAATAGGTGGTATTCTTACGGACCTGGTCCATAATATACTCTTTATCACCCTTGATCTTGAAAACCTCACTGTCCTCAGGGAACAAATGATCCACAATAAGAGCTTTAAACTCCCTGGTATCCCCGGGAAATGCCTCGTCTATGCCAAGGTGGTCCATAAAACCGGCGGTAGCTCGGTATATCTTGAGTTTGTTCTTTTTATAATTGATATGACCTACAAAATCATAGTCATCGGCAAGACAGGCGATAATAGAGCGGGCCCGTCCTGCTTCACGGACCTCTGCCAGCTCCCGCTCATACTGTTTTCTCTGCAAATGGATTGTTTCTGAAACATCCTGAAATACACCCTGAGAACGGTATCCCTTGGTGTAAGACTTGTCCATACTGCCGCTGGAACGTACAAATATAGGGCCAATCTCGGGATGATTCCACTCATATTGGATCTCAACCCGCTCACCCTTAGCAGTCTTAGATAGAACATCTTCGATCATGGGATAATACTCAGGAAGGATGCGATCGTACCAGAAGTTATATGTCTCTTCCGGAGACAGCCCTGCCTCTATCCCGCATATCATACTCATACTTTCATCAAAGAACATGCGGGGATGACAACCTTCATCCTTCTCGAATACAAACATACCGACTCTGGATGAAGACAATATGTCCTTCATCATCTCTTTGCCAAAACGTCCCATAGATATATTCCCCCCTAGGATACCATTTCTATTATATTATTCCAAACCCTTATGTTTCAAGGCACACGCACAATCGGTAGATAATTCTGCGTATTCGGTATATAAATTTAAAAGTCGCCTAATATTGCCTGTTATCCCGGGTAATGTTATACTTAAAATGCTTAGGAGAAACAGGAGAAAGGACGTATTTCTATGTCAGAGATTTTTATCGAAGAGAAGTCATTGCCTCTGGCCTATCACAAGGCACTGCTGGCTTTAAGGAACAAGGGGGAGATTGTGGACTGTTCGGACTGGAACACCACCTGCCTTGATACCGCTGCCACTATCCATATCACCGAGCCCCTTTCGGAGCCTTTGATCAGCAAATGCTTTATCGGCGGCCCAAGAGAGCTCCAGCAGTACATTATGGAGATGCTGGACGGCATACTTGATTTCGAAGTTGCTAAGGGAAACTGGGTATATACTTACCACGATCGTATGGTTAATTACGGGGGAAGAGACCAGATTGATTTTGTTGTGGAAGAGTTAAAGCGTAATCCTTCTTCCAGAAGGGCCGTTGTTCTTATAAGGGATTCCAGTGATATCGGATCCGAGGATCCCGCATGCCTGCAGCATATCCAGTATTTTATCCACGGAGGCAGGCTTGACTGCAAGGTATTATTCAGAAGCAATGATGCATGTAAAGCATCTTTTATGAATATGTTCGCTCTTATCATGCTCCAGAAGAGGGTCGCAGAGCGAGTTGGTGTGGAAGTGGGAACTTACACCCACAGGGCTAATTCCTATCACTGCTATGAGAGAGATTTCGGATCTTTGGATGGGTATGTTAAGAGGATCACGGAGACTCCGGAGTCTTGTATTACGGAGTATGACGGGGATTGGAAGGATATGATGGACGAAGAGATCCCCGGAATTGAACAGACTGTGGAAGAGTTAAGGAGCCGATAGGCTCCTTATTCGTTTCCGTCCCAGCAGTAGGTGCAGAGTTTGCAGCCTTCCAGGCCGGTGGCGGCGATCATGTCATCAAGCCGGTTAAACTTGAGGCTTGTAAAATTCAACTCTTTTCTTATTTCTTCGAGCATGTTGGCGTAGCGCTCACTTTCAGGGTCAGCGTACTCCTTAAGTACCTCATCGGTGACCTTGCCGTCCTCTAAACGCTCAATAACCCTTCTTGTAATAAGCTCCATCTCGGATTGGGATCTTGAGAAATTCAGGTATTTGCAGCCGTAGAGCAGGGGCGGGCAGGCGGGTCTGATGTGGACTTCCTTTGCCCCGTTTTCATAAAGGTATTCCGTGGTTTCACGAAGCTGGGTTCCTCTTACGATGGAATCGTCTATAAGAAGGATACTCTTATCCTTGATCAGGTCGGTAACGGCCAGCATCTTCATTTTCGCAATAAGATCTCTCTTGCTCTGGATGGTAGGCATAAAAGACCTGGGCCAGGTAGGCGTATACTTGATAAAGGGCCTTGAAAAGGGTACCCCTGATTCATTGGCGTAACCTACCGCATGAGCCGTTCCGGAGTCAGGCACACCGGCTACGATATCCGGCTTAACATTGTCCCTCTTGGCCATGTTGGCTCCGCAGTTATACCTCATCTGCTCAACGCTTAAGCCTTCATAAGAGCTGGCGGGGTAACCGTAGTAGATCCAAAGGAAGGTGCATATCTTCATTTCCTTTCCTGGATCCACGAGGGTATGGCAATTCTTATCCGTAATAACTACTATCTCCCCGGGACCAAGTTCCTTGTAGTCACTGTATCCCAGGTTCTTGTATGCATAATTTTCAAAGGAAACGCAGTAAGCGCCCTTCTTCTTTCCCACAACCACGGGAGTCCTGCCCAGCCTGTCCCTGGCAGCATATATTCCCGCATGGTTCATGATCAGCATGGACATGGATCCTTCCACAACCTGCTGAACAAAGGATATTCCTTCGATAATATTGGCTTTTGTATTAATAAGAGCCGCTATAAGCTCTGTAGCATTAATCTCACCGGTGCTCATTTCCTGGAAATGAACATGGCCGGAGTCAAAAAGGATCTGGGTCAGCTCCTCCATGTTATTGATCTTGCCCACGGTGGCAATGGCATAGGTTCCGTGGTGAGATCTTATGGTAAGGGGCTGGGGTTCATAATCGGAAATGATACCTATGCCGTATTTGCCGTGCATATCCGATACGTCATGATCAAACTTGGTCCTGAAGGGGGCATTCTCTATATTGTGTATGGCACGCTGAAATCCGTTCTCACCGTATACGGCCATACCGCCTCTTCTGGTTCCTAAATGTGAATGATAATCCACTCCGAAAAACAGGTCAAATACGCAATCTTCTTTTGAAGCTACTCCGAAAAATCCACCCATACTCCTAAAATCCCTTTCGTCTTATATCTTATTCACGATATTCGCGGGACGTTGACCTTTTTCGATGCAAGCAACCGCATCCCAGACCATTTTGAACCCTCTTACAAATGAAGAGTTGGTTATCCCGCCGATGTGACAGCTTAAGATTAGCTTATCGGCAACCTCTTTGTCAACTGTGACTATTGGATTATCCTTACCAACCGGTTCTCCTGCTATGGTATCCAGGCCTGCGCCTGCTAAGTGGCCGGATTTAAGGGCTTCTATAAGGGCCGGTGTGTCTACAAGTTCTCCTCTTGCAGTATTGATAAGGAATGAGCCCTTCTTCATTTTTGAAATGAACTCCTTGTTAACAGAGCCGGTGGTCTCGGGAGTGACCGGAATATGTATACTTAAGATGTCTGCCTTTGCACAGAGTTCATCCAATTCCACGTACTTTACATTGTACTGCTTCTCCACGTCCTCCGGTGCCCTGAACACATCATAGTACAGTACCTGAGCACCCATACAGGTTACATATTTGGCAAGGTACTTTGCGATAGCACCGAATCCGTATAGTCCGATGGTGCAGTCTGCCAGCTCTTTTAAGGAACCGGAGACCATGAAGTTTTCCTTTATGTTTATCTGCTTGCCCTCATATACTCCCCGGTTGCAGACAATTACGCTGCGGAGCAGTCCAAGCATAAGCATCAAGGCCTGTTCTGCAACGGCTGATGCATTCATACTTCTGCAATTGCATACAAATACGCCTTTTTCTGCTGCTGCTTTCAGATCTACCCCCTGAAAGCCCACGCCGTCGGAGTGGATCATTTTCAACTTGGGAAGGGCGTTGATAACATTTGCAGACACTTTTCCCATGGCATCAACGATAATAACCTCCGCATCTTTGCCTGCTGCGATGATCTCCGAGTCCGAGGATGCAACCGGGACATAGGAGATTTCGTGGGATGCGTAAACCTTCGGATCGGTCTTTTCCTGCAATCGGCCCTCTTTTTCTATTGCCAGTATTTTCACTTAAATCCCTCCTTTGCTCTTAATGAATGATGGGGACGGCACCAACCGTCCCCACCTTCTACACACTATACTAACTAAATATGATGGAACTTCTTATAATCGATGGGCTTTCCGGCGTCACGCAGCTCTTTAGCCAGCTTGGCATTAGCTGTATAAAGGCCGTGTTTCTTCTTCTCAACCAATTTCTTATAAGAAGGATCAAGCTTCTCAAATTTCTTGTTACGCGGCAAGGGTACATTCTGGTCAACCAGGATATCCTGAACCTTCTTGATGTTAACATCGTGCGCTGTCTTACCTTCTTTAACAGCCATGTATGCTGCAACACCTGCTGCCTGACCCGTACCAACGCACTGAGGAATAAGGTCTAACCAGTCAATGGCAATACCGTCTGCGGAGAAATGTCTTCCGGCTACGATGAGGTTCTCAACTTCTTTCCTCTTGGGAAGAAGCGCCCGGTAAGGAATCTCAACAGGACCGCAGTCATTTAACTGACTGATGGTGGAATGCCATGCGATAACATCGTCATGCTCAATTGCAAATGCGAAATCATCGGGGGTCATAACATATTCACCGATAAGTCTCTTGGAAATTCTGGTTCCCAGCTGAGGTGCGATATCATAAAGGAATGCGTGCTGGAATGCTGTGGGAACTGCTTCCCTTAAATACTCCAGAACTTCTCTCATGGTATTCCTTGTATTCATCTCTGTCTCGGTCTGATCCTTAACACATGCACAATCTCTGTTGGAATGCCAGTTATTCATCCACATAATGGTAGGATCGTTGCTTGCAATGGGGATAGATCTGAATCCCGCCTTAGCAGCAAGACCTGCACGAAGTGCCATGTATTCTTCCGGATGAAGAGCCTTCCACTCAGCGTATGCATTATTGTCACATCCGCCTATTCTCCATACGAGAGCTGTGGTATTAGCTCTGGTAACTTCATCGGACATGGAGCTGAAGGATGCTCCTGCTCTTGAATAAATATCTCCGTCTCCGGTAGCATCTATAACAATCTTGGCTGTTATAGCCTTACGTCCTTCTTTAGACTCATAGAAAACACCCTTAATGGTCTTCTTATCCATTATAGGTGCAGTACCATAGCAATGGTACATAACTTTGATGGCCTTTTTATGCTCTAAGAGCATCTTATCCATCTCTATCTTTAACTGATTAGGCTCAAAGTATACGGAACGAACAAGACAAGCTTCCTTGCAGCCTTCATAGCCGCCACGGCTTGTACAGTCCATATGGGATTTCCATCTGTATACCAGTGCGGGATCGGTGGATCCAACCTCGTCAAGGCTGGGTGCTGCAACAGCTCCCGGGATCTTCTCTAATCTGGTGAACCATTCTTCCTGCAGACCCCTTACGAAAGGCTTGTCATACCAGGAAAGATTGGGAACCATGATAACGTATCCGCCTGTAACGTCTCCGCCCATGTAGCCGTAACGTTCAAGAAGAATGATGTTCTTCGCACCGGCTCTTGCAGCTGCGATGGCTGCAGAATGACCCGCTGCTCCTCCTCCGACGATAAGGATATCGCAATCGGCTTCTACCGGAATCTTTCTTGAACCTTCAGTAATGGTACCTAATTTTTCTTTTTTTACAGCCATTCCTTTTTTCCTCCTAACTGAAAATAGAGGGTATACCATCCGGAGAACCCGTAATAACGGGCTCCCGGACAATATTGTTTATGAACTTATTAGTAAGTTTGCTGATTATTTTACGATTACACCGAAGATACCACAGATTACTGTAGCGATTACGATGTAAAGAATGTTGGTAACAACACCCTTGGTCCAAACGAATTTCTTGGTGATCTCCTCTCTGTTAAGGAAGAGCGGTGCGTATGCAATAGCACCCGGTGTAAGGAATGCGCACATTGCTGACATGATAGTTGCAACTGCAAGAACTGTTGCATTACCCTGTCCATTCTGCTGCATTGTACATGCAAGAGGTATACATACTGCGTTGATTGTGAAGCTGATAGGCATACCGTTTGTGAAGTTTGTGAAGATACATGATGCAGCAACACAAAGGAATACCATGATGAACCATGAAGCATTGCCCAGGATGGGTGAAAGTGCGCCCTGGATAGCTGCGCAGATACCAAGTCCCTGCTCACCTGTTGAAGCGATAGCGTTACCGAGGATTGTGAAGCATCCTGCTGTAGCTACGATTCCCCACATGGTTCTGGACTGAAGTAACTTAACACCATTGATGTATGGCTTGCCATCTTTTGTTCTGATGAGGCAAAGGATTGTAAAGAGTACGATCCAGATCCATGTACTACCAATCTGATTGTAGAATTTAAGTACAGGTGATCCTGCCGGAAGAGCGATACTGATGATAAGGAAAACGATACCGAAGATCATGAAGCCAAGTAATGTCTTCTGTCTTCCGTTCATTGTTAACTGCTCTTTTGTGAAGTTCATCTTAGCAACGTCGAAGTTCTTAAGTGGGCTAAGATCTGTCTTCCAAACGAATCTCATGAATACGATGTAAAGGATTACAAATACTAATACTACTAATGTAGCAACTACAAGGTATACCCAATCAATAAAGGGAAGGCCAACCTTCTCCATGATACCCTTGATGATAGCGATGGATGAAAGGTGGATACCCTTGAAGGGAAGTACATATGCGCCCATAGCTGCAATAAATGTACCAAGTAATAACTCTCTCTTTAAGTCGCTGTCTTTATCAATTCCGCACATCTCGCAGATACCGTCGATGATGGGATAGAAAAGAAGAAGCATTGTTGTGGGGCTGGAAACAAGTGCAGCACCGATTAATACTGTAATGAAAAGTGTTGTGATGAACTTGATGGGATGTCCCTGAAGACTCTTCATGGAAAGCATCTTACGTGCAAGAACATCAACTGCCCCTGACTCTGTTACGGCACCGGTTAAAGCCATAACCCAGATGATCTGCTGAATAGTAACGTTACCGAACCATGTGCCAAGGATCGCTGAAGCGGTTGTGTATCCGCTCATTACGATAGCGAAAAGACCCATTACACAAGGCCAGAATGTTTCATTGGTAGCAAGGATGATAACCAAAACTCCAATGAAGATGCCGATGATTGATACACCTACGGCTGTTATGCCTGCAAACGGAGGAACGATCTTGCCGAATAAGAACATAAAGCAAAGACCGATCAAGGTCCAGACATAATAACTAGCATTGTTGCTCTTTGTTTCTGTCATAATTCTTTCCCCTTTCTATTTTATAAAGAACTATTATGATACTTTAAATATATATAGAAAATTTGTCACGGTAAAGTAGCATTTTCCGACTATCTGTGCTATAATCGTCACAGATGTCTGTTGCAATGAAACCCTTGATATAACTGAGGTTTCACCGCCATCCCCACCGCCATATGTCGTTGTTTACATATTTTTAATAATATTTATTTTTATAAAATTTGGGGGTTATATGAGAGAAAAGAAAAATGAGTATTTCCTGAAAGTGTGTGAAACAGGAAATATTACCACTGCTGCCGAAGAACTCTTCATTTCCAGGTCGGTCCTTTCCCGTGCCTTGCATGAGTTGGAGGAGGAATTCGGTGCCACCCTTTTTACCCGGTCAAAACAGGGGGTTGAGCTTACGGAGAGCGGGGTAGTCATCCGTGACATGATCCAGTCCATTGAGGCAAACTACAGATATGCGGTGGATAAACTGTCCGACGTTAAGAAGCAGACTGCCTCCGACAATATCCGGATAGGTATCACTCCTACCAACGGTATGACTTTTTTTAAAAGGTATTATTCGGCCTTTATGGAGAAATATCCGGATATCCATCTTTACATGGAAGAGCACTCGGCCTTTGACATAAGCACCCTGCTTATGGACCGTTCCATTGATGTGGGTATTACTCCGGTAGTTTACGGGGATGATTATTTTGACAATGTGGTCTTATATACGGATAAGCTGGTTTTGGGAATGCGAAAGGATGATCCTCTTGCCCGGAAACGAACCATTAATCTTTCAGACCTCTCCGACCTCCCCCTGGGATTTTTGACCGCCAGAGTCCCCATGGATGGCATCGTAAAGGAATACATTTCCGCTCAGCGAAAGAAGGCCAATATAGTTGTCCGGACTTCCGATA
>JAEEGL016859796.1_pt1 | contig 11141 bp, 9 predicted proteins | sample 9134231 | NCBI WGS metagenome assembly JAEEGL01 (sample SAMN16246548, study PRJNA631951) | gut metagenome | biome: gut microbiome; feature: rumen; material: fiber-attached | host: Bos | place: Iran: Karaj | collected 2018-10
GGTCTTGCGACCTTTTCCGATGCGGTCACCTTTGCGCTTTTGATAATCATTCTTGTAGTTAAGCCTACGGGTCTGTTCGGAGAAAAAGCAACGGAGAAGGTATAGTGATATGAAAAACGTGGAAAATAAGCGTGGCGTTATCATAACGGCGTGCATTGTCATATTTGTATTTCTGTTTACGCTGATAGCGGAGAAGGTTGCTCCCCCTTCCTGGAACATGCTCTTCATGGTGCTTAAGAAGGGTTCGATCTATGTGCTGATCGCTGTCAGCATGAATCTGTTAAACGGTTTTACGGGACTGTTCTCTCTCGGACAGGCCGGCTTCATGTTGCTGGGGGCTTATACCTACGGCATCTTTACGATCCCTGTTGAGGACAGGGCTTCGGTCTATCAGTATTTTGACGGCGGGCTGATACAGTTTACCATACCTGTTCCTCTGGCTCTTATACTGGCGGGGCTTGTGGCGGCTTTCTTTGCCTTCCTTATCGGGCTTCCGGTACTGAGGCTCAAATCGGACTATCTTGCAATCGCTACTCTGGGCTTTGCGGAGATAATAAGAGCGATCTTTCAGTGGCAGGCTCTGGGGCCTATCACCAACGGCTCCAATCTCTTGAGAAAGTTTCCGGTATTTAACAGTACGATAGCCTATTTCGGAGTGGTAGGGATCTGTGTCACGATCATACTTCTGCTGATCAATTCCTCCTACGGAAGGGCCTTTAAAGCGATCCGTGAGGATGAAGTCGCGGCGGAGGCGATGGGCATAAATCTTGCAAAGCATAAGATGCTCTCCTTCTGCATAAGCTCGTTCTTTGCAGGTATTGGGGGAGCCCTGCTTGCCATGTACCAGACTTCGGTCCAGGCTGCGATCTTTAAATCGGCGATGACCTATGAGATCCTCTTGATAGTGGTTATCGGAGGCATAGGCTCCATTTCCGGCAGTATCATAGCCTCGTTTCTGTACATTGCCTGCAGTGAGTGGTGGTTAAGGTTCTTAGATCAGGAGACCTCTCTGGCAGGACCTCAGAGGAGCCGGTTCATCGTGGTAATGGCTGTGATCTTCGTGATCCTTCTCGTTCTCATGATAATAAGGATCAAAAAACCGAAGGGCAAGCCCGTTGCCTTATATGGGGCGGGTGCGGCGGTCTGCGGCATAGTGCTTGGGTGGCTCGTGTATTATGCACTCACGGGTCAGACTAAGATCCCGCTTTTAAGAAACGGCTTCAGGATGGTCGTATTCTCGGTGATAATCATGATAATCGTGCTGTTCTTCAGTCAGGGTATAATGGGAACGAAGGAGCTGCCCGATCTCTTTAAGGAAAAAAAGGCGTCAGGGGATGCCGGTAAGGAGGTGGCAGGGTGAGCACCACTGTACTGGAACTTGAACATATTACAATGCAGTTTGGCGGAGTCGTGGCCGTAAATGATCTGTCGATGGAGGTAAGGGAGGGAGAGATAGTAGCCCTTATCGGTCCCAACGGAGCCGGAAAGACCACTGCCTTTAACTGTATTACCGGGGTATACGAGCCTACCAACGGCAGGGTATCCTTCATGGGCTCTCCAATGGTGGAAAACTATCCCCAGGGCAAAATGAAAAAGCAGTATCTGGGGGAGCATCAGGGGGATTACAACCATAAACTCAGCCCCACTCCCGACAGGATAACAAAGCTCGGGATCGCCCGGACCTTTCAGAATATAAGGCTGTTTTCAAGGCTCTCTGTTTTTGACAATGTGCTCATTGCAAAGCACATGAGGGCTCATCATAACTGGTTTACCTCTACCTTCAGGCTGAGCGCAAAGGAGGAGAAGAGGATGCGGGAAGAGGCGGAGGCATTGCTTTCGGAACAGAACCTCCTTCACCTCAGAAACGAGATTGCGGGCTCGCTTCCCTACGGTATCCAGAGGAGACTGGAGATAGCAAGGGCTCTTGCCACATCTCCGAAGCTTCTGCTTTTGGATGAGCCTGCGGCGGGCATGAATCCGCAGGAGACACAGGAACTTACCGATTTTATCAAAGAGATCAGGGACAAGTACAAGCTTACCATATTCATGATAGAGCATCATATGGATCTTGTAATGCAGATCTCGGAAAGGATATATGTGCTGGATTTCGGGAAGCTTATCGCAACCGGAGTCCCTTCCGAGATACAGTCGGATAAGAGGGTTATCGATGCCTATCTGGGGGTGAATGAGGATGCTTAAAATAGAGAATCTTATCGTTAATTACGGCGGGATCGAGGCGGTAAAGGGTATCTCCATCGATGTTCCCTACGGAAGCATCATAACTCTGGTCGGCGCAAACGGGGCAGGTAAGTCCACGACCCTTCGTGCGGTTGCCGGCCTGGTAAAGGCCAAAAGCGGTTCCATATCCCTGGACGGTGAGGAGCTTTCGGGACTTCCGACCACCGAAATAGTATCCAAAGGGATCACCCTGGTTCCCGAGGGCAGAAGGGTCTTTCCCGATCTGACCGTGCTTGAGAATCTTAAGATAGGGGCCTACCTTCGAAATGACGATCTGAAGGAGGACATAGAGCACGTCTATGATCTGTTCCCCAGGCTCAGGGAACGTTCCTGGCAGGCTGCCGGCACCCTCTCGGGAGGCGAGCAGCAGATGCTTGCGGTGGGAAGGGCGCTCATGAGCAGGCCCAAGATCATAATGATGGATGAACCCTCTCTGGGGCTGGCTCCCATCGTGGTGCAGGGCATATTTGAGATAATAAAGGAGATACATAAGCAGGGGACCACTGTCCTGCTGATAGAGCAGAACGCAAATATGGCTCTTAAGGTCGCCGACTACGGCTATGTAATGGAGACAGGGAGAATATCCCTTAAAGGAAGCGGTGACGACCTTCTGGCAAATGATCAGGTCAGGGAGCTGTATCTGGGCAAATCAAAGAGCTCATAGAGCAGGTGCTTAAAATGAACCAGCTTACCATTGGCATACTTGCTCACGTTGATGCCGGCAAGACCACCCTTTCGGAGGCGCTGCTTTATTTCGGAGGCATGATAAGAAAGCAGGGCAGGGTGGATCACGGGGATGCTTTTCTTGATAACTATTCTCTCGAGCGCGAGCGTGGGATCACGATCTTCTCCAAGCAGGCCATCATTGAGCATAACAATTTAAGACTGAATCTTTTGGACACGCCGGGACACGTAGATTTCTCCGCAGAAATGGAGAGGACCCTGCGTGTTCTTGATATTGCCGTTTTGGTGGTAAGCGCAGCCGACGGCATACAGGCCCATACCAGGACGCTCTTTACCCTTTTTGAAAGGGTGGGGCTTCCTGTTTTTGTTTTTATAAATAAGATGGATCTTGGGGGAGAGCGGGCTAAGCTCCTTAAGGATCTCAATACCGCCTTCTCTCCCGGCTTTGTGGACTTTACGGAGGGAACGGAGCCCGACGGGATAAGAGAGGAGCTTGCCGTCCTCGACGATAAGCTGCTTGAACGGTTCCTGGAAACCGGGGAGAGCCCCGGAGTGGATGAGATAAAGCAGCTGATACGAAGACGAAGGCTGTTCCCCTGTTACTTCGGATCGGCTCTGAAGGGGGAGGGCGTAGAGGCACTGCTTGACGGGCTGGAAAGCTATGCTCCGATGCCGGAATACAAAGCGGAATTTGCCGCAAGGGTCTTTAAGATACAGAGGGATGAGAAACAGAACAGGCTTACATATTTAAAGATCACGGGCGGAAGCCTTTCGGTGAAGGAAGTGCTCATGCCCTATGATGAGAAAATAGACCAGATAAGGGTATATAACGGCACCAGATATGAAACGCTTAAGGAGGCGGGCCCCGGAACCGTGGCGGCAGTCTGCGGCATCAGCAAGAGCAGGGTTGGGGATCTTCTTGGGGCGGAAAAGGAGCCCTATGAGCCAAGCCTTACGCCTGTATTAAATTACAGTGTTATTTGTCCCGCAGGGGTTTCTTCCTCAGTAATGCTTTCTTATCTGAGGATCCTGGAGGAGGAGGATCCCAGCCTTCATGTGGTCTGGGATGAGGAAAAGAGGGAGATAAGGCTTAATCTGATGGGACAGGTGCAGCTTGAGATCATAAAGAACCTGATGAAGGAGCGGTTTGATACTCAGATCGGCTTCAGGGAGGGGAGCATAATATATAAGGAGACCATCTTAAATACCGTGGAAGGGGTTGGGCACTTCGAGCCTCTGAGGCACTATGCCGAGGTGCACCTGCTGCTTGAGCCTCTGGAGAGGGGCAGCGGGGTGGTCATAGAGAACGGCTGCCTTCCCGACACGCTTTCCGGCAATTTTCAGAGGCTTGTCCTTACCCATCTGGCCGAGAGAACCTTTAAGGGGGTTCTGACCGGGTCTGAGATCACCGATATACGGATAACCCTGGTTACGGGAAAGGCCCATATCAAGCATACCGAAGGAGGAGATTTCCGTCAGGCGACCTACAGGGCCGTAAGGCAGGGGCTTATGCAGGCTGCGTCCGTACTGTTGGAGCCCTGGTATGATTTTGCGCTGCTTGTTCCCGACGAGGCTGTGGGCCATGCCTTAAATGATCTGGACAAGATGGAGGCTGTCTTCGGGATAGAGTCACAGGGAGAGGGAGGAAGGACAGTTATAAAGGGAAGCTGCCCCGCAAGGACCTGCGTAAACTATGCCGATGAGGTAAGAAAGTATACCGGCGCAAGAGGAGAGCTGGAGCTCAGGTATTCCGGCTACAGGGAGTGCGTAAATGAACAGGAGATAATAGAGGCGTCAGGGTATGAACCGGAGAGAGATTTAAGAAACAGCCCGGATTCAGTCTTCTGCCAGCATGGGGCCGGGGTGGTGATACCCTGGTACCTGGTCTTTGACTATATGCATCTTCCTTCGGTGCTTTCCGGAGGTATTAAGAGAAGGACTCCGGTGAATGCCCCATCCCGGGAAGTAAAGCTTAAAAAGGCTCTGTCGACCGAGGAGATAGATAAGATAATCGAGCAGACCTACTACTCCAACAGGAAGGCGGGAAAAAGGGCGGAAAAAAAGAAGGATGCGGGGTATGAGCTGAAAAAGGCCTGGAAGGCCGCAAAGAGCAGCCCGGAAAAGCCGGAGTTCATCCTTGTGGACGGCTATAATGTTATCTTTGCCTGGCAGGAGCTGTCGGAGCTTGCAAGGCTCAACATTGACAGCGCAAGAGATGCGCTTGTGGATATCCTCGGTAATTATCAGGGCTTAAAGGGCTGTGAGGTGGCGGTGGTGTTTGATGCCTACAGGGTAGAGGGACATGGTATCGAAAGCCTTGATTTGGGAAATGTTCATGTGATATATACGAAAGAGGCACAGACGGCGGACGGCTTCATAGAGCACTTTACCCACAGCCGTGGTTCGGACTATAGCGTTACGGTGGTCACCTCCGACAGTACGGAACAGATAATTGCGGCAGGCGCGGGCTCGAGGATAATATCATCCCGGGATTTTCAGAATGAGGTCATAAGCTTAAGCCGGGAGGCATCCGCCGAGTACCTGCCGAAGAACCAATCCGGGATCAATACGCTCTCTGACAGCCTGAAGGATGTCGAGATATAAGTGTAAAAATACCGAAGAAAAGAGCCCGGTGCCATTTCACACAAGCCTTTCTGCCTCCTTGTGCTCGCTCTTTGCAATGAACCTGTCCATGTATTCACTGCGGAAGCACACGGGATACATGCCGACAGCGAGGACTATGGCCCCTAACACGTCGTACATGGAATGCTGCTTAAGGAAGACCGTTGAAAGTATTATTCCTATACAGGTGAAGAGAGAAATTGCTTTTACCGCCCGGTTGTTCTTAAGCTTCTTATTAAAAACGATGGCCAGATGAGCGCCGATGGCGTTGTATACATGGATGCTCGGGAATATGTTTGTCGGCGTATCGCTTCGGTAGATAAAGGCCGTAAGCATCGTAAAGATGTTGTCTCTTGCAAACCCGGAGGGCCTTAAGTGGTGGCCGTTTGGGAAGATCGTGGAGATCAGAAGAAAGAGAGTCATTCCCGTGGCGATGAAGAAAAAGCTTCTGTAAAAGGTTTCATGGTCGGTAAAAACACAGTAGGCGATGGACGCTATCATATACAGGAACCATATATAATAAAACACTATGAAGTATTCGCAGAAGGGTATGATATCATCTACAGCCATATGGATCACGCTGTATTGGGTCAGGGTACGCTTCTCGAGCCAGATAAACCAGGGAAGATAAAAAGCCGCATATATCACTATCACCCATATGCCTCTGTTCTCGGAGAGTTTTTTCTTTATGCGTTCCATTTCGACTGCCTCTTTGATCCTGTATAATATCCGTTCACTATAAGATACCCATTTAAACCGTGATTGTCAAATAAAAAAACTATAATCATACTATAAACCTTACCTTCTCAGGCTCAAGGTTTACGGTGATGTCACGGCTTATTCCGCAGGATTCCCCGTCGGCGTGAACCGCGTAGGGAAATTCGGTAACGATCCTTATCTTCTTTGCGCGTAGGCTCTTAATGCATTTAAAGCCCGTATGCTTCCCCCAAAGAGCAAGGGGAAGGAGAAGCAGGATCACCGGCTTGCTCACGCTTTCGGCGGCGCACACATTCAGATAGCCGTCTGTATTTTCGGCTTCCGGGGAGAACCTGAAACCGCCCCCCTCATACTGGCCGTTCATTGCCGCGGCAAAGATCAGTTTCTTAAGACTGAGCTTTTTTTCGTCCTCAAGGATGATCTCTGCGTCGGAGGGCTTAAGCCTGGCCAGCTGTTTAAGGGCGATCAGCCCGTAGGTGAGCTTTCCGAGCTTTATCCTGTTGAGCTTTTTCTTTAAGGAGGAATGAAGCGCTTCATGACATACCGCGGCGTCAAAGCCCATACCTGCGCTTACGGCAAAGTTGCGGATGGTGTTTTCGGTCTCGATGCGCCCCACATCCATTTCGATAAAGCTTTCCCGGCGAAGGATCGTATCCAGTGCTTTAAGAGGAGATTTGGAAAGGCCGAGAGTCCTTGCAAGATCGCCTCCCGAGCCGGCGGGCACATAGCCCAGGGTAACCCCGGAATAGTCCCGTATCCCGGTCAGAACCTCGCTTACTGTGCCGTCGCCTCCAAGGATAACCAGCGTTATGTCTTTCTCTCTGTTTTCAGAGGTGATCCTGTCCGCAAGCCTTTCGGCATCCCGGGCGCCTTCAGTGAGCCGGGCCCTGTAAACAGTGCCTCTTCTTTTAAGCTCATCTTCGATGAGCTGCCATTTTCTGAGACTGTTTCCTGTGCTTGCCGCGGGATTGACTATAAAGTGAAGCATATCCTACTCCGTGAGAGCCGCCCGGTGTTTTGCGAATGTGGGTGGGGTGACCGGCGAATGGCAACAGTTACTGTCACGATCCAAAGGGCCGTGAACAATAACCGGTAACACAAAACGCCTGTTGAACAATGCACCGTAATGATCTGCTATGATTATATTACAACCCCGGTTTCTTCTCAAGCTAAAACCTCTTCAGAGCATTATGAGGGATTGACAGTTGTATAAACATATGATAGCATAGCTTGCATAGGCGAAGGCTACATGCCTGTGTTGTGTTTATTTTTAAGGAAGGTGCTGAAATGTGGGACAGAAAAAAAGAAGCTGTAATGATGAGCGAAAGACGGGAGACGTTCCTTGAATCCGGTTTTAAGCTGTTTTCATCAAAAAACATCGACACCGTATCGCTCCAGGAGGTCGCGGATGAAAGCGGGTTGGGAGTGGCTACCCTATACCGCTATTTCGTGAATAAGCCCGGACTTGTAGTTGCTGTGGCTACATGGAAATGGGAAGAATACCTGAAGGAAAACAAGGCTCGAAGGCCGAGCGCGAATTTCGAGGGAATGAAAGCGTCGGAGATCTTCGAGTTCTATCTGGATTCCTTCCTGGAGCTTTACAGAAATCACAGGGACATGCTCCGGTTTAACCAGTTCTTCAATGTGTATGTACAGGCCGAGCATATAGACCCGGATGTAATGGAGCCCTATAAGGAGATAATATATGACCTGAAGGAGTTCTTCCACGAAATATATCTGAAGGCGCAGGAGGATCATACCGTCAGAATGGATGAGCCGGAAGAGCAGATGTTTTCGACAACCCTTCATCTGATGCTCGCAGCCGTAACGAGATACGCTGTGGGGCTTGTATATACTCCGCAGGACGGGTTTGACGCACAGGCGGAGCTTGAAACAATGAAGGAGATCTTTCTTGTAAAGTATACGGTTTGATTTAAGTACCGATGAGGGGGACGGGTTACTATTCACAGCCTTTGGGGCTGTGATAGTAACGGGGACGGTTCTGTTAATAAGGACCGTCCCCTTTATTTTCGGTGCGCCGCTGCCCTTCACAGCCTTTGGGATTGTAGCGGCAGCGACAGACCTTACCTGCCCGATCGCGATTCCTGCGGTTATTTTTTTGTAGCAAGCGGAAGGGATTTGTGATAAACTCTTAACTGTATGTATTTTTTTTACCGGCGGGGTCCGTGGGGGAGATCCCGGCAGAGACCGGTTTATCAACAGAAACGGAAGGTCATTAAGTCACCTTCCGGTACAGGAGGTTAACATGTATTCATTGGATAATGTAAAGGCTGTGGATCCCGAGGTCGCCGAGGCCATTCAAAAGGAGATGGATCGTCAGAACAGTCATATTGAGCTGATCGCTTCCGAAAACTGGGTCAGCAAAGCAGTCATGGCGGCAATGGGAAGTCCGCTTACGAATAAATACGCGGAGGGCTATCCCGGAAAGCGTTATTACGGGGGCTGTGAATGTGTCGATATAGTAGAGGAGCTGGCAAGGGAAAGGGCAAAGAAGCTCTTTAACTGTGACTATGCCAATGTCCAGCCTCATTCGGGCGCACAGGCGAATATGGCCGTTTTCTTTGCAATGCTCGAGCCCGGAGATACCTTTATGGGCATGAACCTGGATCAGGGCGGACATCTTTCCCACGGTTCACCGGTAAACATGTCCGGAAAATACTTTAACTGCGTTCATTACGGCGTAAACGAGGAGGGCTTCATAGATTATGAGGAGTTAAGACGTCTGGCTCTTGAATGCAGGCCCAAAATGATACTGGCAGGGGCCAGCGCCTATGCAAGAAAAATTGATTTCAAGCGCTTTAAGGAGATCTGTGACGAGGTCGGGGCTTATCTCATGGTGGATATCGCTCATATCGCCGGGCTTGTGGCCACAGGCTATCACGAGAGTCCCTTCCCCTATGCCGATGTTGTGACCACAACTACCCACAAGACCTTAAGAGGCCCCAGGGGAGGTCTGATTCTGTGCAATCAGGAGGCTGCGGATAAGTTCAACTTTAACAAGGCCATTTTCCCCGGTATCCAGGGCGGACCGCTGATGCACGTCATCGCCGCAAAGGCCGTTTGCTTTAAGGAGGCCCTCTCTCCGGAGTTTAAGGAATACGGTAAGAATATAATAGATAATGCCCAGGCTCTGGCAAAGGGCCTGCTCTCAAGAGGGCTTTCCATAGTATCCGGCGGCACGGACAATCATCTGATGCTGCTTGACTTAAGACCTCAACAGCTTACGGGCAAGGAGATAGAAAAGCTTCTGGATGAGGCACATATCACCGCAAACAAGAACACCGTGCCCAACGATCCGCAGAAGCCTTTTGTTACCAGCGGCATAAGGCTCGGAACCCCTGCCGTGACCTCCAGAGGCTTTAACACGGATGATATGGACAGGATTGCCGAAGCCATTTCCTTCGTGGTAAAGGAGGGCAGGGACGGGATACCGAAGGCCAGAGCAATAGTTGACGAGCTTACCTCAAAGTATCCGTTGATACAGTAGATCATCGCCGCGGGGCGCTTTCAAAGCAAAGTGGAAGAAGAAAAAAAGCCTGTCGTCATAAGGGCAAAAAATCTGAAAAAAACCTACTATATCGGAGAGACAAGTGTCCATGCCTTAAACGGAGTGGATTTCTCGATCTATAAGGGAGAGTTCATAGCGATAGTCGGAACCTCCGGTTCGGGTAAGTCTACGCTGCTTAACATGCTGGCCGGGCTCGAGAAGCCCTCATCAGGCGAGATAATTGTGGCCGGCCAGCATATTGAACGGATGACCGAGACAGAGCTGGTAACCTTCAGAAGGGAGCATGTGGGCTTTATCTTTCAGTCCTTTAATCTGATGCCTACCATGAACTCCATAGAAAACGTGGCCCTCCCCCTTACCTTCAGGGGAATGAAGAAGGATAAAAGGGAGAGGCTTGCCAGGGCGGCGCTTAAGCTGGTGGGGCTTACAAAGACCATGAAGCACCGTCCCACGCAGATGTCCGGAGGTCAGCAGCAAAGGGTGGGAGTCGCCAGAGCTCTTGTCCTTAATCCGGAGATCATTTTTGCCGATGAGCCTACCGGAAACCTGGATTCCGCCACCTCAGAGGAGGTGATGACCCTCATGCAGCTGGTGGTAAAGGAGCACAGGATGACTCTTATAATGGTAACCCATGACAACCATCTGGCCACCTATGCGGACAGGGTTTTTCGCATAATTGACGGAAGGATAGTAAGCATAGAGGAGAACGATCATTCCGGCAAGGATCCCATCTGGGATCTGTAAACAGACCGGCCAAAGGCGTATGGCCGGCGCAGTAAACGCCATCAGGCAAAACCCGATGTCGTTTACCGTAAAACGCAAAATAATATTCATTCCTGTTAATATGGAAACAAAAGGGGTCAGAACAACACCGTCGGAGGGGAAGAGGCGGTGTGGGAGGATCAGTACAAATGGAAAGAATGAAGCAATTCAGAAAAGGTATCTCTTATCTTGTATTGCTGATATTTACGTCGGGGCTTGTCTTCGGCATCATGCCGGATGAGGCTGTGTCTGCGGCGGATGTCTTCGCAGAGGCTTCCTCCTCCTCATCATCATCTTCATCTTCCTCGTCATCTTCGTCTTCATCTTCGACAAGCAAGGTAACGATGACGTTTGAGGAGTCGGACTCTTCGGATTCAGAGTCAAGCTCGGGATCAACGAATTATTCGGGGGTCTATTCCTCCTCGGATTACATCAAGCCCGGAAATTACTGGGCAACGCCGGTCTGCCGTTACGGAGAGCCTGTAATAGTTGCTCTTCCAATAGTGAATATGACTCCCTGGAACGTAAGAGATGTGGTGGTGACCCCGATAATAAGCGGCAAGACGGAGGACTGGCCCTTTGAGATAAA
>JAEEGL010009171.1_pt1 | contig 11140 bp, 8 predicted proteins | sample 9134231 | NCBI WGS metagenome assembly JAEEGL01 (sample SAMN16246548, study PRJNA631951) | gut metagenome | biome: gut microbiome; feature: rumen; material: fiber-attached | host: Bos | place: Iran: Karaj | collected 2018-10
AGTATTGCTGACGGATTTACAGTAATTAATACTTATAATCCAACATTAATACCAATTGAAGTTACTAAGACTTGGGATGACGCTAACGATCAAGATGGTGTTAGACCAGAAACAATTAAAATGACATTAATTGGTAAAGTAAATGGTGAAGTAAAATATACTTCAAAGGCAGAAACAGTAACTGATGCTGACTATCAAAATAATAATACATGGAAGCATACATTTACTGATTTACCTAAGAGATATTTAGGTCAAGAAATCGAATACTCTGTAGTTGAAACATTAGCTGATGATTCTCCTTATACAGAAACAAGTGTTACTGATTTGGAAATCAAGAATAGTTATGAGCCACAAACAATTACATTTAACATCTTCAAAGATTGGGATGATAATGATAATAATGATGGCAAGAGACCACAATCAGTAACTGTACATCTATTACAAGATGGTAATGAAATAGAAACATCAACTATAACAGAAGAAACTGGTTGGGCAATATCATTTGGACCTTTACCTAAGTTCAGAGATCATGGTGTTGAGATTGACTATACAGTTATAGAAGATCCAGTAGAATACTATGAAAATACTGATACTATATATAATAAAGATTCAGAGAGACAAACTACTGATGCTATAGTTATTAATACTCATGAAAATGAAAAAGCTAAGATTGAAATTACAAAGATTTGGAAAGATGATGATAATAAATATAATTATCGACCAAACTCTATTGAAGTTGAAATCTATGCAGATGGTGAACTAGCTAAGACTGTTACACTTGATGCAACAAATAATTGGAAGATAGTAGTAACTGACTTAGATAAATATGCAGCTGGAAAAGAAATTGAATATACAATTAAAGAAAAAGCAGTTGCACATTATACTACAGCTATTGCTGGTACAGCAGAGGATGGATTTACAATTACTAATACAGTAGAAAATCCACCAGAGATTACTCCACCAAATACTTCTATTGAAGGAATAGGTGAAGCTGCTACTGACAAATATCTTGCATTATTAATGACAATACTTGCTATGTTCGCTAGTGCTGGAATCAGAAGAGTATTTGAATAAAAGAAAGGTTAGACCTTTCTTTTTTTTGTTTGTTGTGTTATAATATGCCGCAAAGAAGGGATATTATGCGTAATAAGTTAGATATAATAATACCAATATTATTACTATTATATTTATCTGCAGTAGTAGATGTTAATCCAAGATATTTAAAAGAACCAGAAGATAAAACTGTTATAGTAGATAAATTAGAACAAAAAAATAATATTAGTATAAATCAATTAAGAAAAGAATATAATAATCAAGATATTATAGCTTACTTAGAAATACCAAATGTTTTAGGAGAACCAATTGTTCAAACTAATGACAATGAATATTATTTACATCATGATATTAATAAAAAAGATAATATTATTGGTGCTAGTTTCTTAGATTATCGTAATAATTTAGATAGTGATAAAAAACTATTAATATATGGACATAGTGATCCTGAAGGGACTTTACCTTTTGTTAAATTGACTAATTATAATAATGAAGAGTTTTTTAGAGAAAATAGATATATCTACTTGATTGAAAGTAATAGAAAAAGAAAGTATGAAGTGTTTTCTACATATATAGAAACTGAAGACTTTGATTATGTTAATTTAAAGAGTTTTAACGGATTAACTTATGGAGAACATTTAAATAAATTAAAGAATAAATCTTATGTTTCTAGTGAAGTAGAATTAGATGATAATTCTAATGTATTAATTCTTCAAACTTGCAGTTTTGCAGATATTGATACTAATACAAAATATCAATTAGTGATGGGAAAAGAAGTATAACATTTAAGGAAACTTAAATGTTTTTTTATTAGTATCTATGTTATAATTTATTTAGAATAGGTGAGACTATGGAAGAAAAAGTAATTAATGTAGCTGAAAAAACTGATAATCAATTAAGATGTCCTTATTGTAATTCTAGTCAAATAAGTTTTAATCAGCAAACTGGTAAATTAAGATGTAATTATTGTCAAAAAGAATTTGAGGGGAAAATTGTAAGTAGTGTTGCGACTAATGTATCTGATTTAAAAGGTAAAACTATTAGTAAAGGTGCAACTGACATTAATGTTAACGCTAGTAATTTAATTGCTGTAAAATGCAGTAATTGCGGTGCTGAAGTGGTTCTTGATACTAATAACATTGCTAATTCTAAATGTCATTGGTGTAATAGTGTTTTATCAATCACAGCAAAAATAGATAATGGTGTTATTCCTGATGTAATATTACCTTTTAAGATTAATCAAAATGAAGCTTATGAGAAAGCTCAAAGATTTATAAAACAAAGATCTTTTTTTGCGAATCGAAGATTTAAAGCTAATTTTAAGGTAGAAAACATGAAAGGTGTATATTTTCCTTACTTTATTGTTGATAGTAATAGGCATATTAATGTATCAGGAGTTGGAAGACATATAACTAAGAAACGTGAAAGAGAAGAGGGACGTTCAACTGTATATATATGTGATGTTGATAAATACAATGTTGAAAGAGAATTTGATATCGCAATATCTAATTTGACTATTGAATCTAATACAGAAAGACTTATGAAAAATAGTGAAAGAACTAATAATATTATTAATAGTATTATGCCTTTTGATATCGAAAACTGTGTTCAATTTGAACCACATTATTTGAATGGTTATACTGCAGAAAAAAGAGATGTTAATGTAGAAGAAATTAATAGTAAAGTAAACAAGCATTGTGATGAAATAATTGGGACTTTTATAGAAAAAGATACAAAGTTTTATGATTATGGTGTTAAATATTCACAAGGAATTAATAATGAAGTTGGTTCTCAATGGCTAACTGCTTATTTGCCGGTTTGGATTTATTCGTATCAAGACAAAGAAAATGTAATACATTATTTGGCAGTAAATGCTAGAACTGGTGAAACTATGGGAAGTGTACCACTTAAGAGAGCAGCTTTAGTACTATCTATGATTGCAATTTCTGTTTTAGCACTTGCTATTATAATCACATATATGATGTTAAATCCCGATGGAGATAATTCAGTATTAGGTATACTATTGATAATGGCAGTTGTTGGCCCAGTGGTTTTATATGTTAATATTGATGGTAAGTATCTAAATCAAGGTGCTAGACATTCATATACTGAGGATACTAAATATCAAGTGACAAATATAAGAAGAGTTGATGAATATGTTGAACATGAAAAAGGATTAAAAAAATATTAATATGGAGGTATTTATGAATAAAAATAAAAAAACAATCATTGTAGTTGGTGCATTACTATGTGTTTGTATCATTGGAATAATTATTTATTTTGCTACTAGACCAAAAGTTTATGCTGGTGATGAAATAGTTACTGAATCTAATGGTAAATATTATGAAGATACTACTGATGTTCTTCAGGATTTGGATATTACACCATTAAACTATCTTGAAACTAGCATAGGTGATGATATTGTAATTTCACAGGAGAGTGGTGCGTTTAGCTTTGAAGGGCATGGCTTAGAAACAGATAAAGTTTTATATGTTTTTATTGATGGTGATATAGATAATATAGCTGGTTCTTACACCGTTAATAATAATATACTAAATGATAAAGTAATTTTGAAAGACAGTTTCAATGGTGTTGGTGATCATATAGCTCAATTTGTTCAGTTTGATGGACCAGATGTGATTTTTTGTAAGACAAAGCATTATACAGTAGTTGAAGAATAGAATACCAAAAAAGGTATTTTTTTCTTTGCAATATAAGAGTTTAAATGTCAAATAAAGTAAAGCGTTGTTGATAAAATGTAAAGTTTTAAGGTATAATGTAATAGGAAATATAGGAGTGATAAAATATGGCAGGAAAATATGATGCATCATCGATTAAAATACTTGAGGGTTTAGATGCTGTTCGTAAACGTCCAGGTATGTATATCGGTTCTACTGATAAGCGTGGATTACATCATTTAATTTGGGAAATTGTCGACAATTCAGTAGATGAGGCTATTAATGGTTATGGTGACTATATTAAGATTACTCTACATAAAGACAATTCTGTTACTGTTGAAGATCATGGACGTGGTGTACCTACTGGTATGCATGAATCTGGTAAAAGTACTCCAGAAGTTATTTATACAGTATTACATGCTGGCGGTAAATTTGAAAGCGATGGTTATAAAGTATCAGGTGGATTACATGGTGTTGGTTCAAGTGTAGTTAATGCTTTATCTAAATGGATGGAAGTTACTATCAAAAGAGATAAAGAAGAATCATATATTAAATTTGAAAATGGTGGTCATGTAGCAGTGCCTTTAAAGAAAATTGGTACTACTAATAGAACTGGAACTACAGTTCATTTTATGCCAGATGATGAGATTTTCTCCACAACTAATTTTTCATATACAACTGTTTGCGAAAGAATGCAAGAAAGTGCTTTCCTTCTCAAAGGTATAACTATTGAAGTAGTTGATGAAGAAGATGAAAGAGATGCTAAATTTCACTATGAAAGAGGAATTGAGGAGTTTGTTGAAGAATTAAATAAAGGTAAGAATACTCTTCATAAAGTATTAAGTATAAATGGTATTAAAGATAAAATAGATGTAGAAATATCTATGCAATATACAGATACTTATAATGAAAATATTGTAAGTTTTGTTAATAATGTTAAAACTATTGATGGTGGTAGTCATGAAGTCGGATTTAAAACTGCTTTAACTCGTGTTTTTAATGACTATGCTAAAAGCAATGGTTTTGTTAAAGGAAAAGAAAAGGCTTTTGAAGGTAGTGATGTAAGAGAAGGATTAACTGCCGTTATTAGCTTAAAAATTCCTGAAGAAATACTACAATTTGAAGGACAAACTAAGGGTAAACTTGGTACTCCTCAAGCTAAGAATGCTGTTGAAAATATTGTTACAGAGCAAATTAGAGTTTATTTAGAAGAAAATAAAGCTATCGCGACTGAGATAATTAATAAGAGTTTGAAGAGTAAAATAGCTCGTGAAGCTGCTCGTAAGGCTCGTGAAGAAGCTCGTAAGGGTACTAAGAAAAATAATAAAGAAAGAAGTTTATCAGGAAAGTTAGCTCCTGCTCAAAGTAAAGATAAAGATAAAAAAGAATTATTCTTAGTCGAGGGTGATTCTGCAGGTGGTTCTGCTAAACAAGGAAGAGATAGACAATACCAAGCAATTCTTCCTTTACGTGGTAAAGTTCTTAATACTGAAAAGACTAAAGAAGAAGATATTTTAAAGAATGAAGAAATTAATACAATGATATATACAATAGGTGCTGGATATGGTTCTAACTTCGATATTAAAGATTGCGAATATTCAAAAGTTATAATCATGAGCGATGCTGATGAAGATGGTGGTCATATTCAATGTCTATTATTAACATTCTTCTATCGTTATATGAAACCATTAATAGAAGATGGTAGGTTATTTGTTGCTTTACCTCCATTATTTAAAATACAAAGTGGTAAAGAAATAGAATATGCTTACACAGTAGAAGAAATGAAAGAGAAGAGCAAAGGTAAGAAATGCGATATTCAAAGATATAAAGGTCTTGGTGAAATGAATGCTGATCAATTATGTGAAACAACTATGAAACCAGGAAGTCGTACTTTAATTAGAGTTAATATTGAAGATGCACAACTTGCTGAAAAACGTGTATCTATTCTAATGGGTGATGATGTTCCACCTCGTAAAGAATGGATTGAAGAGAATGTAGAATTCTCACTTGAAGATGATTATGAAATAGCTTAATTATTATATAGAAAGTAGTGGTATAATGCCGAAGAAAAAAACTGATACAGAAAAGATCATAGAGAAAATCTTTGATTATACTCTAGAAGATATCATGGGAGAGAGATTTGGAAGTTACTCTAAGTATATTATTCAAGATCGTGCTATCCCTGATGCTAGAGATGGTTTAAAACCAGTTCAAAGACGTATTCTATACTCTATGCATAAAGAGCATAATACATATGATAAAGGTTATCGTAAAAGTGCCAAAACCGTTGGAGATGTTATAGGTAATTATCATCCTCATGGTGATACATCAATCTATGATGCCATGGTACGTATGAGTCAACCTTGGAAGACAAGATTACCTTATATCGATATGCATGGTAATAATGGTTCAATAGATGGTGATAGTCCAGCTGCTTATCGTTATACAGAAGCAAGACTTTCTAAAATATCTAATGAAATGCTTCGTGATATTGATAAAGATACAGTTGAATTTGCTCCTAACTTTGATGATACTACAGTAGAACCTACTGTTTTACCAGCCAGGTTTCCAGCTTTACTTGTTTATGGTGCTCAAGGTATCAGTGCAGGTTATGCTACTAATATTCCACCTCATAATTTAAATGAAGTGGTAGATGCAACAATACATAGGATTGATTATCCTAATTGTGCATTAGAAACATTAATGAAATATGTTAAAGGACCAGACTTTCCTACTGGTGGAGTAGTAGAAGGTTTAGAAGGTATCCAAGATGCTTATAAAACTGGTCGTGGAAGAATAATTATTAAAAGTAGATTTACTATTGAAAAAGATAAAATAATTATTACTGAAATACCATTTGAAGTTAATAAAGCTCTTATGGTTAAAAAGATAGATGATATTCGTATTGATAAAAAAGTAGATGGAATAGTAGAAGTACGTGATGAATCTGCTGCTGATGTTAGAATAGTTATTGAATTAAAGAAATCAGCAAATGTCGATTTAATAGTTAATTATTTATTAAAGAATACTGATATGCAAATATCATATAACTTTAATATGGTATCTATTGTTAATAGAAGACCTAAATTGTTAGGATTAGAAGCTGCTTTAGATGCTTTTATTGCTCATCAAAAAGAAGTAATTAAGAGAAGAACTGCTTTTGATTTAGCTCATGCTAAAGCAAGATATCATATCTTAGAAGGTTTAATTAAATGCATTTCTATTTTAGATGAAGTGATTAAAGTAATTAGAGCTTCTAAAAATAAGAGTGATGCTAAAGACAATTTAGTAAAAGAATTTGGTTTTACAATTGAACAAGCAGAAGCTATTGTTACTTTACAATTATATAGATTAACTAATACCGATGTAGTAGCTTTAGAAGAAGAAATGAAAGACTTAGAGAAAAAGATAGGTATTTGGGAACAAATTCTTAATAATGAAGCCGCTTTAAAACATGTAATGAAAAAAGAATTACAAAATATTAATAAAGATTATCCTACACCTAGACTTACTGATATAAAAGAAGAAATAACTGAAATAAAAATAGATGAAGCTGATATGATACCTAAAGAAGATGTTGTAGTAGCTATTACTAAAGATGGTTATATTAAGAGAACTTCATTTAGAAGTTTTGGATCATCTAATATAGATGATATGATTTTAAAAGAAAATGATTATCTAATTGGTTTATATGAAATGAATACTACTGATACTATTTTAGTATTCACTAGTGGTGGTAATTATCTACATATACCAGTACATATAATTCCAGATTTAAAATGGAAAGATATGCCTAAACATGTAAGTAATGTTATTGAAATACCTGGTGAAGAACAAATAATAGGTGCTATTCCTGCATATGACTTTAAGACAGATAAAAATGTTATTATTACAACTCGCGAAGGTATGATTAAACGTTCTAAATTAAAAGACTTTAGATTACAACGTTATAATAAAGCTACTAGTTGTATGAAATTAAAAGATGGAGATCAAGTAATTAGTGCTTTAGTAGAAGATTATGATACTGTATTCTTAACTACAAATACAGGTTATGGTTTAAGCTTTAAGACTGAAGAAATACCATTAGTTGGAGTTAAAGCTTCAGGAGTAAAAGCAATGAAATTAAAAGATGATTACTTAGTATCATGTAATAACTTCTCATATAATAGTCATGAGTATATCACAATTATTACTACTAATGGTACTGGTAAGAGAGTAAGATTATCTGAGTTTGAATTATCTACTAGAACTAGACGTGGCATTCAAGTATTGCGTGAAGTCAAAACTAATCCATATATAGTATTAAAAACATTTATTACTGATTCTAAAAATCATTTAGGACTTAGAAATGGTAAGATTGTTAATGTTAAATTAACTGAATTACCTATAGCAGATAGATATTCTACAGGTACTCAAGTTACTAAACAAAAACTAAATGATGCTTTTGTAATTACTGGTTTATCTAAAACTAGAAAAGGGCAAGAAAGTTTAATTGAAGAAGAAGTAGTAGAAGTAAAAGAACCTGAAATAGAAGAGAAGAGAATTCCTAAGAAAGATCAAGTGTCATTACAAGAAATAGATGATAGATTAATGACAATAGATGATTTCTTAAAATAAGAAGAATTTTCTTCTTTTTTTGTTTATGAATAAAAAGTATGATAAAATTGATATATGAATGATTTAATAGATAAAGTAGAAAATTTAAAAGAAGCACTTAACGATACAAAACAAGTTAAAGAGATTAAAGATATTAATAAGTTAATTATGAATGATAAGGAGTTACTTGAATTAATAAAGAAATATAATGAAACACAGGATGAGGATATAAAGACTAAAATACTTAATAATGAATTGTTTAAAGATTATAAAGATAAAGAAACTGAACTTAATATTTTAATCTTAGAAATTAATAGTAAATTAAAAGAAATTAGTAATAAAGGTAAGTGTTGTTGATGAAAGTTATTAGTGGTAAATATAAAGGAAGAGTATTAGAAGGTTTTGATATTAATGGTACTAGACCCACTATGGATAGAGTTAAAGAATCATTATTTGGAACTATTCAAAATTATGTACCAAATAGTATAGTTTTAGATTTATTTTCTGGTAGTGGTAATCTGGGAATAGAGGCTTTAAGTGAAGGGGCTAAATATGCTTATTTAGTTGATTCTAATAGTAAAGCTATTAATATAATAAAGAAAAATATTAAGAATATTGGTATTGATTCTGTAGAAGTAATTAATTGTGATTATAAAAGAGCTTTAAAGTCTTTTGAAAATAATAAATTTGATTTAATATTTTTAGATCCACCATATGATACAAATTATATTGAAGAGAGTATTAAATTAATAGAAGAATATGATTTGATTAATAAAGAAGGATTAATAGTATGTGAGAGTGATTCTCTTGATAGAATTATTTATTCAATGACATTAAAAAAAGTAAAGGAAAAAAAATATGGTGACAAATACATAGTTTTATTACAAAAAGTATGATAAAATGTTTTATGATAGATGGTGATTGAATGAGAATGAATAATAAAGGGTTTGCTATATCAACACTTATATATGGATTAGCTATTATGGGTATGATGTTAATCGCAATATTAATGGGTATTATGTCTGTTAATAGGACCAATAATAGATCTATGGCTCAAGAAGTAGAGGATGAATTAACTAAATATAGTCAAACAGATACTGTTTTTAGTTCTAACATATCAGGACCTCAACAATATACAGTGCAAAGTGGTGAATCTGGATGGTATAGAATTGAATTATGGGGAGCTTCTGGTGGAAATGGTAAAGGCTTAGGCGCTTATACATCGGGTGTTATTGAATTAGAAGAAGAAGATAGATTATACTTCTTTGTAGGTAAAGCAGGTGATGCATCTCATGGTGGAGGATCAACTGATGTAAGACTTATCAATAATTCTACACCAGAAGGATATCAATCTCGTATAATGGTTGCTGCTGGAGGAGGATCTGGTACTGGAGCGCACGGAGGAACTCTTGTAGGATATAAATCTTCTATGGTATCTCCTGGTGGTAGATTAAATATTACTGGTACAAAAGATTATAATTTGATTAGTAGTTGTAAAAACTTACTTTGTTATCCAGATGGAACTAATTATCAATTAAGTGGTTTGAATAATATGAATGTTACAGTTAATGCTAGTCCAGTTGCTAGTGTCGGGGGAAGCGGATATTTATCAAGTACTGATGCAAATGTTGGAGGAACTTCTTATATAGCTGGATATCCTGGTTCAAAAGGAATTTCTAGTAGACTTAATGAACCAGTTACAGTTACAAATGATCCAGGGCATGTTGGTGTAATTGATGCTTTCAATGAAGATACTGGGGAACTAGAACAAATAAATAAAATGTTTTACTTTGTAGATGGAATTATGTTTGCAGGAATTAATAGTGGAGAAGGAAAAGCTAAAATTGAAAGAATAGTTAGAAAGACAAATGAAAATCAAAAACTTTCTCGTAGAAATCACAAATTAGATAATGTTACTAGTATAACTGATTGTGTTGGGGCAGGAGAAGAGGTTGCTACTAGAATTTCTGCTGTTGTTGAGGGACGTGAAGTAGCTGGAGCACTTACTGGAACTGGACAATGTAGAACGGTTTCAGTAAATCAAGTTAATGGTCATGCTCCAAATCTAGATGAAATTGCTGTATGGCACAAAGCAGGAAAAGACTATAAAGACCATAAAATATATGTTACGCAAAGTGGTAGTACTACTCAACAGTATATTAAATTAGCAAATTCTGGTGCACCAGATATTTCAGAAACAGAGACACCTGTTGGATTCCATATATCTGCATATCAACCAGATTTTACAGAACCGGTACCTGTATCAGGAAACTATTATATATTACCGGTGTTATCTGAAAACAAAGTGTTTACTGCTCAGTTAGATTCTAATGAAGAGCAGAATCCAATAAAGCTTGAATATGTTAATGGTTATAAAAGACAAAAATGGTCAATAGAGTTGGTTACTAAAGCATCTTTATATGATCCAAGTCATCCATATGTTGCGGGTAATCAAAGTACTTATGAATATAAAATAGTTGAATTAGCTCGTTTTAGAGCAATGGATATTAAAGATACTGAAAATAAAGAAAGAAATTCAATCGCTGCTACTAGAGAGTTTAACTCTGTAGGTAGAAATGATGTCCAGATGTGGAAGATTACGGCTATTGGTGATGGTACATATGTTATTAAAACAGCTAAAGAAAGATTTACTAGTTCGGCAGATACTGGTAATATAGTTCCACAATTAACACCTGGTATGGACCATGAAGGTGAAGTTATAATAGGTATAAATAATAATGTCACTGAACGATTTAGGTTAATCGCAGTAGATTATAGTAGTGCATAATAGCGCTACTTTTTCTTTTATAAAA
>JAEEGL010386955.1_pt1 | contig 11140 bp, 10 predicted proteins | sample 9134231 | NCBI WGS metagenome assembly JAEEGL01 (sample SAMN16246548, study PRJNA631951) | gut metagenome | biome: gut microbiome; feature: rumen; material: fiber-attached | host: Bos | place: Iran: Karaj | collected 2018-10
CGATGAAGCCCTCGCAGGCAGTTTCCAGATACAGCTTCTGGATCCGGTTGACCGTGTTCACCGAGGGGTTGGCCTCCACCTCCGCAAAGAGCGTGTAGGCGATCCCCGCCTTGTCCAGCTCCGAGAGGATTTTCGGCGCGAGCTTTTTGCCGACGGTCGGGCCCGTCACGATCATGACCTTTTTGACCTTCTCCTTTTTCAGAAGCTCCGGGATCTTCTGCACGCTGCCCACGCCGGAGACCGGGATCGGTTTGCGCCAGTACAGACAGCGCGCCCCCACGTTAAAGACTGCCTGAAAACTGCGGTAATATGCTTTTTTTACTGCGCCCATGTTCAGTCCTCCTCTGTTCAAATTCCGTAAAATCAAGAAATTGTTTTGTCTCCGCCCGCGTGGGCTTTGACAGAAGCAATTCCGTTTTCCCCTGTTCGATCAGCTCTCCACGCTGGAGGAAAGCCAGCTGCTGCGCCACGCGCCTGGCCTGCTGAATGCTGTGGGTGATCAGGAGCACCGCACAGCCGCTCTCCCGACAGTAGTCCGAGATCAAGCGCTCGGAGGCGAGCGTGGACTCCCTATCCATGGCCGCCGTCGGCTCGTCCAGGATCAGCAGGTCGTAGCGTTTCATCAGGATTCGGCAGAGGGCCATGCGGGCCGTCTCCCCGCCGGAGAGCTTCTTCGCGCTCTGCCCGGCAAGTCCGTCGATGTCCAGCGCCTTCATCAGTTCTGCCGCACGGGCGCGGTCCCTCCCATTCATCAGGATGTTCTTCTCCGTGCTCATGCGGAAGGGAAAGCTCTTCTGCGGCAGATATCCGACCGAACATCCGGACAGGATCGGATGCCTCCCGTCTGCGCGCTCGATCCCGGCGAGGATCTTCGCAAACGTGGATTTGCCGCTGCCGTTGGGGCCGATGACCGCGGTGATCTGTCCTTCCGGCAATTCCAGCTCCGGCAAATTCAAAACAACCCGCTTGCTGTAGGTTTTGGAGAAAGCGATCGTCTTCATCGGCTGAGCCTCCCCTGCATCAGACTGAGCACAATATTCACAAGCAAGGAAAGGCTCAGCAGAATCAGCCCCAGCGCGATGCCCAGTGTGAAGCTGCCGCGGTTGGTGTACATCATGATCGCCGTGGTCATGACATTGGTCTTCCAGGCGATTGCGCCGCCGACCATCGCCACGGCGCCCACTTCCGCGATCGCGCGGGCAAAGGAGAGCAGATAGGCCGAGAAGATGGAATACAGGCACTCGTTGACCAGCAGGCGGTATTCCTTGATCCGGCGGAAGCCCAGCCCCCTGGCGGTCTCCCGCAGCGCCGGCGCGGTGTCCGCCACGAAGGTCTCCATGACGCCGATGATGATGGGCGTGATGAGCACGACCTGGGCAAGGATCATCAGCTCCACCGTAAAGAGCAGGTGCAGATGGCGGAACGGCCCGACGCCGGAGAAGAGGATATAGAACAGCAGGCCGCAGACCACCGGCGGCATGCCGATCAGCGTGCGGTTGAGCACCAGCAGCACCCTGCGCCCCGGGAAGCGCTCTGCCCCGAGCAGGATCCCCAGGGGCACGCCGATGAGCAGCGCGAAGACCGAGCTGGTCAGGCAGACCTTGGCCGTGGTCGAGAGGATATTCAAAAGCTCCGGATCGGCCGAGAGAATCAGCTCGATCGCCTTTCGGATGGAAGAACCCATATCTTACCTCTTGAAGAAATAGCCTTGGGAGAGGATTCCCAAGGCTATCTTACTCGAAAAGACCGCGCAAATCAAGTGTTACATGGCGCCGTCGTTGGCGACGAAGGTGAGGAAGGTGGCCTTGTCGGTGAGGATGTACGCGCCCTTCTCCTCGGCCATGACGAGGCAGGCGCCCATGCCGGTGTTGGCGGAGATGTACCAGTCCGTGTAGTCCTTGAAGCTCTCGGCCTCATCGGTGATGCCCAGCTCCTCCGGCCAGAGGGAGATCTCCTTGGTGTGGGTGCCGGAGCCGTCGCCGCGGGAGATGAAGGTGTATTTGCCGTCCGCGATGGCCTTGAAAGCCGCCTTGACGTCGGCCGCGTCCTTGACCTTGGCCGGGTCGGCGGAGGGGCCGCAGAGCACGAAGTAGTTGTACATGTAGGTCATGCGCTCGGCCTGCATGCCGTCGAGCACATAGGCGAAGCCGTCGGCCACGAAGGTCTCCTCCTGGGCTTTGGCGTGTACGAGGACCAGATCGGCGTTGCCCATTTTGGCGCTGGCGATGGCTTTCTTGGTGCCGGCGGAGTTGACCTCGACCTTATAGCCGTACTTTTCCTCAAACTTCGGGAGCAGGTAGCCCAGCAGGCCGGAGTCGTTGACGGAGGTGGTGGTGGACAGGCGGATTTTCTGAGTCTCCTCGGTGGCGGCGGGGATCTCGGCGGTGGAGACGGGGCGGTCGTCCTTCAGATAGAACAGATATTCGCCGTAGTCCTCAAAGCCGTAGTTGGCGGCCAGTTCCTCGCCCTCCTCGGAGAGCATCCAGTTGATCAGCGCGGCCGCGCCCACGGTGTTGATCGCCACGTCCTTCACCGCGTTGCCGTCGGCGTCCACGAAGGGCGCGTCGGGATTCACGGCCAGCAGCGTGTAGAAGTTGACCATGGCGTCGTCCGCTTCCTTGAGGATGCAGGTGTCCACCACCAGAGCGTCCTTCTTCTGCGCGCCGCAGGCGCAGAGCGCAAAGAGCATGACCAGCGCCAGCAGCAGGGATACGGTCTTTTTCATTGTCTTTCCTCCATGCAAAAAAAATTACCTCCCTCCGGAACCCGTGGGCGCAGCAAAGCTGCGTCGTCTGTGTTTCCGGAAAGAGGCTCGTCCACCGCTTTCACAAAAGCGTATTTCGACAATGATATTTTACCATTGGTTCCGGGCTTTTTCAATCTTCCCGTGCAAGACCTTGTGCCAAACAGCACGAAACAATACGAAACGGCACGAAGTTTCTCTCTTTGCAGAAGCGCACTTTTGTTGTATGATGGAGAAAAGAAGAGACCGGCGAGGGGGCGGGCAATATGCAGATCACGGAGACATGGAGCGTCTCATATGAGCGGATCGCCGCGTTCTTTCTGGCGCAGGAGGAGCTGCGTCCGAAAGGGGACGGGTGCTTTTCCTTCCGCCGGTGCGAGATCCGGCTCACGCCTCTGGAGCCTCGCCGGATGGGCCGCTTCCGCTTCCCGCAGACGCGGGTGGCCTTCGACGGGCCGGATGAGGACGCAGAGGAAATCCATCGGCGGTTTGTCCTGCAGTTCATCTCTGCCGGGGGATAAGAGGACAGAAAAGCAGCCTTCGCATGCGGCGCGGCGCCGTATGCGAAGGCTGCTTTTTGCCCGGATCAGTCGTCCACGCCGATCATCACGTTGCTGGCTTTGATGACCGCATAGGCCGTGCAGCCGACCTTGAGGCCGAGCTCGCGGATCGAGGCCATGGTGATCACGGAGCTGATGACGATACCGCCGCCGAGGTCGATCTTGACGATGCCGTTGACCGCGCCGTCCTGGATTTCCACAACGGTGCCCTTGAGCTGGTTTCTCGCACTGAGCTTCATCAAGCGGTTCTCCTTTCTTTTCGTTTTTCAAACGCAGGCATTGTAACGCACAGCCCCACTCGAGGCAAGCGCGGGGAAAAAGCATGTGCGAAACAGGATGAAACGATGTGAAATCATACGGCCAGCGCGCCCCCGACGCGCGCCGATCTCTTCCGCCTCGGCCACGGCCGAATCCACCAGATCGTGCACCCGGTGGCAGTTTCCCGCGAGGGAGAGCCAGTCGGGAGTTCCGAGCCCGCGCGTCAGCTCCCGCTCCGGGATCAGCCCCAATGCGGTAACCAGGGTGTCGCAGGGGAGGTATTCCTCTGCGCCGCCGTCCAGATGCCGCAGCGTGACGCCGCGGATCCGCCCGGTTCCGTGGATCCTGGAGACAGTTGTGCGATACCGCATCGGGATGTTGTACGGCTCGATGCAGCGGCGGTAGTTTCTCGCCATGCCGCCGCAATGAGATTCCTGCTCGACCACGGCGATCACATGCTTTCCGGCAAGCGCGAATTGCCGGGCCATGATCAGCCCCAGGTCGCCGCTGCCCAGGAGCAGGATCTCTTTGCCCAGGTTCTGCCCCCGCAGATTCATCATTTCCTGCGCCTGTCCTGCGGGAAAGATCCCGGCGGGACGCGTACCCGCGATCAGGAGTGCGCCGATGCTTTTTTCCCGGCAGCCGGCGGCCAGGATCAGGCGCTCAAAGCGCAGCCGGGTCAGCCCCCGGCGGTCAGACAGAACGGCGGTTTGATCCCCGCCGACCGTCAGCACCTCCGTGCCGAGGGCGAGGCGCACGCCGGTCTCCTCCAGGCGCCGCGCGATCCGGGCGGCGTAATCCGGCCCGGTCAGCTCCGCGCCGCAGGCCGCGAGGCCAAAACCCTCATGGAGGCATTGCGGCAGGATGCCGCCGGGCCGCTCTCTTCGGTCAACCAGCAGGATGTCGCGGCAGCCCGCCTCCCAGGCGGAGAGCGCCGCCGTCATACCGGCCGCGCCCGCGCCGATGATCAGGAGTTCAGTTTTCATTCCGACCGCCTCCCAAAAGCTCGGAGCCTGCGCCGTCCTTGGTGATCTCCTCTTCGGGGACATGCAGTTCCCGCGCGAGGAGCGCGAGCAGCTTCTGCTGGCAGCGGCCGCCCTGGCAGCGCCCCATGCCGGCGCCGGTTCGCCGCTTGATTCCGTCCAGCGTGACAGCGCCCCGGCGGATCGCCTCCAGCACCTCCGCCCGGGTGACGTCCTCGCAGCAGCAGACCACCTCGCCGTAATCGGGATCGGAGAGGATCGCCGCGGATCGAAGCTCCCAGCTCAGGCTGTGGGCTTTTTTGATGCCGCTTCGGTGCGGAAGGAAGCGTTCGCTGCGGTCCGCGTGCAGAAAGGCGGCGGCCGCATCCGCCACATAACGCCCCAATTCATCGGCGCAGCTGAGGCCGGGCGTTTTGATCCCGATCAGGCTCCAGAAGCCCGGGCCGGGATTCTCGATCACAAAGCTGCCGATGATGCTGCCGTCCTGCCGCTGCGGATTCGGCCTTACGGCGGCAAAGGAACGGATGGCGTCGTTCAGATCCAGACCGGGCAGAACCTGCTCCGCCCGCCTGCGGACGAAGGACAAGCCCTCTTCGCTCGCGGCAAAATCGACCTCGTTCTCTCGCTCCGAGGGGCCGAGCAGCAGGCTGCCCTCCACCGTGGGGACGGCGTTGAAGCCTTTGCCGCCGTCCTCCGGCTCGTACTGGATGATGTGCGACGGCCGGTTCTCCGCCGCCTTGTCCAGGATCCAGTAATCCGCCGCGTCGGGAACAATGTGCACCTCGGACGGGAACAAAAGCTCCTGCACCTTGTCTGCGTACAGCCCCGCGCAGTTGAGCACCGCGCGGCAGGGAAGGGCCTCCCGATCGGTCTCGATCCGGTAGCCCTCTGCCGTCTTGCGGATGCCCAGAACGCGGGTGTTGAAAAGAAGCTCCGCACCGTTGGCCGCCGCGTTTTCGCAGGCGGCAATGCCCAGCTCCCAGGGGTTGACCGTCCCGGCCGTGGGCGCGTACAGCGCGCTCGTGACGCCCGGCGCCAGAGAGGGCTCCATCCGCCGCGCTTCCGCCCCGGAGAGCAGACGCAGGCCGGGCACGCCCATCAGCAGGCCGTTTTTATACTTCCTGCGCAGCACCGCGTCGGCGCGGCCGCCGAAGCTGAGCATCAGGGAGCCGCAGCGGCGGAAGGGCACATCCAGCTCCCGGCACAGCTCCGCGAAGCGGGCGTTGGCCCGGACGGTCATCTCCGCCTTGAGCGTGCCGGGCTTGTGGTCATAGCCGGGATAGACAATAGCCGTATTGGCGCGGGAAATGCCCGTACAGACATCCTCCCGCGCCTCCACCAACGCGATATGCAGATTCCAGCGGCACAGGTTCCGGGCCGCAAAGCAGCCCAGCAGCCCGCCGCCGATGACAACAACATCAAAGTCACGCATCAGAACACGTCAATGATCTCGCCGGGGCGGTCCAGGGTGTAGCCGCCCATGGCCTCGATCCGCTCCCGGAACGCCTCGCTCCTGAGCGCGCGGATCAGCTGCTTCACCAGCCCCGTGTTCCAGACGTTTTCCGGGATCAGAAGGTCGTATTCCTCCACACAGATCGGCAGGAAATCCAGATCGTAGAGCTTCGCCGCGGAATAGATCCCCATGCCCGCGTCCGCGCTGCCCCCGGCGATCTGCACGGCCACGGCGTTGTGGGTCACTTCCTCCCGCTCATAGCCGTAGACCCGGTCGGGATCCACGCCCTCCTTTTGGCAGAGATAATCGGTCAGGATGCGCGTGCCGGAGCCCTTCTGCCGGTTCACGTAGCGCACGCCCTCTTTGGCGATGTCCGCAAAGCCCCTGATGCCGAGGGGATTGCCCTTCTGCAGCATCAGCCCCTGCTGGCGCCCCACGCAGCGGACCAGATAGACCCCGCCCCGCGGAAAATACTTTTTGATATATTTGCGGTTGTACTCGCCGGTTTCCGTGTCCAGCAGATGGATGCCCGCCGCGTGGGCCTCGCCCCGGCGGATGGCCATGATGCCGCCCATGGAACCCACATGGGCGGAGGAGAGGAAGATGTGGTGATCCTCCCGGTGGATCAGATCCGTCAGCTCATCCAGCAGGGGATCGTGGCTGCCGATGACCACGAGGGTGTTCTTCAGCTGCCCCTTGTCCTTGAGCAGCCGGACGCGGACCTCTTCGCCCGCCGTATAGCCCTCTTTGCCCTGCGGGATCTCCAGCATGCCGTCCGCCTTCATAAAGGAGGAGACCACGCCGCTGCCCCGGGGGAGCGGGGAGGCCATCAGCAGATTGCCCACATAGCCCATGCGCAGACGCACATATTCCTGATACTTCAGCCCGGACACCACCGGCCGCGTCAGCTTCGCCCGCGTGCGGCTGCCCTTTTCGTTTTGCCGGCCGTACCAGGCGTCGATCAGCGGCTGCAGGAATTCCTCGATCACGATGATGCCGGACACCGGATAGCCGGGCACGCCCAGAATGGGCTTCGCCCCGCGAAGCCCCAGGATTGCGGGCTTGCCGGGTTTGATGGCGATACCGTGATACAGGACCTCTCCGACCTCCCGCACGGCGGCGGTGGAGTAGTCGTCCCGCCCGGCGGAGGAGCCGGCGTTGAGGATCACCATGTCGCACTCGTCGGCGGCCCGGGCCAGCATATCCCGGATGGCGTCAAACCGGTCCGGCACGATGGGATAGGTCTTCACCTCCGCGCCCCAGTCCTTCAGCATGGCGGAGAAGATGGAGGAATTGAATTCCAGGATGTCGCCCGGCTTCGGGCCGGCGCAGGGCGGGATGATCTCGTCGCCGGTGGGGATGATGCCCACCGCGGGCCGGCGGATGACCTGAACCTCCAGCACACCGCCCGCGATCATGGCGCCGATGGCGGCCGCGTTGATTTCCATGAAGCCGGGCAGGATCATCTCGCCCGCGCAGATATCCTCGCCGATCTGGCGGATGTGCTGCCAGGGCGCGGCCGCGGCGTGGATGGTGATGCTGCCGTCGTCGTTTTTGACAACATCCTCCACCATGATGACCGCGTCGCAGGCCTCCGGGATGGGGTCGCCTGTGTCCACTACGACGAACTGATCCTCCGACAGCGTGACGGGCGTGGTCTCGGTGGCCCCGAAGCTGTCCTTTGCCCGCAGGGCCACGCCGTCCATGGCGCTGGCGGCGTAGTGCGGCGCGTTGATTCTGGCGTAGACTGCCCGGGAGGTGATGCGCCCGTAAGCCCCCTGCACCGGAACGGTCTCCACCTGCGTGGAAAAGCCCCGGTCCTGCAGCGCCAGAAGATAGTCCCGCTTCGCCTGATCCAGCGGCACGTTGGTCAAGTATTCAAAGCTCATTCCAATCACCTCAATATCGATAGACCTGCACCTGCGCGCCTCTGGGGAGACCCTCGCAGTCGCGGGGTATGATGAAATATCCGTCGGCTCCGGCCAGCTGGGTGATGAGCCCGGCCTTGGAGCGGATGGGCGCGGCCAGCAGTTTGCCGCCCTCGCGCCGCAGATGACAGGCGTTGATCTGCTCCCGGCCGTGGTTGGCGCCGACGCTCTCCGTCAGCTCCGCCGGCACCGCGTAGGTCTCCTGCGTCCGGCCCATGAGCCGCCCCAGCAGGGGCAGCACAAAGAGCTGCGCCACGAAACAGGCCGCCACCGGGTGGCCGGGCAGGCCGATCAGCGGCTTGCCGTCCGCCTTGCCCAGGATGGTGGGCTTGCCGGGCTTGATGGCGATGCCGTGCAGCAGCAGCTCGCCCATGCTCTCGATGATGCGGCAGGCCGCGTCCTTGACGCCCACGCTGCTGCCGCCGGAGAGAAGCACTGCGTCGCACGCGGCGGCCGCGTCCCGCATCTTCCGGCGCAGCAGGGGCTCGTCGTCCGTCACGATGCCGAAGCTTACCGGCTCCGCGCCGAAGCCCGCCAGCATGGCGGTCAGAAGGGGAGTGTTCACATCCCGCACCTGTCCGGGCCCCGGCGCCGCGTCGGGCGGCACCAGCTCGTCCCCGGTGGAGATCACGCCGACTTTCAGTCTGCACGCCACCGGCACCGCCGTTTTCCCAACGGCGGCCAGCGCGCCGATATCCTGGGCGGTCAATACCCGCCCGGCGGGCAGGAGCTTCCTGCCGGGAGAGACGTCGTCGCCGCGGAAAATGAGGTTCATGCCCGGCGCGCCGGGCTTGAGAATCCCGACGGTGCCGTCGCCGTAGTCCTCGGTATACTCCAGCATCACCGCGCAGTCGGCTCCCCTGGGGATGGCCCCGCCCGTGGGGACATAGGCGCAGGCGTCCCGGGGGAGGGTGAAATCCGCCGACTTCCCCATCAGCACCTCGCCGGCCACATTCAGGATCGCCGGAATCGCGTCCGAGCAGCCGAAGGTGTCCGCCGCGCGGCAGGCATAGCCATCCACCGTGGAGCGGTCGAAGTCCGGCACGTACTCCTCCGCCGCGATTTCCTCCGCCAGCACGCGGCCCGCCGCCTCCGCCAGCGGGACGGTCTCGCTGCGGCCGAGGGGCTTGAATTCCTTTTCGATCAGCCGGAGGACCTCCTCCGGCGTTTTCACTTCCAGCATGGCGTCACACCTCCGCCACGATCTTTCCCAGATCGCGGTAGTCGTTTCCGGAGAAGGGCCGGATCTCCTTTTTGAAGGCCTCGGAGCGCAGGATCTCCAGCAGGGTCTCACCCACGTCCGTCTCCAGGAATTCTCTGTGTACGGCCAGATCGAAGCGCTCCTGCAGCAGAGGGATGAAGTCGAGGCCCTCGATCTGCCGGGAGATCCGCTCCGTTCCGACGGCGAGGTCCGCCTCGCCCGCCGCGATGGCCGCGGCCATGGTCAGGTGGGATTTTATCTCGCGCTCGTAACCGGCGACCATGCGTTTGTCCAGGCCCATCCGGTGCAGCTGCCCGTCCAGGAGGACGCGCGCGCTGGAGCCGGGGCGGCGGTTGAGCACGGAAATATCGCGCCGGGCCAGATCCCGCCAGCCGCGGATCTCCTTGGGATTGCCGGCCGCCACATAAAAGCCCTGCGTGCGATAGGAGATGTTGATCAGCACCGTCGGGATGCCCGGCAGCAGCTTTTTCACAAAGGGCGCGTTGAAGCTCTTTTCCTCCGCGTCATAGAGATGGCAGGCGGCGGCGTCCACACGCCCCTCATAGAGGGCGAGAAGGCCCTCGAAGCTGTTCAGATAGACGCGCTGGGCCGAGATGTCCCGCTGGTGAAGGGCGCTCGCAAGGATGTCCAGCACCACATCCTGCCCCGAAAGGATGAGGGCGCCGTTTTCCTCCTGCTGCGGATGCAGCAGCGCGCTCTTCAGCTCCGTGCGCTTGACCGGCTGCACGCTCTGCTCGTGACGGGAGCGCGCGATGTAGGCGTCCACGTCGTCCTGGGTGAAGCGCACCTTCCGGCCGATCTTGTAGGAATTGATCTCCCCGCGGCGGATCAGCTCGTAGATCGTGGATTTGCTCACGTGAAGGATCTGCGCGACCTCCTGGGTGGACAGGCTTTTGTTCTGAGACATACGTTGTCACTCCCTGCGGTGTTTTTCGTGCGGTTCCATACTCGTATTATAACGACTGCGTTTCCACTTAACAAGTCGTCCGGGAACGTTTCTTATGTTTTATTTCGCATTATTTCATATTATTACGCACAAACATCGCTTTCGTTTCCGGCCGGTTACATTCCTTTTGGTATCAGTTCGCACGGAAAAACGGAGCCTTTTTCCCTTTGCGCCCGGCCGTTCGCTATAATAGGATCAGTGGAGAAGAACTTACGGATTCCAATCTGATTCTTCTATTTAGGAGGGTATTTCATGAGCGACGCATATTACGAAAAAATCGCGAGAATCAACCTGAGCACGGGTGAGATCAAGGCAGAGCCCCTGGATCTTGCGCTTGCCAAAAAGTTCATCGGCGGCCGCGGTCTCGGCACCAAGATCCTCTATGACGAGGGTGTCGCTGCGGTGGATCCGCTGTCCCCGGAAAACAAGCTCATCTTCATCACCGGCCCCATGACCGGGTCCAACTCCCCGTCCTCCGGCCGCTACATGGTCGTGACCAAGTCCCCGCTGACCGGCATGATCGCCTGCGCCAACTCCGGCGGTATCTGGGGCGCCAAGCTGAAGTTCGCCGGCTGGGATGCGCTGATCGTCGAGGGCGCCGCTTCCGAGTGGAGCTACCTGTACGTGGAGGACGACAAGATCGAGATCCTGGACGCCTCCGAGTACGTCGGCGTTCTGAGCGAGGAGTTTGACGATCTGCTCAAGGCCAAGCACGGCCAGGACTGCTCCGTGCTGAACATCGGCCCCGCCGGTGAGAAGCAGGTCCTGCTCGCCTGCGTCATGAACGACAAGGACCGCGCCGCCGGCCGTTCCGGCACCGGCGCCGTCATGGGCAGCAAGAAGCTCAAGGCCATCGTCGTCAAGACCTCCCGCAAGCAGCTGGATGTCATCGCCGACGTGGAGGCCCTGAAGGAGGCCAACAAGAAGTGCCTCGAGATCATGAAGGGCAATCCCCTCACGGGCGAGGGCCTGCGCGCGCTCGGCACTGCCTCTCTGGTCAACGTCATCAACGGCATCGGCGCCCTGCCCACCAAGAACTGGCAGGAG
>JAEEGL011304370.1_pt1 | contig 11140 bp, 2 predicted proteins | sample 9134231 | NCBI WGS metagenome assembly JAEEGL01 (sample SAMN16246548, study PRJNA631951) | gut metagenome | biome: gut microbiome; feature: rumen; material: fiber-attached | host: Bos | place: Iran: Karaj | collected 2018-10
CGAGCTAATACATATCGTTTTAGATTTGGCTCCCATACTTTAACAAGAACTGTACCAAGCATTGTAAGGCCGCCAACAATTTTTGGTGTTGTATCATAACCATCTAAAACTTTTTTGAAATCAGCTAACTCGTATAATTTATTATTTAATTTATGATTATTAACGATAACATCATGAGTATCGATGCTATATATATTAGTTTTTGTTCCTTCATAAGGAGCAGAATAAGCAGCAATACCTTCTGGGGATAACTGTATATGAGATGCTCGACCACTTGATAAATCAATAGATCCATCTTTTTTTGTAGATATTGAACCATTATTATTTTTTAGCGTTTTATCGAGATTTCGTTCTCTATATTGCGCTTCTTTTTTAATTTGTTCAATATTACTTATCCAATTTGGAGAAACTTGTTTATGAATAGTTACTGTTTGCTTCTCAGATAACTTTTTATCTTTGACATTGGTAGCTGTTTCATTTTTTGTTTGATTAGAATTATTATCTGCCATAATTTATATTGTTATTAATCCTGATGGACCACATGATGTTAAAGCCATAACATCAAATGGATCCCATTGTTTATCTCGCTTACGATTAATCCAATCACCATCAGACGATCCAATAATAACAGGACGATCATCATTAAAGTCTTGTAATTGAACTTCTTCACCTAATTCTGGGAACCAATCATTATAACCAATAGATTCAACAGCGACGTTATGAAGTATTTGAAGTCTTTTATCTTTATCAATATAATATACTTCACACGTATTTTCCCATTCGTTAATGGATGCAATTACACCTTTAGTGCATCGCAAAGAATTATTGGCTGTATTTGATACCCATGTTTTACCTTCAATATCTTTTTTTATATCGTACATTTTACGTACCCTTTTTTATGTCATTGGTTCCGGTTGTTTTATTTTGCTTTTCTTCTTTTTTCTTAATTGTATCTCCATATGGACTTGCTGGAAGTACTGTGATGCCGACAATCTTGTCACCAGTTATTTTTTCATCAATTTGGAAACATGGCTTAAAGCTTGTCTTACTATCTTCTAATTTTTTTTCTAAGTCTTTTCTAAATTCTTCTGCCAGATGCTTAATAGAAGTCTCTCCAGATTCTAATTTCCCGGTTCCACTTAAAATAAAATGGTATCCAGAACGATAAATTGGGTTTTCACTGCCAACTTGTAAAGCAGATTCTAATATCAAGAACGTATCTTTTGCTGCTTGCCTAATCTCATTATCATCTGGCTTATTCATTAGTTTAGAAAGAACAAAGTCACAGAATGATGCTAACACAATTCTTCCATCATTTGAAAGATATGGAACATCTAAGATGGTCTCATCATCCCTATTTTTACGTCCTTCTTTGCGTTTTAAGGCTATAACATTAATAGCTCTTCCTTCTCTGTCAAAACAGGAATATACTTGAAATTCAGGACTATCAAGACCAAGCTTGCTATTTTTAACTTTTTCATCTTGTATCAATCGCATAAAGTTTGTGTTAAAAACTCGTTCAAGCTTTATATCTGTCGGCAAATGATACAAGTTTTTAAGATTTGGATCTACAATCCAATCTTGTATATTTTCAACATAAGTTTGATTCTTCAATGCATTTTTAATTAAATTACGTGAAGTCTTACTTGTGTTATCATATGTACATCGTGGAATTAAACTCATTGCGTAAGCTGTTTTTGGTTGATACATGGCTTTATCTAACTGCGACTTTGATATGGACTGCAGTTGTTCTTCCTTTAGATTATATGGATCAAATATTGCATTTCTTACAAATTCTGTATTTCTTTGATATTTTTGTGCTTCATTCTTGATATCTTCATCAAAAAATACATCTGCAATCCATTTTGCAACTTTTTCTCCTCCGCTTGCATCTTTTGCCGAATCTCCGCTTAAAAATCTTGCAAAGAATTTTTCAATAGCGCCAGGATTATTGTAACTTGTTGCTCCATACAACAATCCTTCAGATCCATCTACGCCGGCGGCAAGTATTTTACCAAATTTTTTCATTGGGAAAAGCGTTAATACTTGAGAATTGCGTACCTGGCGATAAACATATGAATTGATTCCAGCCAAAGCAATCTCCATTAAAATGAATGCCTTACTGCCAAATATTCTCAGTGCTCTTGCAAAGGGTATTGGAGCAGCTGTTGCCATTTTAGATAAAACATCATAACCGCCCTTACCTAATTGTATGGCATCTTTTATCCCTAATAAATGCTGAGCACTCTTTTGGAATAATATGTTTTTAATTATTATATTTTCTGACTTTAAGCCTTTATTATATAATTCGACTGCTTTCTTAAAAACATCAGAAACACTTTTCCCTTTTTCACTAAGTTTTGCTTCTTTAATGACCTTTAATATTTCACTATAATGACTTCCGCCAACTTTATCCATGCGCTGTATATACCGCGTATATATTACACCAGCAGTTGCGCCAATGGCTACATTGGCAGCGAGATGAGCCAAACCATTTGTTTTAGCTAATTCACAACGTGGTTCATATGCGCTAATTAAATCTGGTGTTATTGTCGTTGTAAAACCGGTTTCTGGACTTAATTGATGAATGACTTCTCTGACTTCAAACATGCCTTCCATATCTTCATATGCATCTTCTACACAAATACGATCTTGTGGTTTAACTGACGGATCACCGATAACGATCATGTGTCCTTGATACATTTGACGCATAGAATCTTTTAATGCATTAATAGTCATTTTGGCGGCTATTTTTTCATGAGAATGAACTGCGCCTGTCTCATCAAACCATGTTTCTGCATGTTTGTCTAATAAATTATTTGTTACATAAGCAGCAATGTCGTTGACAAGCATTCCTATTCCATGTCCAGCCAATCCACCGACACCAGCACCAACATAAGCCCCTCCAGGAATAGGAGATATGGCTCCCATAGCTGCCCCAATCATAGCACCTACTCCTTTAGTTAATACGGATATAGTCCTTCCAGCTGGTCCATGGATCCAATACGATTTTCCAAAATAGTTAGTATTAACAATGGAAGAACGCTGATATTCGGGATAAATATCCTGATCAACCCACATCGGTTCTGTTTTTTGTACGCTAGACGTTCCTTCTATTTCATATAAGCCGACAGCATTCGTTTTAACAATATCGGAAGAAGCACTTATGTTGTTTTTAATAATGTCATAAGAAGAATTATACATATGCCATTGTTGATATGGCTTACGTTTTTCAATCCACGTTTTGCTGTCTTGATTACGCTTATAATCATACGCATAATAATAATGCGGTTTTCCTAAGAAAATTGTACTCCTAAATCCAAAATCACGAACACCAGTCATCCAATCCGGCGCAACAGATTGACAAATATGCATAATTTCCCATAGCGTTTTTCCAAAAGGCTTAAATGAAATATACATCAAGTTGTCTTTATTGTTAACATATCCGAGGCCACTTTCAATCTCTGTATTTAAATCCAATGCTGCATCTCCAAAATACGCAAAGTCATCTTGCGTAACTTCTGTTTTCTGAGCAGATTCATCTGGTTTATTTGGATTTTTAAAATATTCAATTAGTTTGATATTATTTTCTACTTCAGCAGAAGAAACCTTTTCTTTTGAAGTCGTTATCTCATATAGATTTTGAGCTGGTTCACCTTGAGAAAATATACTGGTATAATCTGGATCTCCAAAGTGGAAGATGCCATAAGGATTATCTGGGAAATATTTTAAAAGAACACGATTAATGGTTCCCCATAAATCATCTCCTGTTTGAGTTACCATTAAATTCATTTCTTCTGTATCAAGAATGCCTGAATTTTGATATTTCTTTGCTACATCTGCATTTAATTTTCTAAGCTGTGTAGCTGCATCTTTACCGTAAGCATTCATATCACTGCCGCGATATCTTCCACGCAGAGATGCGGCTATGCATCCGCCCTTTGCCGTTAGAAAACTTTGCAATATAACCTTTGGAGGCGCACCGCATACAGCAGAATCTAATGTAAATCTGATATCATTATTTTTAACGACATCAGCATCTTCCTGTTCATATAATGGATTACATAATTCTATACCGTCACCCTGGGCAATTACTTTTACCATTTCGTTACCCTGAATCTCAGAGATAGTTCCATTAAATACAACAGGAAGATCTCGCGCATTAGCACCATAACCAACCCTGACATGAATACGAATACCTGGCTGTAGCTTTGCACGATTAATCTTATCTGCCGCCAGGATACGAAGTTCTTCAGCACGCTGCGCAGATTCATATGGTCTCCAGAAACTTTCCCACAAATCTCCCAAACCGCCTTTATAATTTACGGTACAATCTTCGTCATTTGTAGTAAATGTCTGGAACATATTTGACATAGTAATTGTACACGTATCGGCAGCCAGCACTCTTGATTTTACTACTTGAATTTCATATATTGCATTAATATTATAGAAATTATCATGAAGTTTAAATAAGCCTATTTCTCGTCCTTCATCAATAAATATCATATAAAACGTTGGAAATGCTCTGAGCATACGCCCGCGATAATCATTACGCACAGCATCATAAAAACTGTCACGCATATATCTAGCCGGATTACTCGCTGCCAGTAGGGCCATTTTTGTATTATAATCTGTCAAATATTGAGCAGATGGAGATACATCTTTCGCTTCACCGATATCATGAATAGAATCAATTATTTCATGACCATATAATGCCAGTATATATTTACGCATTAATGGAGCTCTATCCATGTAGGTTGGATCAGCTTCGTTTCGTTTCCTGTATTTTACTGATACAAGAGATTTTACAAGACCATTTAATCCATCATAATTCCTATTTTTTATAAGATCGAAAATAGATCCCTGTCTAAATGGTTCACCTAGCATAGCCAATATGGAAGCAACAAAAAATTTACCTTCATCTAATGGCTGTCCGTTATTCTTTACGAATTCTTTCATTCCATTGATTAAAATTGCTGTATTTTGCTGTCCATTATTATTGGCTATTTGATTGATTTTATTTTTAGTTTTTCCATCCAGCTCTATTCCATCGTCTTGTTCTGCAATAATTGCATCAACAGTTTCTTTTCCTTTCAGCTCCGCTTCAAACATATTTAAGCAGTCTTGCCGCTTTATATCGTATTCAACGCTTGGAAAGATATTTAATTCCATTAGCGTTGCTAAATACCAAAGGACAATTCTGGTAAAAGCAAGAGCAGCATAATTGTAATTCTGCATACATGCAGTTAGATATTCTCTTTGTTCTTTAATTGATTTAAAGCGATAGTATGGATCTAATAGATAATAGGCCCCACGTTCTTTCCGTTCTTCCTCTGTTAACTTTCCAACTTCTTTTTTAAAGTCATCAATATCCGTACTTGGCAATACACGAAGAATATCTGCTTCTGTATATCGTTTTATGCCAAATACGCCAAATCTTTCTTTAAGTTTAAAGTCAATTTCTTCTTCTGTAGTAAGAGGTTTATCTGGTATTGAAAAACGTGCACGCCAATCGTTACTATCTTTTGAAGATTGGTTAAATTCTATCTTACTTGATCTTGCATCTGCAGTTGCAACTATAATTTTTGCAATATGATCATAGAAATTTGACTTAACTCCATCTCCAATCATAAATGCTTTTTTCAATAAATTTGTAACTTCAGATGTTTCAAAGAATATTCTAACTGCTTGTATCATCTGTTCATTGTAGTATGATTCTAATGACTGTATGTCATCATATTCATTTGCTTCTTCAGATGCTTGCTTTTTGGTAACAGATGATAATGTCGCAGAAATCTGATTATTCTTGAGCCATTGTTTTATTTCTTGTGCACATTTCTTAGTGTCTTCTATCCGTTGCCACGTTCTTTGTCTTGTAACGTTGTTTTCGTTTACTTCTGTTCCTTTTATTGTTTTTTCTTTTTCGCTATATAGCTCTATTGTTTTATATTTAGAATCTACGACAGATTTTTCTTTTTTTATAGCAGCTTCTGTTTTTCCATCAACCATAATACGGTAAACAGTGTTATCGTTTTTATTATCGATTCTACTATATTCATCTATATAATATGGTTCCATAAAGGAAGAACGCAACTTTGTTCCAAGATTCCATGCTCCAAATGGAATTTTAAAAATCATAGCTTTGTCGCCGCCGAGATGATATATTGGATCATCTTCAGCTTGTTTTCTTTCCATCGTAGCAATATCTTCTATCTGCTTTTTTAGCTGCGCATTTTCAGTACCAGGTTTTAATAATTGTGTTTTGCCATCTACTTCTTGAACTGCTCCAGAAGTATCTGCAACAAACTGAGAAAGATCTCCCTCTGGAATATTAGATGCAAATGAATATTGTAGTGCTTCCAATAAAACGCGTCCATATGTAATGGCTGGATATACGAAGTAGAAATCAGGATCTACATAAAAATTATTTGCATCCCGTTCTTTATCTTTATATCTTATATAACGAAATCCTAATTCACCTAATTCAGTACAGGTTGGCAATTCCAGATCAGGATATATTTCAGCTTTGCAAAGTTCCGCATCTAATTTTTCATAATTTTTTACTTCTACGGACTGTCTGTATTTTAATAGTCTGCTTATATCTAACGTTTGATTTTTTACATCAAGGGCCTTTAAAGCTTCTTTATTTCTTAATGTGCGATCTACAGATGTGGCCATTACACTAATGCGGAAAAGCCCAGGGAAATTTGGCACAGTATCAACGGCTACACTGTCAATCATTATTTCTGTTATACCAAGCATCCTTGTAAAATCTGAATCTATTTTTACGGGATACGTAGATAAAACATGGCGATAAGTTCTGTTAAAATATGAAACCAGTTCTGGCAGAGATTTAAATTTTCCAGCAATTTCTTCACTGGTAGTTTCGATTACAAAAGAAATATGTGCATCTTGACTACCCATATATTGCGGAGCCGTTCCATCTGTACCGGAAACTGAAGTTCTTGCATAAGTATTGCCAATTGTAGCTGAAAACTGCTGTACGATAGCATTTCGATCTGCTGGTGCGGTCGTGTCAGAATTAAGAGCTGTATCTATTAATAAATCATATTTTAATGTATGTATTGTTTCCAAGTCCATTGATTGCTTTAATTCTGATGTACGTTCATTAGCTTCTGCAATTTGGAATCCCTGATTTTTACACCAGTCCAGAAAAAGCAATCCTTGATTCTTGTCTATACCAATATCAATTTTGCCATCTATAATGCTGTTACTAAATTTTTTAATAACGGTATTTAATTTTGATATTCTAATATCTTTAGCGCCTTTATCTTTTCCGGAGAGATAATTTTCACCGTTATATTTTGCCATCTGCAGATGCAAAGATGTGTCACTAAATATTTCTTTTGTTTCTATTGTTGGAGTATTTGTGGAAGCAATATAACTGGAAACTTCTTGCTGTGTATTTGAGAAATCACGATAAGAAGAAATATAATTTCCAATAGTGAATTCTATATTGAGTTGCTGATTATTATCTAAAGCAACACTTTTAATTAATGGTTCACCTTGAGAATTCTTTGCGTCTTTAACAGTATTTTTAATTTTATCTGTCAATGGTTGATAGAAATATTTATTCATGAAATTATTAATATCTTGTTCTGAATCACAGTCATATTTAACTGTTGTTTCTTTGCCATTGACAGTTTCTTTGACGGATATGCCGTCTTGTAATATTTGAAATCTACCAACTTGCTTTCCTGGTGTGTTTATAGCTTCTGCCAAATCTTTAATACTATCGACTGACTCTTTATATAAATTAGTAATGTCAACAGTATCTAAAAATGTACTGGCGTCTTTGATTAATCTTTTTTCAGCGTCATTTGGAACATAGTTGCTAGATACATTAACGGTTTGAATATTGCCTTCTGCATCATATCTGTTACTTGGATCCATCTGTCTTGCCAATAGAGCCTTCTTAATTTTGTCCAATTCCATTAAATGGTTTTCATTAGCAATATAAACACGTAACGTTGGATCGTCAAAATGACATGGCAATAAGGCAGTCCTATTTGAAAAGATAGTTTTCGTGTAAAATTCATAACTATTTACACTAATTGGATATTTTTTATCTCTTAATTTTATATCCAGCAGATCTCCCAATAAAATAGGTTTTTGATAATAATACCGTAATGTATCATAATTTATGCAGCACGAAAACGGGTTATAATACACTCCGTCTGTTTTATAACCCTCGGAAGGAATTTCAGGCATATAAACCTGATAATTAAATTTACTTAATTCTATTGTGGCTTTTAATAGTTTGGGAAAGCCAGGTACAGTAGTAACAGATAAATTCTCAAAGCAAACGGCAAAAACATTAAAAACTTCATTAAATGTTTTATTGATGATCGGAACAAATGGAACAAATTTCATTTCCGCCAGTAAAGCACGGAAGCCATTCATTTTATATGAGAATTCATTTTTCCCGTTTGGCGATTTAACAGTATATGGCACTCCATTAATTCCACGATCTTCATTAAAGAATACAGAAAGCTCATAAAACTGTTGAGATTTTTCAGTACCTTTTGCTACTGCACCCCTGGCACGCATAATGGGAACTCTTGATGTAGATGTTTGAGATATAACACGAATACTTTCCGGAGGAACGAAAAACGTTACATCGCCAAGGGTAACTGTCCATTCATATAATATTTGATCAAAACTTTGACTGTCTAATGATGGCAGTAAGTCAGAATTGCTTTTAAAAACTTCTTTTTGCGCGGCCAGTCGTATTTCATCGTTTTTTAATGCGTCTTTCCAAAATGCATCAACATAATATTGATTTGCATAATCATATGAATACGGTTTTAGTTGTGTTGGACCATACTCTACATGGTACCTTTTATTAACTTCCGGCGCATTATTGCTTTCTGCTGATTTACCTAGTTCATAAATAATATATTTATTTAGGTTCCACCAAACATATTCTTGATTTTGTTTTGCAGCATTAATCTGATTTGGATTCTTTAATTTTACATAAACTACGCCATGCGTTCTTTTAAATTTATCTAATCCATATGCATTGTACCCTACCGTAGCATACCATTGATCTCCAAATATGCTATTTCCCAATGCTTTTACATAGTTTACTGTTTTGTCGAGCGGGCCAAGATTATCCCCGTATAATAACGGATATTTCTGTGTGTATACTGAAGCATCTTGTGAAGACATTGTGTTTGTATCAAATACAATTCTTATATCTTGTGCTTCCTTTATTTTTTGTATAAATAAGTCTTTTGCCTTATATCCATCTGCAACAGTTAACGGATTGCTATTATCCTGATTTAATAATAAAATCTGTTGTTGAACGCTGTTGCCATTCGTAACTTTATTTAATTTAATAACTTGTCTAGGCGTATTTCCAAAATCTGTAGTAAACCACAGTATATCATCATCTTTATATCCATAATTTGAATCTTCATATTTTGGCTTAGAAAATGATATAAAAGTTTGTTCATTTCCATTGGGATCTGTTTTTACTGTTCTTTCATATGGATATGGTTTTTTACAATATATATATCCATTATTTTTTATTTCGGAAAACTTTTTTGAAAAAATATGAGATGCTTCCTGGTTTTTATCATATGACAACATAGAAGTTGTAAATGACGGAATCGCGGGAGGATTAAAGAATAGAAGACGTAGATCAATTGCATTTTTTATCCACGTTTTTTCATTTTCTTCTCCGCCACTTTGAACTCTGTATATATCAAATGCCGTACGGTTGCGTAAATTATTTATTTCTTGTGTGATATCCGAACTATCTGGCCAGGTAATTTTCCCGTCTGATATATCAAGCAATACATTGCAACCAGTTATACTATTGGTTGCAATGTATGGATCAGAAATTTTAAAAGCATCTTTAGTAGCTTTTATAGAAAGAAGTGCTTTATCTGCAGAAAATCCCATCCAATCTTCGTTCTCTGGAGGATCTTCAACATAAAAAACATTATCTTTAGTTAACTTTGTATAATTGTTTCCAGCTAAATCATTATAGTAAAAATCTTCTGTGCGTGGTAAAGATACATTTTTGTCACGAAGAATTCTACCCTTATCTCTTTCTGCCATAAAGGTCTCCTAATTTTTTATTAAAATGCTAATCGTATGTAGTCTGCAATTTCTTTTCCCGATATATTACCAGGCTGCTGATTCACATTCATAGACACATTAACGTTGGTATTTTGATAATTTCTGGTAACAGCTTGTGTGATTACGCGTGACGCATAATCTTTATCTTTTTGCGTCTGTGCATTTATGTTAATCACATATCCAGGCTGTTTTCTGCCAGAAGCTGACAGACTTGGATCTGCTAAATTAATAGGTACTGGAGGATTTTCTTCCTGATAATCATTTTGTTGTTCTGCTTCTCTACCCGATGGAGTAGCTGGATTTCCTCCAACAAATCCAGTAAACAAGATAGCTCCAGCCAATGCAATCGCATTACGGCTCCATTTACCTGATCCGGCACTTTGCATTACTCTTTCTACAATACCAGCTTGTCCACGAAGTGACTCTATTGCTTGTGGACCCTCATTTTTTGCAAAATCTGCTAATTGTTTAGCAACAGGCGCCGCCGTCCTGTTGTATTCATTTATCGCATTTTGTGTTACACTTCCCATTGTTCTTTGAGCCCATATAATATTATCTGTATGCATTTTTGCTAGACGAACCATGTTTTGAGTCGTACTTAAAAGATTGCCATAATATTTAATTTGCTCTCCGGAGAATCCTTTTGTTTCAAGAGCAGCCCTGTTATTCATCATTTTGGCAAGCATCTCTGTAGCATCTACGGCTTCCTGTATGATCTTACGATCATCCACTTCTCCATTTGTAAGGAATTCTGACATTAATCCACCTGGTTGATAACGTGCAGAAGTTTCACGACGGTGTCTCATCAAAAGCTCAACCAGTTCAGTTTTTGTTCCTTTTGTTGCTTTGTTTCCAAATATGTCTCCATACAATTCGCTCACGCGATTTAAATCTTTCATTAATCGTGTCTTTTCTGCAGACATCTGTTTTGGTGTTAAGAAGTCTTCTTGAATATGTTCTCTTTCTATATCCATTGCAAAACTTTGTTTTGCGTTAAGAACATTTAATGCCTGACCATCTCTTCTTAGTA
>JAEEGL012261890.1_pt1 | contig 11140 bp, 8 predicted proteins | sample 9134231 | NCBI WGS metagenome assembly JAEEGL01 (sample SAMN16246548, study PRJNA631951) | gut metagenome | biome: gut microbiome; feature: rumen; material: fiber-attached | host: Bos | place: Iran: Karaj | collected 2018-10
GTCGGCCTTTTTGCCCACGCCGACAAAGAGCAGGACAGGGCCGAACTGGCCGATTCCGTGAGCGCCTACCTTATGCGCCAGGACGCCGACATCATCTGCCTGCAGGAGTTTTACCTCCCGTCCAAGATCAACCTGGACCGTTGGCTGCACCAGCATTTTCCGGGCTATAAGGCCGAGTATTACGTCCTCACCGGCAAGAGCGGGCACGCGGGCAACCTTACCCTGAGCCGCCGTCCCGTAGTGGGCCGGGGAAAAGAGGCATTCGAGAAATCCACCAATATGGCCATCTGGACCGACGTGAAGCTGGACAGTAGCACGGTGCGTATCTTCAACTGCCATTTCGCGAGTTACAACATCTCCCTGGGCCGCCTGGTCAAGGGGCTCCGGGACGATGCCTTCCGCGAGGAGACCGGCCTCAAGATGCGCCGCTCCATTCGGGAACGGCCGCGTCAGGTGGCCCACGTCCTCAAGAGCGTGAATTCCACCTCGGTGCGTTCCCTGGTGCTGGGCGACTTCAACGACACCCCTCTTTCGTATACTTACTTCCGTCTCTTGCGCGGCCGGCACGACACCTTCGTGAAGGCCGGCAGGGGTTTCGGCGCCACCTACCGGGCGCTGTGGCCCTTCCTCCGCATAGACTACATCCTTTATCCCAAAGACCTCCACGCCGTTTCCTATGAGGTGGGGGAGGCCACCTATTCCGACCATTTCCCTGTGATTGCAACTTATTATGAAACCGCAAGAGATACAAAGTGAGGCCCTGCGCGTCCTGCGCGAAGGAGGCACCATCCTCTATCCCACCGATACGGTGTGGGGCCTGGGCTGCGACGCCACCAACCCCGAAGCCGTGGCCAAGATTTTCGAGATCAAGAAGAGGGCCGATTCCAAGTCCCTGGTGCTCCTGGCCTGCAACCTGGATATGGTGGCCAAGTACGTCAAGGAGGTCCCGTCCATTGCCGTAGACCTGGTTGAGGTGAACGACGCTCCTATGACCATCATCTACCCCGAGGCCCAGGCCGGCGAGCCCGGCGCTCCCGGAGACCGCTGGCACCTGGCCTATAATGCCGTGGCCGAAGACGGCTCCGTGGGCATCCGCATCCCGCTTATGGACTGGTGTAAGGACCTGGTGTTCAAGCTGGGCCGCCCCATCGTGAGCACATCGGCCAATATTTCCGGGGAACCTACGCCCCAGCGTTTCTCGGAGATTCCGCAGGAAATCAAGGACGCCGTGGACTTCGTGGTTCCCCCGTCCATAGACACCCAGAGCACCGGCAAGGCCTCCCAGATTCTGAAGGTGGGCCTCCGTGGAGAAATCGAAATCATAAGAAAATAGCAAGTCGCTGTTTGTCAGCGACTTGCCACCAGAATAGACTTTACAGTCTGTTAGTTGAACTTGGGTACAAGGATCCAGGTGTCTCCTTCTACCTTGTGATTTATGTACGGAAAAGTGCTTTCGGGTGTGGCGTTTTTCACCCCGTCGATGGTTACGACACCGTGAGTTCCGTCCGCTCCTCCGCCGATATAATCGGCCAGGTCATTACCGCGAGTGGCCGTGATGGATGTGATGCCAGCTGTGATGACAATGGGGAAATCATTCGTGTTCTCGGCCCCGGACCCGATAGCGGGAGCGTCTGCCCCACCTGTTGCCACGATGGTGCCACCAGTAATGGTGATGCTTTCGCATTTGGCTTTATCGCCAACACCAGTGCCGATGGCGGGACTCCATTCATAGACGCTCGCTATGACAGTTCCCCCACTGATGGTTATGGCCTTACAAATTGAATAACCAGAACTTGTACCAATGGCGGCACCATAATCCGTGTTCTCGGCATTGACCTCGGCTTTTTCTTCAATGGTAATATTCCCACAAGTGCCGATGGGCCCAGCACCAATAGCAGCTCCAGAGTAATTACTGACGGCCTTCACTTTTGCATTTCCACCAATGGTAATATCGCCACAATGCGTGTATTTATGTCCGCTGCTGGAGCCAATGGCGGGCATCCCCCTGAATCCGATAGCCGTTATCTCGGCCGTGCCGCCAATGGTGATATCGCCACATTCGCTGTCGTAGCTGGTGCCGATAGCAGCAGAATCATAACCGCCTTCGGCAGTAATGACTCCACCAAGAAATACCAGATTGCCGCTTTTTTCGCCAACACGCATACTGCCGATGGCGGCAGCCATGGAATCAATGGTTCCACTGGCTTTTGCATACAGTGAGCCATCGCCGTCAATGGTGAGCGTGTGATCGCCCGGGACATAGAGGGCAGGATAAAAATTATCGAAACTTCTGATGACATTGGTTCCGCGGAGCGTGATGGTGGCATCACCCAGGCATGTAATACCGGCGAACTCATGTTCCTTAAACACCGTTCCAGTGGGGTTGATGTTGACGTTCTCAAGCGTGATGCTGGCACCGTCCGCAATGCTGATCATGAGCTCCGTGGCGAGTGTTCCGGTCAGCTTGTCGCCATCCTGGGCAATGTAGTCCTCGGTCAGCGTGGCAAGATCCACAATGGTTTCAGGCTCTTCCGGGTTATCTACCGTACAGGCAGAGAAAACAGTTGCGCCGCAGAGGAGGGTGGCGGCGATCATTCCATGTAAGTGCTTGTTAGTCTTCATGATATTGTTGGTTAAATTGTCGTATCTTCTCGCGTAACTCTATATTCTCGTTGATGAACTTCTCGAGATGAACGTTATTGTCGCAAATCCGCCACCGTTGATAAATGATGATAAGCACCAATGCCAGCGTAATGACTACGGCAGCGGCGGCAAGCGCACAGGCAATGACAAGTTCTATCCTCAACATCATGGCACAAAGGTACTTCCCGCCAGCAGGAAGGTCGTTCCGCTGGCGGAAAACTTTGTTTCAAATCAGGAAAATGAGCCTAGTGCTGCGAAATCTTACGATACTCGCTGGGGGACATGCCGTAATAGTCGCGGAACAGGCGGAAAAGCGTGGTACGGCTGCCAATCCCGCAAAGTTCGCCAATAAGTCCCACGGAATCGTCACTGGTCTTTAGCAGAACAGCCGCTTGCTGAATGCGATAGCGGTTGATGAAATCGGCCACGGTTTCGCCATTAGAGCACTCACGGATGGCCTGCTCCACATATTTGTAGTTGGTGGACAGCATCCTGGCCAGCGTCTCGCGGTTCAGGGTGTCATCCGTATAGGATTTCTCGTCGTCCATTAGCTTGCACAGCCGGCGGAAAAGTTGCTGGCTGGAGGTAAGCCGTTCTTCTGGCTCTGTCTGCAGCTGCCGTATCTGACGTGCCTCTTCCTCTTCGCGCTGCTGTATCTGTTCGTAGAGCCGCTGGTTCTTCTCCGTCAGTACCTTATTATACCTGAAGGCACGCCACAGCAAAAAGACAATGAGCAGGATGATGACCAGCGCCGAGGCGATGGCGATGCGATAGATGACGGCCCGGGCCTCGGCATCCTTCAGTTGCAGGTCTTTCTCCTGTGTGCGGTAAATCTGGGCCAGTTCCAGGCTTTGTGCCTTTTTATCCCGGGCGGCAAGGCTGTCGGCCATCACTTCAACCCGCTGCATGGCCAGATCGGCCTGGCGGTAATTACCTAATGAACGATAGGCTGCGGCCTTGTTTTTCAGCAGAGTCATTAAACCGGGACTGATGGTATCGTAACGCTCATAATACGGATACACATCGTCGATGATTTGCAAGGCGCGTGTACCATCGCCTGTGAGTACATAGTAAAAAAGAATGTCACTTTTCCCATCTGGCGTTTCCGAGAACTGCGTTTTGTTGAAGGCCTCCACCGACTTTCTTGCATCGGCCGTCCTGCCGGTTTTTTGCTGACAATAGGCAAGTACAGAATATACACGGGCCAGCTGCTCATCAATGTAACCGTCGGGCGCATTTTCGACCTCCTTGTCTATGCGCTCTATGACGGTTATTCTTTCCTCTCCGGTGGCAATGGCCTCGTCGTATCGCTCCAACGCACTGAGATAGCGCATCTTCTGCCCCATATAGTAAGAAAGGTATGGCAACGTCCTGGGTGAGGTTGACTGTTTGAGCAGTTCTATGCCTTTGTCCATATAGCCGAGGCCGCTGCCTTCCTGCTGGCGCTCCATACATACACCGGCCTCGAAGTTAAACTCCGTCTCCAGCTGGGTATCGCCTGCCTCATGGGCCAGACGTGCTCCCTCCAGACAGTATTCCAGGCACTTGCTGTAGTTCTCCTCCAGCTCATAAGTGGACATCATCAGGCTGAAATTCCGCAGATACATTTGGCTGGTCTTGTCTGCCTGCCTGCTGTCGAGCACCTTTTGGATGTGGCGCCTGGCCTCGGGGAAATCTTTGGTGGCCCCGTAATGGATGAGTCCCCTGAGCCAGTTGCAGCTGTCGGCCCCTATTACGCCCATCATCTCGGCCGAATCGGTCATGGCCAAGGCCCGTTCTGGATCTCTGAGGTGAATCTTTTTGATGTTTTCAAACGAATAGATACTGCTGTCGACCCCGGCGCGCGGCCCCGATGTGCCGTTCCCGGAGCAGCCCGTCGTAAGGGCCAGCATGGAGCAGAACAGTGCCAATCCTATTGCCTTACCAAATATCCGCATTATATATATTTGATTATCTTGTGCATAGATACGATTTTATTTTCAAAAATCAAAAGGGAAGGTCCGATGAAAGAAATCAAAACTGAGGTTTTTTTGTATCTTTGTGAAGAAAGTATTGTAGTATGAAACGAATTATAGCCATTTCCCTGGGCCTTCTTATGGCGATGGGCCTCTTTGCCCAGGAGCAGGACCTGGACCTGCAGTATGCCACCGAACTCCTGAAGCCCGGCACCCCTGCCCCGGACTTCACCCTTGCGGATATCAATGGCCACGAAGTGAGCCTTAGAGATTTCCGGGGCCGTCAGGTGGTTCTGGTATTCTGGGCCTCCTGGTGTCCCGACTGCCGCGCCGAAGTTCCCGATCTTAAGTATATGCAAACCCAGGCCGATCCCCGCAAGGTGGCCTTCGTGGCCGTGTCCTTCGACCGAACCAAAGAGGCTTGGGAGAAATATGTGAAAGAGAATGAGATGACGGGTGTCCAGCTCTTCGAAACGGCTCCCCGCAAGGAGTCAGAGGTAAACACCGCCTATCATGTGAAATGGATTCCTTCCCTGTATCTGATTGACGAGCAGGGTAAGGTGGCACTGAGTACCGTGGTGCTGGAAAAAATAGCAAAAGCCCTGAATAGCAAATAAGAGTATGCTCAAGAAACTTATCCTCCTGGCAGCCGTGCTGGTGGCCGGCTCTTTCGTGTCTCTGGCGGAAAATATCCGTTTTGCCTCTCATCCGTCGCTCTCCCCGGACGGAAAGCAGATTTATTTCAGCTACGATGGAGACATCTATTCCGTCCCGGTTAATGGAGGCCAGGCTACGGCGGTCATTACTATGCCCGGCGTGCAGGATTCCCCCCTTGTCTCTCCGGATGGCAAGTGGCTGGCATTCAGTTCGGACATTCAGGGTAATAACGACGTTTATATTGTTCCCGTGACGGGTGGCCAGGCGATACAGTTGACCTTCCACGAGGCCGCGGACGTGCCGGTGGGCTGGTCGGCCAAGGGAGATTGGATCTACTTCGAATCCACCCGCGAGAGTGCCCGTAAAACCACTTTCAGGGTGGCTGTAACGGGCGGGACGCCGCAGCTTCTGTTCGAAGGGTTTTTCAACACCGTCGTCAATCTGGCAGAGAATCCCAAGACTGGGGAGTTCCTCTTCAACGAGTCTATGGAAAGCATCAGCTTCCCCACCCGCAAGCGCTATGTGGGAGACCACAACCCCAATATCAAGTGCTGGAATCCCCGCAGCAAAACCTACCAGGAACTCACGGACTATATCGGCAAAGACCAGTGGCCGATGGTCGATAAAAACGGCAACATCTACTATGTGAGCGACGAACTCAACAAAGAGTCCAATATCGTCAAATACGTTAAAGGAGGGAAGCCGCAGCAGCTCACCGCCTTCGATAAGTCGGTGCAGTATCCCTCCATTGCCTTTGGAGGATCGGCCATCGTATTCCTGAAAGACTACGAAATCCACATCCTGGAGCCTTCTACTGGCCAGGTCTCGGTGCCCCAGATCCGGATTGCATCCGGCAGCGTGGAGGTACGGAGGTCTTTTGAAGGGCAGACACCCTCATCGGCCGATGTTTCCCCGGATGGCAAAAAAATCGCCCTCGTGATTCGCGGCGGGCTCTACGTTTCCGACACCAAGTGCAAGTTCCTCCAGAAATTGCAAACCCCTTCGGACGAACGCGTGGATGAGGTGGTCTGGGGCCCGGACAGCAAAACCCTCTATTATATCCGCACAGACAAGGGCTGGACCAATCTGTACAAACTGGCGGCCGATGGCAGTGCTGTGGAACAGCCGGTCTTCGTTTCCGAAAACAACAGCCTGTCACTGGCGGCAGACCGCAAAAGAGAGAAACTGGCCTTCATCGATGGGTGTCGCTCTGTAATGCTTCACGATGTGAAATCAGGCACCACTACCCGTGTGGCAGAGGCCGAGTTCTGGTCTTTCGAGGGGTACACGTTAGCCTTTTCTCCGGACGGCAACTGGCTGGCTTTCGATGCTATGTACAAATTTGAGCCGGACATCTTCCTATACAACCTCCGGGACGGAAGTGTGCACAATTTGACGCATTCTGCGTCCGTGGAAAGCAGTCCTGTCTTCAGCCCGGACGGCAAGTATATGTTCTTTCTGGGCAGTGTGACCTCTTCTTTCCCCAGAGGTTCCCGACCGGCCCTTTACAAGCTCCCGCTCCAGAAATACGATGAGCCCTTCAAATCGGCCCAAGTAGAAAAACTTTTCCAGGACAAGAAGGCCGATGCCAAGAAAGATACCACCGTGCTGATAGACTTTAGGAATATCCACGAGAGGATGACCCGCGTAGAGCGGGATGGCTTCCAGGGAAGTCCGTATGTCTTCTCTTCCAAGGGGAAGGACTACCTCCTGTATAGGTCTATGGGTTCCGGCGCTCCCGGCGTCTTCTCTCTGGAGATTTCGGACCCCGAGGCCAAGCCGAAACAGGTTAAAGACCTTCGCGGAGGCTCTTTCTTCAGCTGTAAAGATGCCCTTTACTGTCTCTCCGGCGGCGCCATCTATAAGGTGGACCCGGCGGGAGGATCGGCCACCAAAACGGAAGTGAAAAAAGATGTGGAAGCCGTGCTGAATGACGAATTCCGCCAGATGTTCTACGAGACCTGGGGTACCCTGGAGCAGAACTATTACGACGTGAATTTCCACGGTGCCAACTGGCCGGCAGTACGGGATTATTACGCTTCCTTCCTCCCTTATGTAAGGACACGTGCCAACCTTCGCACTCTCATCTCTGACCTCCTGGGAGAGCTCAATTCTTCCCACCTGGGCTTCAGCTCCAATGGCGCGGAGGAGAAAAAGGAAACCCGTATTCGGACCTACGGAACCGGTATCCTCTTTGACAATACTTCCCCGTATAAGGTGGTTGGTATCCTGCCGGATTCCCCGGCAGACAAATACGAAATAGAGGTCCGGGCAGGAGATGAACTGGTGGCCGTGAACGGAGAGAAGGTGGACAGAAAAGTGAACCGGGAGAAATACTTCTCCGGTGCCGTCCCCAGGGAAGAGCTCATGCTCACATTCAACCGCAAAGGCAAGGAATTCAGCACCAAGGTGCACACCACCGGCTACACTGCCCTCAAAACACTGGAGTACAAGGAATGGGAGAATCAGAGGGCTGCTATGGTTTCCTCCAAGACCGGAGGCAAGGTGGGCTACATCCATATGAGAGCAATGGGATCGGAAGATTTGGAGATGTTTCTGGTGAAGATGCATACAGAGGTGTTTGACAAGGAGGCTCTGATCCTGGACCTCCGTTACAACAATGGCGGTAATGTGCACAAAGAAGTTATCGACTTTCTTCGCGGCCAGTCCCATTTCGAGTGGTCCTATCGGGATTTTCCCCGCACCAGCCATCCCAACGTCACTCCCGCTGATAAGCCCATTGTGGTTCTGGTCAACGAGCACAGTCTGTCTGATGCGGAGGTCACTTCAAATGGCATTAAGACTCTGGGCATAGCCAAGCTGGTGGGTACTGAGACGTACCGCTGGATTATCTTCACCTCATCGGTACGTCTGCTGGACGGCTCCACCTGCCGTATGCCTGCTTGGGGCTGCTACAGCGTCATCGATGGCTCTGACCTGGAAAATACCGGTGTAAAGCCCGACATCTATATTAAGAATACCTTCAAGGATCGGCTGGAAGGGAAGGATCCCCAACTGGACGCCGCTATCGCCGAGGTCCTGAAGGAAATGCGTTAGCAAAATGGCAACAACTGTAAAGAAAACCAAGTCCGTGTGGTTCTGCAGCCACTGTGGCAACGAGTACTCCAAATGGATGGGCCGATGCCCGGCCTGCGGAGAGTGGAACACCATGGTAGAGAAAGAGGTGGTGACGGGCAGTCCCAAGGCCGGCGCCATCTCGGTGCCCGGCGGCTCCCGCAAGCCCATGCCCCTGAAGGACGTATCCACCACGGTGGAGGACCGCATTTCCTTGGGGTCGGCCGAGGTAGACCGCCTGCTGGGCGGCGGCATCGTGAAGGGCTCCCTGGTACTCATGGGCGGCGAGCCCGGCATCGGCAAAAGTACCCTTTCCCTGCAGTTGCCCCTGCATCGGCCCGAATTGAAGACGCTCTATGTCACCGGCGAAGAGAGTGTGAAGCAGGTGAAGATGAGGGCCGACAGACTGGGCGGCTCTTGTGAGAACTGCCTCATTTTCAGCGAGACAGACATGAGTGCCATCCTGGCCGAGGCCGAAGAAGTGGCACCCGACCTCATGATTGTGGACTCTGTCCAGACCATGTACTGCCAGCACGTGGACTCCACAGCCGGCAGCGTGAGCCAGATCAAGGAAGTGGCCGCGCAGTTGCTGCGCTTCGCCAAGTCTTCCGGCATTCCGGTCATCCTCATCGGCCATATCACCAAGGAAGGTACTATAGCCGGGCCCAAGATTCTGGAGCACATTGTGGACGTGGTGTTGCAGTTCGAAGGCGAAAACCGCGGCGCGTACCGCGTGCTCCGCAGCATCAAGAACCGTTTTGGCTCCACTTCCGAACTGGCGGTCTTCGAGATGACGGGCACCGGCCTCCGCGAGGTGGCCAACCCTTCCGAAATGCTCATTCCCATGCACGAGGCAGGCCTTTCCGGGACGGCCATATCGGCCATGCTGGACGGCAACCGGCCTTTCCTCTTTGAGGTGCAGGCGCTGGTTTCATCGGCCGTATATGGTACTGCGCAGCGCAGCGCCACCGGCTTTGACGTACGCCGCCTGAATATGCTTCTGGCTGTGCTGGAGCGCCGTGCAGGCTTTAAGCTGGGCCAGAAGGACGTGTTCCTCAACATGGCCGGCGGCCTCCGCATCACGGATCCCGCCTGCGACCTGGCCGTGATCTGCGCCGTGCTTTCCTCCACCTTCGACTATGCCATCCCCTCCGACGTCTGCTTCGCCGGTGAGGTGGGCCTGAGCGGCGAAATTCGCCCCGTATCCCAGGCCGCCCGCCGCGCCGTGGAAGCTGCCCGTGTAGGTTTCAAGCGCATCTTCGTCAGCTCGTACACCCACTTCGACCAGAAACCGGAAGGTATCGAGGTCGTAAAGGTGGCCGATATCCCGGCTCTGGTAAGGGCTCTATTTAAATAATCAGATTAAAATGCTGCAAAGGAGCTGTTGCCTTTCCCGGTGACGGCCATGCATTCCATTTCTACCAGCCAGGCGGGCCGGCAGACGGGGGCGAGGACATAGATGGGGTCCAGCATAGGGCAGTTGCGCTGGATAACCTCGCGAACACGGAGATAATCGGCCGTATCCCGCAGATAGACCAGGCAGTACGCAAGGTCTTCGAACCCGGCATCGGCCTCCTGGAGGAGGGCGTTCACATTCTCCAGCATCCTTTCCGTCTGCTGGACGGGGTCATCCACGTGGACTACCTTTCCGTCTTTGTCAATGCTGGCGGTTCCGCTGATAAACACGTGCTTGCGGTCGCCATACGTTACGGCCGTGCCCCGCTCAAAAGTAACCCCGTACAGGGCCGTGGGGCTCAGGTGGTCATAGGCGTGGAGGTATTGGATCTGCTCCTCCTCAAGCCCTCCGACGGCGTAAGCGTCCATCCTTACCAGTTGCTGCGGGTCGGTGCTGAACCCGGCAATTCCCGTACTGGCAATAAAGTGCGTATCAGGAGTAAGGCCGATGCCGTTGAAATGGTCCCGACGCCCTTTCACTACGCCGCCGTAGTGGGTATCCACATCCCGGACAAAGAGCCAGGTGCGGAGGCAATTGCCCGCCACCGTCATGCCCTTTTGCGCAAGAAGCGTTTCGTAGGCGTTGAAGATATCGGCCGTCTGGGCCTCTGAACCGGCTTTTTCGGCCGTCATGCCGCCGGTCCACAGGTGCTTGTATCCGTTGTGTACCAGGAGGCCGTCCTGGACCTCGGCACCCTCAACAGCATACACCCACGCCGCAAGCTTGGTTCCGTTCAGGGGAGGCTGGCCGATGAGGGAGGTGGCGGCCGCCGGCAACCTGCGAAGCTCAGATTCCAGCCGCGCCGCCTGGTTGGCCGGATCGCTCAGGAAGAAACGCCTCAGCATCACGGTCTTACCCGCGATAGCCTGCGTATAGGCCTTCAGGAGCGCCATAAGCTGCTCTTCAAATGAAAGCGTCCCGTTCTGCACCTGCAGGGTAATATGATACTCTGCAAGGCCTTCCGAGCCCGCCGGAAAACAGAAACTCCGAGTTGAAACTCCTGACATAAGATCCTTATTTAATAGAATCGTAGGCATTAATGGCTTTGGAGAAGCGCTGCTCTACGTCTGAGAGGAGGTAAAGACCGTCAGAATTTTCGTCCAACCCCTTCAGCCGCAGACGGACGGCCATGGGCGGATTGGAGTAAGACATTTTGCGCTCTTCGCGAATTTGCGTGGTAGAAGCATAGACAAACCAAATATCGGCATATTCGGTTCCGTCTTTAGGGGATTTCAGGTGCAGTTGGTAACAATTTGATACCAACTCAAAACCTTCGGCAATCAACCTGCCTTTTAATACTTTCCAGTATTTTCTGGCGCCATCATAGTCTGGTTGCTCAGTTAAAACACCACAC
>JAEEGL012293596.1_pt1 | contig 11140 bp, 8 predicted proteins | sample 9134231 | NCBI WGS metagenome assembly JAEEGL01 (sample SAMN16246548, study PRJNA631951) | gut metagenome | biome: gut microbiome; feature: rumen; material: fiber-attached | host: Bos | place: Iran: Karaj | collected 2018-10
CCAGTTGCCCTCACTGCGATGCATGAGGTATATGCCCAGCCCGGGTGCTACGATGCGGCCGTTGGAACGTTCTTTCCAGTCAATGGCGAAGGGATAGAAATTATGATCGCGGAAATACATCATGGGATAGATGGCATCCATAAGTCCCTGCTGCATCCATAGTGCTGCATCCTGACACACTATGTCGCGGGCATTCCATCCGCTGCTGCGCTGACGTTTGGTATCGGCATATTTTCCTACAGGGGAGCAAGACAGCTGCACCCAGGGTTTCAGAGACTTTACCTCATGGTGAACAGCCTCTACGATACGTGTGATATTCTGACGGGCATCATCGCGGTCGCGTATCTTTCCCCATGTGTCGGGATAGCGGATATAGTCGAGGTGTATGCCGTCGATGTCGTATTTCTGAGTTACCTCACGACAGAATTCTGCAATATAGTCTGCCGTTCCGGCTGCCTCGGGGTTCATAAAACCGTCTTCGCCGATTTTCTTAATTAACTTCGGGTTAGAAGCACGCAGGTTACGGCAACCGGCACCGTTCCATTTGCCAATAGGGATGGATACAATCCAGGCATGCAGCTTCATACCACGTTTGTGGCACTCCTCGATGGCAAAAGCCAGAGGGTCGTAGTCAGGTGCAGTACCAGGATAACCTGTGATGCAGCCGTCCCACGGCTCAAGGTCTGACGGGAAAATTGTCGTAGCTCGTACACGGGTCTGCAGCAGAATGGTGTTTATGCCGGCTTGCGCAAGTTGGTCGAGGATGGATATGAACTCTTCCTTCTGAGTATAGCTTCCGTGGGAATGAGGCCAGTCGATACCGCCGATAGTGGTGAGCCATACTGCCCTTGTCTCATTGGCACGGGCCGTAATGCCTGTAAATATAATAAAAAGGAACAGGATTATTTTCTTCATGTGGCTTACGATACGGAATAGTATGTGGAGTATCTCATCATCTGCTCTTCCATAGTCTCCGTAAAGTCGAGTATGACATCAGTAATCTCACCCTGTGCGTCAAGAACGGGTGTCATCTTAGGATTGAGGAAACCCTTGTAAGGGGCGATGTTGAGCTTAGCATAGCGCTGGAGCACCTCATGATGCAGGGTAGGGTCAATCTTCACACCATAGGTCTCTACAAGACTGCGTGCCGCTTCATAGTCGCCCTCGCTCTTGATGCGCTGTATCTCTGCAAGCAGTATGCCGAAGGATCTGCGCAGGGCGTCATAATCGTTGATTACGATAAAATGCTTCTCTTCGCCATCAATCATAACAGAGTTTATCTGAATATTGCCATCGGAATGACTCAGAGCCCATCCGGCTATCAGGGCCCTGTTGCGCATGTGGGCCTCTTCGTAGTCAGCTCCCTCCTTGATACGTACCGCCTGTGTGAGAAGGCCGTTCATGATGTATGTGTAATAGCTTGCCTTGTAGGCTTCCATATCCGGCACAAGACCAAGGGTAAGCAGTTTCGGGTCGGCAATATAGTAAAGAGCAAAGAGGTCGGCACGTGCTTCTTCTATTGTGTTACCATAGGCTTTCAGGGCCTCGGGGCTTACTCCAGGGAGCAACTGTCCGCTGCCGTGACCGAGACATTCGTGAAGGTCGGTATGCAGACTGTCACACTGTTCTCCGTATTTGCGTATCATGGCTACGGTATCGCTGTCACAGACAAACTCCTCAAGGAAGCCGCTCTCCTTCGATGCTTCGTCATATGCCTTCATGAAATTGCTTATCGTGACGCTCTTCGAACCGTACTGGGCGCGTATCCACTCTGCATTGGGCAGGTTGATGCCGATAGCGGTAGAAGGATATTCATCGCCTCCTATCATTGCGGCACATACGGCATTGGCGATGACACCGCGTACGGTTTTCTTCTTAAACTGAGGTGCGACGGGAGAATGGTCCTCGAACCACTGGGCATTGTCGCTGATGGTCTGGGTGCGGCGGCAGGCCTCGATATCCTTGTACTCTACGATGCTTTCCCATGAAGCCTTGATGCCCAACGGGTCACCATATACCTCAATAAAGCCGTTTATGAAGTCAATACGCCCTTCAGTCTCCTTAATCCATTCGATGGAATACTGGTCAAAGACCTCAGCATCACCTGACTTATAATAATTAATAAGGAGTGAAATGATTTTCTTCTGCTGTTCATTCTCAGCATACTGGTTTGCTTTCTGCAGGTTCTCGACGATTTTCTCTATTGTCTTACCATATTTGCCGCCAATGCGCCACACATCTTCCGTTATCACACCGTCTTTCTTGCAAAGTGTGGAGTTGAGAGGGTGGGAGTGAGGATAATTCTCTACCTCTGCCTGAACCAGACCGTCATAGTAATTGCATGCCGATGTGGCTACGAGGTCTTCGCCGTCAGCTTTGTTAACCCTCTTGGGAAGTATGTCAGGGTTGAATATGACGGGCAGGATGATGCTCAACAGCTGCTCTTTGGGAAGAGGCAGGCTGGTTTCGTCGGTCTCGTTAACCAACGAAATGAAATAATTCTTGGAAAATTCAGGTGAAAACTTCTCGCAACCGTAATGATGGTATATGCCGTTGGAGAACCAAACTCGCTTCAGATAAGTAAGAAAAGCAGCCGATTCTGCGTCATTTTTGTCCCATTTTTTACTTTTGTATATTGCTTCTAAAGTTTTGCGTATAAGCAGGTTATACTTGCCAAATTGGTCGAATGTTATATCTCTGCCCCATAGGGTTGCTTCTGATAGGAAATATATGTATGCTTTCTGGCGCGCTGAGAGCTCTTTAAAACCGGGGAGGTTGTACCGAAGCATCTGAATATCAGCAAATCTCATAGAATTGTGTGTATTATTTGAGTAAATTGTATGCATGAAAAATCAAGAGCCCAAAGGTAATAAAATTTCGTAAAGATGCAAAATTTTTGGAAGATTTTTTTCAAAAAAAAGTTATTTTGCCCTAATTCAATATCTTGAGCGATGTTCTTTAAAGTTTTTTTAGTTACCTTTGCAGTTGAAATTTTCAAAAGAGCAAGACACAAACAATATATAATATTGTATTTACACAAATGATGCAAAAACGTAATAATATCTCCAAACACATTGAGAGACTCCTGCTAACCAACAACAAAGTGGCAGTACCGTCCTTTGGCATTTTCACCGTTGAGAATGTAGCGGCTGAATATGTCAAGGCCACAGGCCTATTCTATCCTCCTAAGCGCATTGTCGATTTCTCTTTCGACAAGGCAGCATGTGATACCCTTCTTATTCAATCTTACGCGGACGCGTGCGATATGAGTATGCCTGAGGCGCAGAAGGTGATGGACGAAGACATCAACCAGATGCTTACCCAGCTGCAGGAGGATGGTTCATATTACTTCCAGGGTGTCGGCACACTGACCCGTCTGGAGGATAAGAGTTTCGTTTTCGAGGCAGATATGGCAGGAATTGCTACTCCTGGGTTGTTCGGTCTCAGCACTTTTGAGTTCAAGCCTCTGAATAAGGTTGCTGAGAGCAAGCCGGAGAAACATACGGCACGCATCATTTCCATTGCTCCATTTACACAGACCCTCACACCGATGAAGAGGGTCGCAGCAGCAGCTGTAGCAGTACTGGTGGGCTTCTCCTTAATATCGATACCTGCCGGGAATGGAAGCGACAACACAAAGATTATACAGGCTTCTATACTGTCCACTGACGTGATTCACTCTATTGTTGAATCACCTACAGCAAATGGTGTTGCTGTCACTCAGGAGGAAATAGCACAGTTTGAGCAGGCTGTATATAACGAAGAGCAGGCAAGGATGCAGGAAGAAATGTCTCAGCCTGTCAACAATGCTCAAAAACAACAGAACGTACAGACTACACAGATTGTCACAGCTGCTCCTCCATCAGTTACCGTCAACATCTCGTATGATGACATGAAGAAAGTAGTAGAAGAGCACGAAATGGCCCATGAAGCGGATACGTTGTCCCAAATGTAGTAATCATATAGTTTTTGACGAGACGAAATACCAAGGAGGACAAACCTTGGTGTTTCAGTGTACAGAGTGTGGTAAGCAATTTGGTATAAAGCTTAAGGAAAAGAGTTTTGGCAGCATAGTTGTCATTGAGAACGTGTTCCACTATAAGCAAGAATTTCCCCTCAAAATGGGAGACAATGTTATAGGACGATACATGAAAGACAGCCGTTGCCATTGCCCGATAAGAACTGATGACCCCAGCATTGATATGAACCATTGTGTTATCAATGTGTCAAGGGGCGAGGATGGTCAGTTGAAATATGTTCTTCGCGACGGACCATCAAATACTGGTACTTTTGTAGATAATAAGATTTTAGGTGACAAGGAAAAGCGTATAATAACAGACGGAACCTTGTTCACCATCGGAGCTACCAGTGTAATATTAAAAGCATAACATGAAAAGTATATTTATAAACAAACAATAATATCATACACCGTGGAACTGATTGCAAAGACCTTCATGGGATTGGAGGACATCCTGGTTCAGGAACTTACAGACCTGGGGGCAGAAGATATAGTTAAAGGATGCAGAGTCGTTTCGTTCAAGGGCGACAAGGCTCTGATGTATCGTGCTAATTTCTCATTGCGCACAGCCATACGCATACTGAAGCCTATAAAGACTTTTGGTGCCAAGAGTGCAGATGATGTATATGATGCCGTAAAGGAAATAGACTGGAGCGAGTATATTGCCGAGGGAAAGACCTTCACAGTAGATTCTGTGGTTTATTCCGACAGCTTTAACAATTCGCGCTTCGTAACCTATAAGGTTAAGGACGCCATCGTTGACCAGTTCAGGGAGAAGACGGGCCGCCGTCCGAGCATCTCCATCACAGACCCTGACATCAGGCTGAATATCCATATCGGTGAGCGTACTGATGAGGGTGGGGTAAAGCATACGGAATGTACAGTGGCGCTCGACTCGTCCGGCGAATCGCTCCATCGCAGGGGATACCGTCGTGATCAGGTTGAGGCACCATTAAACGAGGTGCTGGCTGCCGGCATGATAATGATGACCGGATGGAAGGGCGAGACAGACTTTATCGACCCTATGTGCGGCTCAGGAACACTGCTGATAGAGGCTGCTCTGATAGCGCGAAACATGGCCCCCGGAATATTCAGAAAAGAGTATGCCTTTGAGAAGTGGGAAGACTTCGACAGAGACCTCTTTGACGAGATTTACAATGATGATTCTAAGGAAACGGAATTTACTCACCACATTTATGGTTATGACATTGATTTCAAGGCTGTTAATATAGCTAAAGAAAATGTCAAAAGTGCAGGTCTTGCAAAGGATATTTCTATAGAGCAGCAGGACTTTGCCGATATGCCCGGACTGCCCAATGCCGAGCAGTATGTTGAGCAGAATCTCACTGGTGACCGACTGGCGCTCATTGTGACAAATCCTCCTTACGGAGAACGTATCTCTACGCCCAACCTGCTTGAGACATATAAGATGATAGGCCGTCAGCTGAAGCATAATTTCAAGGGCTGTGAGGCTTGGGTGCTGTCATGTAAGGAAGAGTGCTTCGCCCAGATTGGCCTGAAGCCTTCGCTTAAGATACCTCTTTATAATGGCTCGCTGGAGTGCGAATACCGCAAATACCTTATGTTTGACGGGCGGTTAGAGAGTTTCAGGGAAGAAGGCGGTATCGTAAAGACCGACGAGGAGAAGAGAAGGATGGCAGAGAAGCGCAAGAGCTGGCAGAAGCGCGACTTTGAGAAGCGTCGTGAGGAAAGGCAGAGCAATGAGGATGCTGACATCCTGTCCTTTGAATTCCACTCGCTGAAGAAACAGCGCGGACGCGATGACAGAGACCGTGACAGGGACTTTGACCGCAACAGGGACCGTGACAGAGGCCGAGACCGCGACAGAGGCAGAAATCGTGACTGGAAATCTCAGGACAGAGACGATGACTTCCGCCACCAATTCAAGGGAAAGCCATACAAGTCACGTGACGAAAGGCAGGAAGACCGAAAGAAGTTCTTCCAGAAAAAGAAATAAGTAGGAGCAGAGATTGAGATGATAAGATGCTATGTCATAATATTTTTTCTGTTGTGCGGGTATTTACCTATTAATTTGATGGCACAGAAACGACTGACACTTGAAGACCTTAATTCCGGCGGTACTAATTACGCCGCTATGTCGCCCGTAAAGAAACACTACAAATGGGTGGGCAACGAATTGGTGGAGAGTGACGGCAAGCCCGAAAAGGCAAAATTTCCCAAGGTAACATCGCGCGACCATAATATATATGTACAGTTTGCGGACGGCGAGGATGAGGTACAGCTTACCCACGACGGCAGCCGTGAGCTGGTTTATGGCGAAGCAGTACACAGAAACGAGTGGGGTATAGAGACTGGCTTGTTCATGTCTCCAGACAGGACAAAAGTGGCTTTCTACCGCATGGACCAGTCGATGGTGACTGACTATCCGCAGGTAAGCATCATCGGCTATGAGGCCAAGCATGAACCTGACAAATACCCTATGACAGGAACTGCCAGTCACAAGGTGACGATAGGCATCACAGACCTTACCGACAGAAACAACCTTCAGCCCAGATACCTCGACCTGGGTGATGTTACTGATAGGTATTTCACCAATATTTCATGGGCTCCTGACGGCAAGACACTGTATCTTATCGAGCTCAACAGAGACCAGAACGAGTCCCATCTTGACGCTTACGATGTTGAGACAGGTAAGAAAAAGGCCACACTGTTTATTGAGCGCGATGACAAATATGTCGAGCCGATGCACCCCATCACGTTCCTGCCTTGGGATGACAGCAAGTATATATATTGGAGTCAGAAAGACGGTTTCTGGCATTTGTACCTCGGAAGCCTGAACAGCAAGAAGGGTGAGAAGACTGACCTCATACAACTCACCAAGGGCGAATGGGTGGTGATGAGCATCATAGGCTTCTGTAAGAAGGACAAGTCGGTCATCATATCTGCCAACAAGGAAAACCACATACAGCGTAACCTCTACCGCCTGGATCTCAGCAAGCTGCCGTCAAAGGGCGAAGGTGCAAAGATGACCCTGCTCGATAACGGCAAGGGTGTTCACGGAGGCGTTCTTAGCGATGACGGCACAATGCTGCTCGATATATGGACTGAGCCTGATGTGCCCCGTGCCTACGCTACCATAAACACCAGGACAGGGGAGAGGAAGGAAGTCTTTTCTGCCCCCAATCCGTGGGAGGGCTATGATATACCTATTTATAAACATGGTACTCTGACAGCCGCTGACGGCAAGACCGAACTGCACTACCGCATGGTGTTGCCGAAGAATTTTGACGAGAATAAGAAGTATCCTACCGTAGTCTATGTCTATGGCGGTCCGCATGCCCATAATATTGCAGCTTCTTGGCATTGGGCATCACGTCCGTGGGAGACATACATGGCAGGCGAGGGCTACATAATCTTTGTGCTCGACAACAGGGGCTCCGAGAACAGGGGTAAGGACTTTGAGCAGGTCATCTACCGTCAGATGGGTCAGGAGGAGATGAAAGACCAGATGAAGGGTGTTGAGTTCCTCTCTTCTTTGCCGTATGTTGACACCAGCCGTCTCGGCGTTCATGGTTGGAGCTACGGAGGCTACATGACAATCTCGCTAATGACGAACTACAAGGATGTCTTCAAGGTCGGCGTGGCAGGCGGTCCCGTGATTGACTGGAAATGGTATGAGGTGATGTACGGCGAGCGCTATATGGATACTCCGCAGGATAATCCTGAGGGCTATGCAAAATGCTCCCTGCTCTCAAAGGCGAAAGACCTTAGCGGCAAGCTGCTCATCATTACCGGCTATAACGACAAGACCGTAGTGCCCCAGCATTGCCTGAATTTCATATACGAATGTAACCTCGCAGGCACTTATCCAGACTTCTATGCCTTCCCTGCCGAGGAGCATAATATGAAGAAGCACCAGTCGGTGGTGCTGCACGAACGCATAACACAATATTTTAACGATTACTTGAAATAAAACAATTATAAAGAAGATGAATATATTACTATTAGGTTCCGGAGGACGTGAACATGCGCTTGCATGGAAGATAGCGCAGAGTGAGAAATGTGACATCCTGTATATTGCACCAGGTAATGCCGGCACAGACGGCGTTGGCGGCAAGGGAAAGAATGTCAGCATAAAGCCCGATGACTTTGAGGCCATAAAGCGGTTTGTTACGGAAAATGGAGTGGGGATGGTAGTAGTAGGTCCAGAAGACCCGCTGGTAAAGGGCATCTACGATGACCTGAAGAGTGATCCCCGTACTGCCAACATTCCTGTTATCGGTCCGTCAAAGGCCGGTGCTGTTCTTGAGGGTTCAAAGGACTTTGCAAAGGACTTCATGAAGCGTCACGGCATTCCGACGGCGGCTTACGAAACCTTCGACGGCGAACACCTGGAGGACGGACTGAGGTTCCTTGAGACCCTGCAGCCGCCTTATGTACTTAAGGCCGACGGCCTGTGCGCCGGTAAGGGTGTGCTGATACTGCCAACCCTTGATGAGGCAAAGAAGGAGCTGAAGGAGATGCTTGGCGGTATGTTCGGCAATGCTTCCTCAAAGGTCGTGATAGAACAGTTCCTCAGTGGCATCGAATGCTCTGTCTTCGTGCTTACCGACGGCAAGAACTATAAGATTCTGCCTGAGGCGAAGGACTATAAGCGCATCGGTGAGGGCGATACAGGCCTGAATACCGGCGGTATGGGCAGTGTTACTCCTGTTCCGTTTGCCACCAAGGAATGGATGGCGAAGGTTGAGGAGCGCATCATCAAGCCTACCGTCAATGGCCTGGCTGCTGACGGCATCTGCTACAAGGGCTTCATCTTCTTCGGACTTATCAATGTCAATGGTGAGCCGATGGTGATAGAATACAACTGCCGCATGGGCGACCCGGAGACTGAGAGTGTCATGCTTCGCCTGAAGAGCGACATCGTTGACCTCTTTGAGGGCGTTGCAGCCGAAAATCTCGACACCAAGACCATAGAGTTCGACCCGCGTTCTGCTGTCTGTGTAATGATGGTTAGCGGCGGCTATCCTCAGAGCTACGAAAAGGGCTTCCCTATCAGTGGCATCAATGATGTTGAGGGCAGCATAGTGTTCCATGCAGGAACCACCCTGAAAGACGGACAGGTAGTGACAGCCGGAGGCAGGGTGATTTGCGTCGTATCCTACGGTCAGAATAAGGAAGAGGCCCTCGAAAAGTCTTTCCGCGAGGCTCAGAAGATACAGTATCAGGGAAAATACTTCCGCAGAGACATCGGCAAAGACCTGTAATGACAGTAGGAATCATCATAACATTGTGCCTTATAGTGTGCTACTTGATAGCACGCACTATGTATAAGGATTTCCGAGGCTTGCGAAAAGCATTCACCTGCGGCTTTGCCGTTGGGTGTGCCTCCATTGCCAGTCTGTGGGCGTTCGCAGCACTGCCGTTGCTGATATGGTACCTCTACAGTCCCATGAAGATTAACAACGAGAAGATATTCTATTCTGCCACCCTTGGAGCGCTGGCTCCACTGTGGCTGATGCTGCCATACTGGCTATTCCTATGATAGAGCATCTGGTCACACTCGGTCCTTACGGAATGTTCATTGCGGCATTCCTTGCAGGCAGCTTCCTGCCGTTCTCTTCCGAGGCTGTGATGCTTGCCCTGATGGCATTGGGCGTTAATCCTTGGGAGCTGATATTCTGGGGCACTGCCGGCAATGTCCTCGGTTCGGGGTTCAACTACTGCGTCGGCATGCTGGGCAAGGAAGAGTGGTTCGAGAAATACCTGCATGTGTCGCCGAAGGACATGGACAGAGCGCGCCGCTTCATGCACGGCAGAGGGGCATACATGGGATTCTTCGCCTTTGTACCCCTGCTGGGTTCGGCAATAACCATCCTCCTGGGACTGATGAGGGCAAACCCAGTCATCACGTTCGTCTCCATCACCGTCGGCAAGGTGGTAAGATACATAGTACTGATATACGGAGCCTACCTCATAAGTTGGCTGACAGACATTATAATGGGATAAGAATATGCAAAAGAAATATTTCGAAGAGACCCTACTTAACGACAACATCCTCGATGCCCTGTACGACATGCGTTTCGAGACCTGTACTCCCATTCAGGCAGCATGTATAGACCCTATTATCGAGGGCCGTGACATCATGGGTGTGGCGCAGACCGGCACCGGCAAGACGGCGGCCTATCTGCTTCCCGTCATCTCGTGCCTTGACGACGGAGGCTATAGGGAGGATGCGGTGAACTGTCTCATCATGGCTCCCACACGCGAGCTGGCACAGCAGATAGACCAGGCTATGCAGGGATTCGGATACTATCTCGACGGCATAAGCAGTGTGGCGGTATATGGCGGCAATGACGGCAACAGATATAACAACGAGCTGACGGCACTGAAGAAAGGCGCATCGGTGGTTATTGCTACGCCGGGCAGACTGATATCCCACATGCAGATGGACAATATCGACCTCTCGCATCTGTCGTTCTTCATCCTCGACGAGGCTGACCGCATGCTCGACATGGGCTTCTCTGACGATATCCTCGCCATTGCCAAGCATATTCCGAAGACATGCCAGACAATAATGTTCTCCGCCACTATGCCGAGCAAGATAGAGGACCTTGCCAGGACACTGCTCAAAGACCCGCTGAACGTGAAGATAGCTGTCTCCAAGCCTGCTGAGAAGATACAGCAGTCTGCATACGTTTGCTATTCACCTCAGAAAGAAGCAATCTTGAGCGAGATATTCAAGACCCAGCAGAAGCGTGTCATCATCTTCTCAGGCAAGAAGCAGCGTGTGAAGGAGATATACAGACATCTCATGAAGAAGAATATCAGTTGCGGCGCCATGCACTCCGACCTCTCACAGGCCGAGCGTGACGAGATGATGTTCCGCTTCAAGTCAGGCAACATCGACGTACTCGTGGCTACCGACATCGTAGCACGCGGTATAGACATCGACGACATACAGATGGTCATCAACTACGACGTGCCGCGCGACGTCGAGGACTATGTCCACCGCATTGGCCGTACAGCACGCGCTGAGCGTGACGGCATAGCAATCACTCTCGTCTCCGACGACGAGATATACCTCTTCAAGCGCATCGAGAAATTCCTTGGTCGCGAGATAGTCAAGAATCCTCTGCC
>JAEEGL013751404.1_pt1 | contig 11140 bp, 7 predicted proteins | sample 9134231 | NCBI WGS metagenome assembly JAEEGL01 (sample SAMN16246548, study PRJNA631951) | gut metagenome | biome: gut microbiome; feature: rumen; material: fiber-attached | host: Bos | place: Iran: Karaj | collected 2018-10
ACCGGTGCTGCACAGATGGACGGTGCTATCCTCGTTGTTGCTGCTTCCGACGGCCCTATGCAGCAGACTCGTGAGCACATCCTTCTTGCTCGTCAGGTTGGCGTTCCTGCAATCGTTGTTTACATGAACAAGACTGACCTCGTTGACGACGAAGAACTTCTCGACCTCGTTGAGATGGAAATCCGTGAACTTCTTTCCGAGTATGACTTCCCGGGCGACGAAATTCCGATCATCCGTGGTTCTGCTCGTCTTGCTCTTGAATCCCCAAGCACAGATCCTAACGATCCTGTATATGACTCCATTCATGAACTCATGAAGGCAGTTGACGAATACATTCCTACACCTGCTCGTAAAGCTGACGAACCGTTCCTTATGCCTGTTGAAGACGTATTCTCCATCACAGGTCGTGGAACAGTTGCTACTGGTAGAGTTGAACGTGGTACAGTTAAGATGTCTGACCAGGTTGAAATCGTTGGTCTTTCTGATGAAAAGAGAACCACAGTTATCACAGGTATCGAAATGTTCCGTAAACTTCTTGACTCCGCTGAAGCAGGCGACAACGTTGGTCTTCTTCTCCGTGGTATCGACAAGAAGTCTGTCGAAAGAGGACAGGTTCTCTGCAAACCGGGTTCCATTCATCCTCACACAAAATTCGTAGGTCAGGTTTACGTTCTTACTGAAAAAGAAGGCGGACGTCAGAAACCCTTCTTCGCAGGATACAGACCTCAGTTCTATTTCAGAACAACAGACGTTACCGGTACAATCGGACTTCCTGATGGCGTTGACATGTGCCGTCCTGGCGATAACGTAGATATGAAGGTTGAACTCATCACTCCTATCGCTATCGAAAAGGGTCTTCGTTTTGCTATCCGTGAAGGCGGCAGAACAGTTGGTTCCGGCGTTGTTATCGAAATCGACGGTTAATTTAGCATAATATAAACAGAATAGTTTTTTCGGGGATAGGTGCAATTCCTTACCGGTGGTATAGTCCACGAACTGGCTGATGTCATGTTGAACAGGTGAAATTCCTGTACCGACGGTTATAGTCCGGATGAGAGAAAAAATGAAAGCGTATATATTGCGTTATCCCCGTGGCATATTTGTCACGGGGTTTTCGTTTTTTCCCGAATATACTTACATCGGGGGTTATTACATATGAGAACATATAAATCATCAAATCTCAGGACTCTTGCTGCCGTAGGCGTGTTTACGGCACTTGCTTATGTGAGCTGTGTCGTATTCCATTTCAGGATGCTGTTTCTGAGTTTTGATCTGAAAGACTCGGTTATGCTTATCGGAGCAATGCTGCTCGGACCGCATTACGGTCTAGCAATGGCAGCAATCGTGGCACTGCTTGAATTCATGACCATAAGTTCCACGGGAATCTACGGTCTCATAATGAATTTTGTGGCGAGCGCTGCTTTCGTATGCATAGGAAGTTTAATATACTCAAAGAAAAGAGACATGACAGGGGCTGTCATCGGTACTGTTTCATCTGTTATAGGGATGACTGCGATAATGATGGTAGCTAATATTATCGTTACTCCGCTTTACACGAATACGACTTCTGCAGATGTGATTAAGATGATACCAACGGTTCTTCTTCCGTTCAATCTTACAAAAGCCGTATTCAACGCAGCAATCATGTTCATACTCTATACACCTGTTTCAAAAGCTCTGAGACTAGCAGGATTTACTTCACAAGGGGAAGGTATACCTGCCAAAAAGAAGTCTGCAAAGACAACTATCATAGTCACGGTTATATCTCTTGTCATAGCAGTTGCATCTCTTCTGATATTCTTCTTTGTCCTTAACGGTACATTCACCGCGGGCAAAGGATGATTATCAATGTAATAGCGAAAAATAAACAATAACGATATTGCTTAATCTGCACCCATGTGCTATAATGCCATGGAACAACCGAATATATATTAAACTTATCGAGAGTGGCTGAGAGACTGGCTCTAAGACGCCCGGCAACCTATCTTTTGACAAGGTGCTAATTCCTGACAGATGAGTATTATAATGTTCTCACTCTGTACGGGTTGAGAACATTTTTGTTTTCGACCGGATACTTAATATATCGGTATAACAATTGTAAAAGCAAAAGGAAGGAAGAAAACAATGAAAAGGCTTTTTACATCTGAATCTGTGACTGAAGGACATCCCGATAAAATATGCGACCAGATATCAGACAGAATACTTGACGAACTTTTGAGAATCGATCCCGATTCCAGAGTAGCATGCGAAACATGCTGCACGACAGGACTTGTGGTTTTGCTCGGAGAAATAACAAGCAAGGCCATTGTTGATTACCAGGAGATAGCCAGAAAGACCGTTCTTGACATAGGTTACGACCGCGCCAAGTATGGTTTTGACGGTGAAACATGCGGAATAATCAACTCCATCCACAGACAGTCTCCCGACATTGCCATGGGAGTTGACAGATCTCTCGAGTCCAGACAGAATGATTCATTTGACATAGGCGCAGGAGACCAGGGACTGATGTTTGGCTTTGCATGCAATGAAACTCCGGAACTGATGCCGCTTCCCATTTCACTGGCCCATAAACTGGCAAGGAAACTTGCTGCCGTAAGAAAAGACAATACCCTTCCCTATCTCAGACCTGACGGAAAGACCCAGGTAACAGTTGAATATGACGGCAACACGCCAGTGAGAGTGGATACCATTATAGTTTCTTCCCAGCATGATCCTGACGTAACTCCTGAACAGATCAGAGAAGATATCATAAGTCATGTGATAAAGTCGTCAATTCCATCAAACCTCATTGATGAAAACACGATAATACACGTAAATCCAACCGGAAGATTCGTCATAGGCGGACCCATGGGCGACTCGGGACTCACAGGGCGCAAAATAATTGTAGATACATACGGCGGATATTCCCGTCACGGCGGCGGTGCATTCTCCGGGAAAGATCCTACAAAGGTAGACAGATCAGCATGTTATATGGCAAGATACATAGCCAAAAATGTTGTAGCTGCCGGAGTGGCAGATAAATGTGAAGTACAGATTGCTTATGCCATAGGCGTGGCAAATCCCGTATCCGTTATGGTTGATACTTTCGGAACAGGCAAACTGCATGACGATGTTCTTGCCGATTACATAATCAAAAACATCGACATGCGCCCGGCTGCAATAATAGACAGATTCCAGCTTAAGAGACCTATTTACGGAGATCTGGCTGCATACGGGCATATGGGGCGCGAAGATCTGAATGTGCCGTGGGAAAAGACTGATATAGCAGGGGCAATAAGAGAGTCCGTGGTATTCTGATAGTACTATGAAAGGAGGCAGTTGAAAATGGATACAGAACGCAATAATCTCACAGAAGAAACAAAAGATACTGTCTCCGGAATAGTTGATACAATAATATTTCAGAATGAAGAGAACGGTTATGTCATAGCTCTCATAGAATCAGAAGACGGAAAGCCGCCTGTAACCATAACCGGAACTATTCCGTACATACGTGAATATGACAGAATAACTGCCTCAGGCACCTGGGTCAATCACAAAAAGTATGGCAGACAATTCAAAGTGGATTCCTATGAAAAGCAGCTGCCGACAGATCTCTCGGATATTCATACATATCTGGCATCCGGCGCTGTCAAGGGAATAGGCCCTAAAACCGCAGCAAAAATCATTTCAAAATTCGGCAACGATTCTTTTGAAGTCATCGAGAATCACCCGGACTGGCTTACAGACATAAACGGAATCACAAAAGCAAAGGCTCTGCAGATATCCGAAAACTTCAAACAGATGTCAGGCGCAAAAAACATCATAGTATTTTGCAAGGATTTTCTGACCACATCCACCGCAATGAAGATTCATAAAAAGTGGGGCGGAGACGCCATTGACCTTATAAAAGAAAATCCTTACCGTCTCTGTGATGAATTTAAAGGCATCGGTTTTGCACGTGCTGATGCAATGGCAATGAATTTTGGAATATCTCCGGATTCAGAAGTACGAATAATCAATGCGGCAAAATATGTCCTCAGTACATACTCATCAAACTACGGACACACCTGCATGAAACTTAATGAGCTTGTCTCATCTACAAATAGTCTTTTGTTTGCAGGAGATGACAAGGAAGATCTGGTAAGGACATATATAGCAACGGCGCTTTCGGGTATGAAATTCATCGTGCAGCAGAAAGAAGATGAAACTTATGTCTTTCTTCCTTCTGCATATGCCGCTGAATCTTACAGTTCAAAAAAGCTTGTAAAACTCAACAGGGTCTGTCCGAGACTCGGAATCGAAGACATACGGCTTCTGATTAGAAAATGTGAAACTGAGTCAGGAATCGAATATGCTTCAGCTCAAAGAGAAGCCCTTTTCACTGCTTTATCCGACGGCGTAATGATTCTTACAGGCGGACCGGGGACAGGAAAGACCACTATTATAAAGGGCCTTATATCCATATTTAATACTCTCAATTTCAAAACCGTTCTTGCTGCTCCTACCGGGAGAGCCGCAAAGAGAATGAGCGAAGCAACCTCATATGAGGCAAAGACCATCCACAGATTGCTGGAAGTTAATTTTTCTGAAGATGATGAAGACAATTCAAGTTTTTCAAGAAACGAAAACAATCCGATCGATGCCAATGTAATTATACTTGATGAATCTTCTATGATAGATATCTATCTTTTCAGCTCGCTCCTCAAGGCAGTAAAAAACGGAACAAGGCTGATCCTTATAGGTGACTCGGACCAGCTTCCATCAGTTGGCCCGGGAAATGTTCTTGGTGATATTATCGCTTCTCATGCATTTTCTGTAGTCAAACTGACGGAAATATTCAGGCAGTCCGAAAACAGTCTGATAACAGTTAATGCACATAAAATCAACCAGGGCGAAATGCCGGACATATCAAGAAAAGATTCGGATTTCTTCTTTATAAACAGAAACAGCGAGGCTGATATACAGTCCGCTGTCATAGAACTTGTTTCCTCGCGTCTTCCGAAAACTTACGGAAAAAGCGTCATTGATAAGATTCAGATCATTACACCGTCAAAAAAAGGGCTTTCCGGAACCCAGGTACTGAATGAAAAATTGCAGCAGGCGCTCAATCCGGCAGACGTTATGAAGCCCGAGAAAAAAATCAGAGATATACTATTCAGAGTCGGCGATAAGATAATGCAGACCAAAAACGATTATTCCGTTGAATGGACCACTTCCAGGGGAGACGAAGGAATAGGCGTTTTCAACGGGGACATCGGAGTTATAACCGACATAGATTTTGAAGACAATCTGATTCACGCATCGTTCGATGAGAGACAGTGTGAACTTGATTTCAGCATGATGGAAAATATCGATCACTCATATGCCGTAACGGTCCACAAAAGTCAGGGCTCGGAATATCCCATTGTGATTATACCGATTTATGCATGTGCACCGATGCTTCTCTCACGGAATCTTCTTTACACGGCAGTTACCAGAGCATCAAAAATGGTAATTCTGGTAGGAAGGCGTGACATTCTTCAACATATGGTTGATAATAACACTCATTCAGTCAGAAATACTTTTCTTGAGAAATTCATCAAAGAAGAAGACAGACATTAAAAAAAGCAGTTTCCACAAAACGGGAAGCTGCTTTTTTGGTATTCAAACTATTGCAATTATCAAGAGCTGAAAGACTCCTCCAAATAGGAATATTATCCATGTCATATGCCATGCACCGGTTATTATGCTAACGGCAATGAACGATGAGACAACAAGCATCCATAATATGATAGTCAGTCCGACTTTGAGAACATGTGAAAGGCTTTTGCCCTTGTTGAATCTGAGTATCATTTCAAGCAATACCTGTCCCATCAGTGCCCAGACCGGGATAAGCCATGAAAGATGCCAGATGTTATATTTCACGCTTACATAGAAGTATGTTGAGAGTGCAATCGCCCAGACGACAAACGATATCTGCCATATAAGAGTTGCTTTGCTTTTGAACGGTTTTCTGTCTGTCTTTTCCTCTTCCGTCTTTGGAAGTTTGTCCAACTCTTCCCTGACTTCATCGAGATCAGAAACGATTTCCCTGTACGCTTCTATTTCTGATTTTCCGGAATTGATCTTATTGTGATACTCAGTGAGCAGCTTTTCTACAGTCTCGCTCTTAGCCTGCATGGCTGACTCAGAACCGACTTCATCACATATATTGTCTATCCTTTTTTCAATCTCTTTTTCCATACTGTTCTCTTAATTAATCAGCCAAGCTTATATAATTCCAATTCAAACCGTAAGACAGATACACATATGTGTTGTCAGGCACGAAAAGCGCGTCTTCCAGGTAAGTATCTCCGTCACCTATAGGCATTGTAAACTGATTATAGATTCCCCGATAGACGGCCACATGTACATGTGAACCTCCGGCAAATCCATAGTCGCCACAGTCATAGAAGTACTCTCCCTGAGCAAGAGGACGTCCGACATAAATATCCGATATATCATTGTCGTGCATGAAACAGATCGTCATATAATCATATGAACCATCTGCGAATCTTACCATGTTGTCGCTCTGAATATATACTGCATTGCATGCAGTGTAATTTGCAAAAATGTCAACGACATGTGCGTTAAACGGAGCCTTGACCATACCCTCTGTAGGTTGCATATCAACTGCATTCTGATTCATATGCGAATATGTGTCATATGCGCCCTGAGTGATTACCATGGAATCGGCCACAAATATTGCAAGCTCTTCACCTGAATAGTTTGTCACAGAATGTTTGATGAATTCCCACGTCTGCGGAAGGCTTCCGTCGGCAGCAAATTCGGCAAGTGTTACGGCACTTCCGGTCGCTTTGCTCGTGTCTGCAGTGAGGCAGCCTTTCAGACTGTTGTCAGCAGCACTTATGACCCATTTTCCATCGAGAGAAGCACTTATATTGAACTCCATTGCGTATATTGTTGTGGCAGTGTACAGTTCTGCATTTAAAGTGTATGGATGAACTCCGAGTACACGTCCGAAACCGTTTTTGGATGCAGCAGAATAAACATAGTATGTGCCTTTTGCTGTTCTTTGAATTCTGAACGTCTGTGTAGAATCATCTGTTCCATTCCACAGTGTTATTCCTGCACCGTCGTAATCCTGGTTGGACCCGCTGACTGCTACATTCAGAAACATATCGGAATCCGGAGATTTTATTGTATAATAACCGTCCGGAATTATCCATCCGTTTCCATAACCGACAAGTGACATATACTTGTCTACTTCATCACTGTTCTTGTTCCAAATCAGAAAAACGGCATCATTATATGAAATGATATTTTTGGAAACAAGGTAGTCCGAATATATTTTTCCCGTATTTTTCATAAGGGCACGGAGTGTATTGTACATGGCCTCTACCGCAGAGCCTCTTGTGAAGATGCCTTCTTTCGTACTCCAGATTCCGGCTTCTATGGCTGAGGTGGTAGCTGCTTCCGGAATAAAGTCACCGGCAGATTCTCTGTATCCGAGAGCCGTGAGACAATAACTCATAAATCTTTCCGGGGTTTCGACCTGGTCAGGGAAAAATTTTTCTCCTTCTATTCCAAAAAGAAAGTCGTATCTGTAAAGGTATCCGACATAGTCTGATGCCCATTCGGGTACATCCGTAAAAGGATGTGGCAGATGTCTTTCAAGAGCAGCTTTCTCTGCTCCCATGATTCTTACAGCCATGATGGCTGATTCGATTCTGTTAAGACCTCTCTCCAGACTGAACTCCAGGCCGCCTTCGGAATTTGTGCCGGTGCCGTTTATGAAGCCCAGATAATATAGTCTTTTAGCTGCTTCTTCCTGTTCGAGATTAGTACCGGCAACAACTATTGTTGTGAAATGTTTTGTGAGATAGTGTATAAAATCGATAATGGATATTGCCGAAACGCTGACTGACATCATAATGACTGCCAGCACAGCGGCAATTATCTTTATTATTTTTTTCCTAAACATATATCCTATTCCTTTTCGAGGAACTGTATTTACAAAAATCACCATTTTTTATTATACTACAAATTTAGATTTTTGTCAAGAAAAAGGCGAAAGCCACATTTGCGATGTTGCTTTCACCAATTTTCTTTCATATTTTATTACATCAATTTCTATTTTATCACTTCGTTGGTGTAGAGCCCGGATATTCCCATATCAAAATATTTCTTTTGTAATTCTGGGTCGTCTACCGTATGAACAAACAGTGCGGTACCGGCATCCTTTATACCATTCATAAACCCTTCCACATCACATAACTCATATGAAAAAGTCAGCCCGACCAGCTCATGTTCTTCTGCAAACGCCTTAAGATGATCATAGTCCGTTTTCTCAGCCCAGCTCAGCCTGTAAAGCGTATATATGATATATTTATATCCAAGCTGACCGACTTTATCATATTCATCTTCCGAGTATATCTGGGCAATGAATCTTGAGAGTTTTCCGGGATAATGCGAGGCTATGTATTCAAGTCCTGCGACATTATCATTCTTAAAGTCGGTTATTATGTAAACGTTTTCATTCTCTTCAAGGTATTCCATCACGTTCTCGAGTGTGACAGGCGTATATTGTCTGTATATCTTTGTTTTGACAAATTCATCATATGAGAGTTTATCTCCCTCATATTCAATATCATCTGAATATGAAGGAAACCAGTCATGTATGCACACTATTCTGCCGTCAGATGTATAATTGAAATCGAGCTCGATGAAATCAATTCCTGCCTCTTTACACTGTTTCAGCCCCTCTGCAGAATTGGATACATTAAAAAACTTTGACTCTCCATAAAGATTTACGCCGCTTAGCTTGCCAGCTCCATGCACTATATATTTTATTTTTTCTCCAAGCTCGGATGCTGACAAGGAAACTTCGGGATCATTATCGGAAACAACGGTGTTGACACATGACACAAGCGATGTGCCGATCATAAGAACAGCTATGATGACTTGAATCAGCCTTCTTAAACCCATATACCCACCTTATAAATATGAGCGGGAAACGATTCCCGCTCATACATTGATTTTAATTGTTTTATTCTGCTGCTTCTTCTGTAGCTGCTTCAGCAACTTCTTCTGCAGCATCCACAGCCTCTTCGACTGCTTCTACAGCTTCTTCTGCAGCTTCTTCTACAGGCTCATCATCTGAATACACAAGAACGTTCTCTTCAGCGACAGGCTCTTCTTTTTCTATAAGAGCTGACATGGAGAGGCTGACTTTGTGATTTTCGTTGTCGATCTTCGTGATCTTTGCAGGAACTACCTGACCAACTTCAAGCACTTCGTCGGGTTTTCCGATCTTGTGATCTGTAATCTGGCTTATATGGATAAGTCCGTCACATCCGGGAACTATCTCAGCAAATGCTCCGAAAGGCATCAGGCTGACGATCTTAACATCGGCAACATCACCTTCTTTATACTGTGCTGTGAAGATGTTCCAGGGGTTCATGGCTTCTGTCTTGTATCCGAGAGAGATTCTCTTCTTTTCGGGATCGAAGCTCTTTACAAATACGTGAATCTTGTCTCCTACAGATACAACTTCTTTTGGAGAACGAATTCTTCTCCATGAAAGTTCCGAAGTGTGAACCATTCCGTCAACACCGCCGAGATCAACGAACGCACCGAAATCAGTGATGCTCTTAACTTCTCCGTCAAATTCCTGACCTTCTGCAAGGTTGCTCCAGAATGCTTCCTGCTGTGCCTTTCTTTCTTCTCTCTGTACGGCACGGATAGAAGCATATGCCCTCTTTCTTTCGGGCTTTGTTTCGATGATTTTAACCTTCTGAACAGTGTTAAGAAGCTGATGAAGGTCGTCGCCCTTCTTAACTCCGCTCTGAGAAGCAGGGATAAATACCTGTACGGAATTGATGGAAATGATTGCTCCTGCGGGAAGAACGCTGACTATCTTTCCTTCGAGTGTTTCGCCGCTTTCTTTTGCCTCAACGATTCTTTCCCAGTTTGCATCTGAATCAACTTTTGTCTTATCAAGAGTAGCGATACCGTCGATGTCACTTACTTTAACAACTTTAGCTTTGATAACATCGCCTACTTTGAAGATTTCATCAAGCTTAGCCTGAGGATCATCAACAGCTTTATCATGAGCTATAACGCCTGTTGTCTTTGTTCCGAGATCTACGTGAATCTCGGTTGGCGTAATAGAAGTGATTATGCCTTCAACTATTTCTCCTGTATTTAAAGTTTTTAAAGAATCTTCGAGCATTTCAGCAAAATTTTCAATCTGCTCATTCATGGTTGCATATACCTCCTGTATTACACTGTCTGGTGTCGACGCACCGGCAGTAATTGATAAATTTATAGAAGCATCCGAAATCTTCGGGCAATCGGATGAATCTGTAACGAAATAGACATTAGGGCATTTTTCAGAGGCTATCTCACAAAGCCTTTTGGAATTGGAACTGTCAGGACTTCCTATGACAATCATCATATCAGATTGTTCTGCCAGCTCGCGAGCCTCCTCCTGCCTTTCTTGAGTTACACAGCATATTGTATCAAAAATGGCGGCATTTGTATATACCTTTTTGACATTTTTCACACTTTTTTTCCATTGGTCTAAATTTTGAGTTGTTTGAGCAGCCAAACTTATGCAGTTTTCACAATCGCCGTTTTTAGCCATTGTTTCGACCAATTTTTCGACTTCATCGGCATTGGAGAGAGCAAATCCCCTGCCTCTGACACAACTCATTATTCCCTCAACCTCCGGATGGTTGGGGTTTCCAAGAAGGAGAAATGTTTTATCTTCTCCTGAATTATCGTAAGCTATTTTTCTGACTTTTCTGACATATGGGCACGTGCAGTCAAGCAGTCTGAAATTCTCGTTTCGCTCTGAGCACTTCTGAAGTTTTTCAACAATTTCCCTGAGTTCTCCATGTGCTCTTATAACAAGTGATATCTCCTCGCCGGAGTCTGCCCTTCTGATAATGTCGTCCACATCTGCTCTGGAAACTTCTTCAACACCTTTTTTTCGGATTTCATCCACATACTTGTCATTGTGAATTATTCTTCCGAGTGTAAGTATTTTTCTTTTGTTTCCATAGTGTTCAAGCTCTGATTCGAGTGCCCCCGTAGCTCTTCGTACGCCAAAGCAAAATCCTGCATGCTTGGCAATCTTAATTCCCATGCGACTTCTCCGTGCGTCTTAGCCGCAGTC
>JAEEGL013820392.1_pt1 | contig 11140 bp, 8 predicted proteins | sample 9134231 | NCBI WGS metagenome assembly JAEEGL01 (sample SAMN16246548, study PRJNA631951) | gut metagenome | biome: gut microbiome; feature: rumen; material: fiber-attached | host: Bos | place: Iran: Karaj | collected 2018-10
AATTCGTAGAGACGTGCCATGGCGCGTCTCTACACCGTGAACCCCTGCCGCTCCAGCGTCTCCTTCAGCACCTGCGCGAAATGCTCGTTGTCGGGCTGGGTGTAGCGGTGCTTGGTGAAGACCTGCGCGAGATTGTCGCAGTCGGGGTTCTCTTTGAGGATGTTGGCGGTCTCCTCAGAGTTCTCCTTCTCGCGGTAGCACTCGTCGATGCGCTGCTCGTCGTAGTCGCGGTAAACCTCTTGGTGCACAAAGGTCTCCACGGGCAGCTTCTGCGTCAAAGCGGGTTTTTTCACGGGGTAGCCCATCGGGATGCGGGCCACGGGGATGACGTGTTGGGGCAGTTGTAGCGCCTCCACGAACTTATCGACGTTGTAGGTGATGGTGCCGAGCCAGACGAAGCCGAGTCCGAGGGCTTCGGCGGCCACGCAGGCGTTCTGCGCGGCGATGAGCGCGTCGGTGACGGCCCAGTGATAGCTTTGCAGGTTACTGTAAGCTTCCGTGTTGGCATTGCGGAACCGGCAGTACTGGTTGAAGCGGCGGAAGTCGGCGCAAAAGGTGAGGATCACCGGCGCGGAGGTCGCCATCGGTTGGTTGAAATGGAACGGCGCGAGCTTGGCCTTCATTGCCTCGTCGCGGGTCACAACGATGCTGAACAGCTGCATGTTGCCCATCGTGGAGCCGCTGCACGCCGCCTTGAGGATCAGGTTCAGGGTTTCCTCTTCCACGGGACGGTCGCTGTACTCGCGCACGCTGACGTGAGAGAAGAGGGTTTCTAAAGTGGGGTTATAAGTGGATACATTTTCGTTGCTCATACTGATTATTTTTTGGGGTGCAAATTTACACAATATACGAACGTGAAATATGGTTGAAACTTTCTTGTTTTAAGGGCGAGATGAAGCGGTTGCGAAAGAAGAGGTATCCACACACATTTCCAGCACCTTTCTGAAACTTGCAATTCCTTCTTCCAGATTGTCAATAATCTCAGCCGCAATCTCATCAGGCTCAGGCAAGTTGTCGAGGTCGGTTAGGCTCTTGTCCTTGATCCAGAAAATGTCGAGATTGGTCTTGTCGCGGGCGATGATTTCATCGTAGGTGAACTTGCGCCAACGGCCTTCGGGATTCTCCTCGCTCCAAGTCTCGGTGCGCAAATGGCGGTTTTCGGGATTGTAGCATTTGATGAAATCAGTCAAATCCTCGAATGTGAGCGGTGACTTCTTTAGCGTGTGGTGGATGTTGGTGCGATAGTCGTAAAACCAAATATCTCGGGTCTGAACCTCTTTGCTTGCCGGACGGTTGTCGAAGAAAAGAACGTTGGCCTTCACGCCGTTGGCATAGAAAATGCCAGTCGGCAGACGCAGAATAGTGTGCAGTTCGGTGGTTTTCATCAGTTGCTTGCGGATTTCCTCGCCCGCTCCACCTTCAAACAACACGTTGTCGGGCAAGACGACCGCCGCCTGACCGTTGATTTTCAGCAAGGTCTTGATATGCTGAAGGAAATTCAACTGCTTGTTGGAGGTGGTCTCCCAAAAATCCTGACGGTTGTAGCTCAAATCCTCCCTTTCCACTTCGCCGTCCTCGTTGGTGATGGTGATACTGCTCTTTTTGCCGAAAGGCGGATTGGTGAGCACGTAGTCGTAGCGGTTGCCTGTGTCGGACACAAGGGCATCGTTGGGCGAGATGAAGTCCTCGCTGTCGAGTTCGCCGATGTTGTGCAGATAGAGGTTCATTAGGCACAGACGGCGCGTGTTGGCCACAATCTCGTTGCCGAAAAAGGTCTTTTTCTTCAGAAATTGCTTCTGGTCTTTGTTCAGCGACTGAGCGGCAATGTAGTCGTAGGCGGCAAGGAAAAAACCGCCCGTGCCGCAGGCCGGGTCGATGATGGTCTTTTCGGGCTTGGGCCGCACGCAGGCCACCATTGCGCGAATCAAGGCACGGGGCGTAAAGTACTGACCTGCACCGCTTTTAGTGTCTTCGGCGTTCTTTTCGAGCAAACCCTCGTAAATCTTGCCCTTCACATCGGAACCCATCAGCGACCAATTCTCGCGGTTGATCATCTCAATGACGCGCAGCAATTTGGCTGGATCCTGAATCTTGTTCTGGCTCTTGGTGTAAATCTGCCCCAACATTCCTTTTTCTGTGGCAAGGCTGCGAAGCATCTGCACATAATACGCCTCCAATTCCGCGCCACGCTTGCTTGTGAGCGTTTCCCAGTCGCACAGCTCACCATTGGGGATTTCCTTTCCCTCGGCATCCTTCAAGTGCGGGAACTTCAGCCCCTTGTTATAAGGCGGCTTGTTCATCTCGTCGGCCATTTTCAGGAAAAGCAGATAGGTGATTTGCTCCAAATAGTCGCCATAACTTACGCCATCGTCGCGAAGGACGTTGGCCATATTCCAGATTTTCGATATGATGGTTGATTCGGTCATAAACCCTTGTCTATTTTTACATTCCATAATACAATTTGATGGCGACACCGACAAATATCGCCATTGAAAAACTCAACAATGTGCCTATCAATACATATTCCGATTTCGCCTTGTCGCCTTCGGCAAAACGCAAAAGTGATTTTGCGGCTATGATAAATCCAACGGCTTCATATTGTCCCAATAGCACAAACACCAACGACAGAAGCCGTTCCACAACACCTATCAGTTTTCCCGCATTGGGCAAATCTTCAGTATTATTATCGTCACTTCCTTTGTTCACCTTAATATTTGCATCTTTGATAATTTCCTTGATTATTATGTTGGATGGTTTTATGCAAACAAACACTCCCAACAGCAATGCAATATACTTTTCGTCCAAACAGCACAAGCAGTCTGGCAAACCACCTTTCCAAAAGTAGCAAACAGCAACTATAACAACTACATGTATTATCTGATCGATAAAGAAAATATATTTACACTTGGAAGCATAACATTTCATGGCATCAACAAGCAAATGAGTGACTGCAATAATCAACGCCACCCACCAAAAATTGAATGAAAATGACAAAAGCCAAGCGCACACAAAGGTTATCAAAGCATGTATATACAGTTTTGGCGACTTAAGGCCATTTTTTGCCTTATCCGCACACGATTTGTCGGTCTGTAAATAGAAATCACTGATTGTGTGTGCAATTAGCTGTAATAATAAAAAGCTTACCATATTTAGAATTCCATTTGTTCGTAATACTTCAGCAACTGCTCAACAGCATTCCATCCGAATGTCGTGGAATGTTGATTTACAACCGATTGTTTTATGCCTAATTGCTCAGATATTTCGTTTTCACTTTTGCCCAACAAACGATAATAAATCACCTCGCACTGTCGCTCCGTTGCCCTCTTAAACAGCACATCCAAGAACCCCAAATACGCATTTATCTGCTGCGTCAATTTTGAATCCGAAGAATCAAAAAACAAGGTGTTTTTTATCACTATTTTCGATTTATTCGAAGTCCGCTGCCGCTCAATTGCCCTTCCTGATGCATAGATGGCCTCGCCATCCAACATATTTGTCCGTTTATTGACAATCCGCATTTCGCCTACTCCAATAGCAATTCTAATACCGTATGTCTTGAACATATCCAAACGCTTCTTATCCGTTTCATTTCCTACACATTCCGCATCAATCTTGAACTTTTTCACCAATGTTTTTAAGAGCAGGGCTATTCGCAATGAATCCTGAGGTTTGTCAATATAAATCTCCACGCTATCACCTTTGCTTAATCGTCCCCAAGAACCTTTATATTCAATTCCTATTTGCTTGACAAAAGTCTTTATTTCGCTCTGCAATTGACTTAACGCGCATTGTGTCAACTCAGTAGAAGAAACTATGTCCGCTGAAATTGTAGCTTTATTCATACTTTTAATTTTTTTGCAAAGATACTAAATTTTATAAGTCAAACAACCTATAAACATAATTTATCGGCTAAACAACCTATAAACATAATTTATCGGCTAGACAACCTATAAACACGACATGTAAGCCAAACGACTTATAAAATGCATTATAGCAGCTCCCCGCTAAACGCCTTCTTGAGTATGCTTTGCCTGAGTGCCTCGGCTTGTTGCAGTGCGTTTTTAATATAGGTTTCGCTTGCCGTTGCCTGCGACAGACGCGATTCGATTTCCTGCACTATGCGGTGCTGGTCGGAAAGCGGGGGAAGGGAAAATTCAACAGATTTCAAGGATTGACCTGTTAAATGCTTTATTGTTGTTCCTGTAAAGTATTTCCCCAATACACCATTTTGCGCATATAAGACAAATAGAAAATACACGTATTTATTTAACACATTGTCGTTTAGGCGAATCCTGTGCAGTGCTTTTTGAATTTTCATATTTGGAATGTCGGAATTCCAAATTGCGCATCTTCCTGGCTCTCCGCCTTCACACATTATCAAATCCCCCTTCCGTATTCCATATCTATCTTGTTCTGATTCTTCAAATTTCATCTCTAACAAATCATCTAAATCAAAACCACCCCATCGAACATTGACATTTCGAAGATATGGCTGATAGGTTCCTTTATTTTTGTTTTTATCCAACATTTTGCCCAAACACATTTCGGCCACCTCTCCCAATTTCACCATCTCCCATTTCCCGTCATCATTATTCAGCCAATGGTTGAGCACGGCCTGCCTGTAAGTTTTGAGCTGCTGCTGTGCGGTGCGCAGGTGCACTGCGGCCTTGTCGAGTTCGGCGAAAAGGGTTTCTATACGGGTTACTATGGCGTGCTGGGTGGGGAGAGGGGGGAGAGGAATGGGGATTTGCAACAAATCTCGTTTCGCAAGACTTGGTATTGTGGTACTTTTGTCCAACTTTTTGAAATCAAATGATTTACAAAAGAAAAACAAATATCTTGGCAAAACCTTTTCAGATGGCTGGATTCCAAAGGCCGTATCAACATTCCAAAATTTACGATTGACAAAAATCGGGCTGTCTATTGTTCCTTTTCTGCCGATAATGGTACTATTTTCCTTGCATAGATAGTCTGTGGCCCAACCAATGATTCCTCCACTGCCATAAATAGGATATTTACCCTGTGGTGAAACAACCTCTTTTTGGTTTTTCCCATTAATGATTTCAGCGACATCGCCTAATTTATATGTTGGGTAAGTGGGCATTGGAAACAATTGATTTATATGGTTTTAATCCGCAATATAATTATCGGGAATCAAATCCAGTGGATTGGTTTTGTTGGCATTGATTTGATTGTACTTCACTTTCCCGTCATGCGCAAGGCTCCCGAGGATGATGGAACGATTAATTCCCAAAGTTGTCGCCGCCAAGTTGAGCCGGGATTGTGTCATATAGCCCTTATGATTGGAGAAGTAATTTACAATCTCTTCGTGTTTAAGTTGCTTTTGCGCCAATGCGTTGGCTTCTGCTTCCAATTCATCGTTTTGGTGAGAATCATCATCCATAAAACAAAGGTCTTCCTTCAAATGAAGCAATACGTGCGCAATCTCATGCGCTAAAGCAAACCAAAAATTGTCCAACCGCTTATAACGTCCTGTATAAACAATCACAGGATTCTCATTGTCCATAAAAGCGGCTCCATCAAGGTAAGTATGCTGCAAATGGCTTAAAACAAAGAATTTGACACCACAATCATTCATGCGTTGCAGAAAACTGTTGACACCATTTTCCTCGTCTGTCGTATATTGTGAGATATCGTTGTACAACGCTTCAAGTTTGTAGCGGTTGTACTCACAAACAGACATTGACCGTGCAATCAAGGAGGCCTTTTGTTTCCAGCACTTAAGCGCATAGAAATCAAAATTTTGCATTGTTTCAGATTTTTTGCATGCAATTCTCAAATTGCTGGTGTCCTGCATGAAACCGAAATCCACTGAATCTATCTCCCAAAAGCGTTTCACTTGTAGTTCCAAGTCTTCTGCTTTCTTTGTTTTCGTTAGCCAACCTTTTTTTATCATTTCATTGATCGGCATATATTCATAAATAGGAGATTTCATTCTCACCTGTCTTGCCTTTTTCTCACATTTTTGCATGCTTTCCCTATAACGGAGTTCGTGGTTAAGCCATGTTTGCGCTGATATCCCGAACGCGTTTTCAAGCAGTTGCGCTGTTTCGAAAGTGATGCTTTGCTTGTTTTGCAACAGATGATTAACCTCTTTGGCTGACAGCCCTAACACATCAGCCAAATCTTTTTGTGTCCAACCACGCGCGTCCATTTGGCGCTGAATGAAATAGCCAGGGCCGAAAACTTTATGGGCTTTCAGTTCTTTTATGTTTACTTTTTCTTGTGTCTCCATCTTATTGCTATTTATAATGGTTAGATATTTCTGTAACTTCAACTATTCCGATTGTACACTCTTGGTTTATCCAGTCTATATCCATCTCAAGTCTGTATTTGACGTTTAGCCTCATGGAATAAGAATTCTCCGATCCTTTCATTTTCTCGAAATTCAACGATTTATCATTCCAAATATCATATATGGTTTCCGCATCGGACAAAACTTGCATACAATAGAAAAACTCATCAACAATATTCTTTGGCAAAGGATACTTTTTAGACTTCCCCGTTTTGTATAACTTCCTCAGTTCCTTGTTTTTAATGAATACCTCCATCCAACAATGTATTTCGCTGCAAAAATAATACTTTTTTTAATTGCAGAGTTAAAAATTTCCATTTTGGAAATTTTCATTTCACAAAAGTTTCAACCGCACAAATCAACTATATGTATTATGCTTGTAATCTGCCTATTACGCAACCAACACCTCATTCAATTCCTCAATTATCTTTTCCATCTCATCACCAAACAGTTGATACATCTTGCCACGTCCGCCTTGGGCGTCGAAGGGCGTGTAGTCAAGGTCGTCGAGGTCGAGATGGTAACTGCTCACGATGTGGTCCTTGATCATTCGCAGCCATTCTATCTGCTCGGGCGTGAAGCGGTTGCGGTTGCCCGTGTGCTGGCGGAACAGCCACGCGTTGAAATTTCGCTCAATGGTATTGTTGAAGGCCACCAATTTTTGGTCGATGCCGCAGGCGTGGCGCACCAACGAAACCAATGCCGTGAGTTCCGTAACGGGGCGGCTGGATTTCACCTTCTCAATAGCGCAATAAGCATCCCACACGTACATCGGTGCTAACATCGGTTTGTCCTGCTTCAACTTTTCGAGCAACTCCTGCGCCATCTGCAGGGTGAGATTGCGGCGGTTGTAGGGCTGGTTGTAGAAAATGCTCAACGCCATAATCTCGTCTTTATGCTGTTCCAAATATTCGGTGAAATCGTGCACCGTCTCTTTCGCCTTCTCGAGCGTGAAACTGTTGAACTCGCTTTTCAGCACCGTGTCAAGATTTACAGTGTCAATCTTCTGGTCGTGCAGGTTGCGCACGGTGACAATGTACTCGTTCAGTTCGCCGTTGAAGGTGCTGCTGGCAATATCGGCCAACCGCTGCTGCGCCTTTCTGCGTATCTCCTCCTCAATGGCGGGCGTCAGTTCGGTTGGCGGAATCTTTTTCAGTTCTGCCTGTGCCTCATCGTCGATTTTGTCGGGGTCGAAAGCCGATAGCAGTTCGGCACTCATCTGCCCCAACGTCTTGCCCCACGACAAGGTTTCAATTTTCTCCTTCTCCTTTTCAGTGACTTCTTTGTTGAGTCGAATCAAGCGGTTTGCCAACGAAGTGAACAAATCTTCTTCCGTCACGCCCATTGTCACTGCACCCAACAAATCCTTCAGTGGCACGGTGGGCTTGCGTTCCAATGGTCGGCTGTCGGTTTTCTTGGTTTGCGTTACGCCCACGGCATCCACAATCACAAAATGCGTCTTGGTCTGCGCCGTGCGGCTCACCAATTGCAGCGAGTCGGGGTTTATGGTTCGTGTGCCGCGGCCTTTCATCTGCTCAAAATAGTTCGCGCTGCGCACATCGCGCATAAAGAGCAGCACTTCGAGCGGCTTCACGTCGGTGCCCGTGGCAATCATATCCACCGTCACGGCAATGCGCGGATAGTATTGGTTGCGGAAGCGGTTGAGCACCGATTTGGGGTCCTCATCAATCTTGTAGGTTACCTTCTTGCAAAAGTCGTTGCCCTCATCGAACTCCTCACGCACAATCTTGATAATGTCGTCGGCGTGGCTGTCAGTCTTGGCGAAAATGAGCGTTTTCGGCACTTCGTACTGCCCGTTTTCATCGTAGCGGTTTGGAAAAATCTCCTCCATCAGCGCCTTGCGGAACTGGCGAATAACGGTGCGTATCTGGCTGGGATTCACTACAGAACGGTCGAGGTCGTTTTTCTTGTACTCTGTATCCTCATCCACTTGTTGCCAGCGTGTTTTGCGTGTCACCTTGTTGCGATGGTCGATATACCAACCCGCTTTGATGAGACCTCCGTTTCTTGAGATTTCCGTTTCAATGGTATAGACATCGTAAGGCACATTCACGCCGTCGATAACGGATTGTTCGTAGGTGTATTCGCTCACCACATTCTCGTTGAAGAAGCCGAAAGTGCGCTTGTCGGGCGTGGCGGTCAAGCCTATAAGAAACGCGTCGAAGTAGTCGAGCACCTGTTTCCAAAGATTGTAAATACTGCGGTGGCACTCGTCAATCACCACAAAATCAAACTGTTCGACAGGTACTTTGGCGGTGTACTCCACAGGAATGGCCTGCTGTTCCTTCAACCGCTGCTGCAACCACGACGATTCGTTCGGGTTGTCGGTTTCGGCCGATTCGTCCAACTCCTCGCCTTTCAGAATCGAATAGAGCCGCTGAATGGTGGAAATGCACACCTGGCTGTCGTTGGCAATGTAACTCGACGAGAGCCGCTGCACATTGTAGAGTTCGGTGAATTTGCGGTTGTCGTCGTTCGGACGGAAGTTCATAAACACCTGCTCGGCCTGCTCGCCCAAATTGCGTGTATCTACAAGAAACAGAATGCGTTTCGCTTTGGCGAATTTCAGCAGACGATAGATGAACGTGATGGCGGTAAACGTTTTTCCCGCACCCGTCGCCATCTGAATCAGCGCCCGCGGACGGTTGTTCTTGAAGGATTCCTCAAGATTTTCAACCGCCTTTATCTGAGCGGGGCGCAAACCCGTGGGATCCAATTTGGGAAAATCCTGCAAACGGCTTCTCAGACTCCGCCCGTTGCGAATCCATTCGGCGAAAGTCTCCGGTTTATGGAAAGCGAAGACCATTCTGCTGCGTGGTTTCGGGTCGCTGTAATCAGTGAAATGTGTCAAGGATCCTGTCGTCTCATACACATAGTTCAACGGTTCGTTGTTCAGGTATTTCAGTTTGGCGTTGGCATAGCGCACCGACTGTTCTTCAACCACCGTGATATTGACGGCTTCCTCCTCTCGTTTCGCCTCAATAATGCCCAGAGGTTTGCGGTTCACGAACAAAACGTAATCCGCAGGCCCCACATCAGTTTGGTATTCACGCACGGCAATGCCCACTCCCGCCGAAAAGTCAATCTTGTTTTTCGACTGGATTATCCAACCTGCCTGTTCGAGCAGACTGTCAATCTTATCACGAGCAATTTGTTCGGGATTCTGATTCATTTATCATAGAGGCGTGGTTTTTGACGGAAGAAATCAAGATAACTTTACTTCACAAACGCGATCACATCGCCCTTGCTCACTTTCTGTCCCTGCTCCGCGACCGTCTCCAAGAGCTGGCCGTCGAAGAGTGAAGGCACCGGCTCCATGCCGTAGTAGGTGCTCACGAAACAGACCGTGTCGCCTTTCTTCAAAGGAGTGCCTACCGGCTTGGGCATCGACTTCTCGTCACCGACGGCGATTTCCCACAAGAGCTGTCCGCTCACGGGCGCGACAATCGGCTGGGCCTCGGGGTACATCTTCCTGACGCGCTCGAAGACAATCTGCTGACGGTCTTGCGGGGCGGCACCGGCACCCGCCTGCTTCTTCTGCATGGCGGCCTCCAACTCGCGGTTGAAGTTCTGCTTCGCCCTACCCTCTTTGTAGTCGATATACTGGCGTTCGTGCATGGCGAGCTCGAAGAGTTCCTCCTCGTCTTGACCGACATCCCAGCCCTTCTCCTCCATCATCTTGCGGTACTTGGGCAGCTCGTCGGGATAGTTGTCTTGCGGCACCCCGTCGAAGAACTCGAAGCCCTTCTCCTTGGCCAACGCGACGATTTCCGGAGCGAGCGGTCCGGGCAGACGGCCGCACTTGCCGAGAATCATGTCCCACTGGTTCTGCTCCATGTAGGTGAAACGGGGTTTGCCCTCGATTTCGGCGCGGACGTTCATCAACGCGATGTTCTTCACATACTGGCTGAACGGGGTCACCAGACCGGGCGTACCCACCATCGGCCACACCGCTGCCACCTCGTCGAAGAGTTTGATGAGCAGCTGGTCCTCGCTGAGCGGCTCCTTGCCAGACTTCTCCAGCGTCTTGTTAAGGTAACTGTGGATGCCCTTCAGGTCGGCCATCATGGAACCCATCATACCGCCGGGCAGACCGCAACCGAGCAGCAGCGACGTGGAAATCTTGTTTTTCGGCTCGATGAAATAGCCCAAAAAGTCGTCCATGAACTTCTGGGTGAGCGTGCGGGCCTCCATATAGGCGTTCATGTCAATGTCGGCGACTTCAAAGCCGGCATCGCGGAGCATCGCTTGTACGGCAATCACGTCCGGATGGACCATACCCCATGAGAGGGGTTCCATGGCCACATCGATGATGTCGGCGCCGTTACGGCAAACCTCCAGCACGGAAGCCATCGAGAGGCCGGGCCCTGTATGTCCGTGATACTGAATCACCAAGTGCGGGTATTTCTCCTTGATGGCCTTCACCAACTTGCCAAGTTCCGCAGGGCGACCGATACCGGCCATATCCTTCAGTCCGATCTCCTTGGCACCGTACTCCACATATTTATCAACCACCGCGAGGTAGTGTTCCAGCGTGTGCACGGGCGAGTGCGAGATGCTGAGCGCGGCCTGCGAGATGAGTCCGAACTCGTTGGCGTATTTGATGGAGAGCTCCAGATTGCGGTAGTCGTTGAGTCCGCAGAACGAGCGCACCACATCGACGCCCTGGGCCTTCTTGACCTTGAACATCAACCGACGCACGTCGGCGGGCACGGGGTACATGCGCAACCCGTTGAGGGCGCGTTCCAGCATCTGGCATTGGATGCCGGCAGCCCGCAGCGGCTTCGTCCACTCTCGCACCGC
>JAEEGL015156991.1_pt1 | contig 11140 bp, 12 predicted proteins | sample 9134231 | NCBI WGS metagenome assembly JAEEGL01 (sample SAMN16246548, study PRJNA631951) | gut metagenome | biome: gut microbiome; feature: rumen; material: fiber-attached | host: Bos | place: Iran: Karaj | collected 2018-10
AAAACGCCGATTTCATAAATTTTGCCCACAAAACCTTGCATGTTTCAAAAAATTGTTTTATCTTTGCAACGTCTTACTAAAGATGCATTCCGGCTAGGGAGCGTTCGGCTGTGGGACACATACATAAAAAAGGCGTTTTCTTGACGCTTTGATTTGACGCTTTGAGAACTTCGCAACTTCCAATTGTCCGTTAAAAGCAAAGCAACGGAAACTCCAAGGGATGGTGTTGATCCACTCGTCCCCCACATCAACCACTTCGGTGGCTGATGTGGCATATCTATAATATAGATATATGGTAAGGTGTGGAATATGCATACATCAAAGTGGGGCTTTCATGTTGCTCGGTTGGACGGACAGGGCGTAGCGAAGGCCTTCAAAGCGTGGATCGGGCAAAAGAACGGCTCCACGCTTTTTTGTGCATGCAAGAACCTAAACAATTTACATCTGCCAAGAGGGGCCGGGGCAGAAAATAGAACAACTATGAACGAAAACAAGTTCTTGAAAATCTTTACCGTTGTCGGTTTCTTAGCTTTTGCTGCTGTTAGTTGTTGGGCTACTGCAGAGTCATTACATCTTCTTTTACCTAGTTGGCCTACAGCTGCTTGCTGGGCTGTTACGATTGGTTTTTTCTTTATTGCCTCTTGGGGAACAAAGATGATAGTGGATAGTTTGAACCAAAACATCTATATGGAAAAACGTGGATGGGTCCTTTCTGGAGGTATCATAATCGTTCTCGTGTTTTGGTTACTTTGTAGTATGCCTACCAACACACACACATTCTTCTTTCGGAATCTCATAGACGAAAAAGTAACAAATGATATTTCGACGACCCAAGGGTATCTGGCTCAAATCAAAGACAACACGGTAACTGATGCTAGAATTCAGGCAAAATGTGTAGAGCTTGAAAAACAGATTAACATAAAACTTCAATCACTTGAGGCAGAAATAAAGAATCCGCTCAATCCTGGCAATGGACCAGAAACCGAAAAAATACTTGGTGAAATAGCACAGATTCTTGGGGTAAATAAGATCAACAAACTTTCAGGAAATGGTAACTCCGTATCAGAGAGGAAAGCACTGTATCAGGCCTATAGGGATGTTATATTAATGCAGCTTGACAATAAAAAAATTAATATTGTCAAAGAAATGCTGCCTTCAAATGACAATTACAGGAAAGTTGCAAATAAGGATTGGAAAAATCTTGAGTTAACAAAGAAATATATCGACGAAAGCAAATTGTCGCTTACAGATGCAGATGACATAAAAACTATTTGTAATAATTTGAACCAAGGTTATTCAACCATTAAGACATATCAACAGTTTGTCGATTTTAAGAACGAAAAAGATAAAGAAGATTATACTTGTTCAAATTCCCAGACAAAAGTATCGCGGTTGTTGAGTGTATATGACGTGTGGGTAGATTTCTTAACAGGTAAGCAAAAAGGACTTGCATTCGTGTTTTGGATTATAATATCTGTTCTTGTTGATATTGCAGCATTTATATTCTTTGACATCGCATTCAAGAAAAGAGAAATGTAATAATTATTTTAAATCATAGTATTATGCCGATTTCTGTAAACAATGGAGAGACACAGATTCCTGAAAATGGAAAAGTGTCGCAGCCCGAAGTAACAAATCCTGATGAGCCTATTTCACCCACACCAACGGAGTCAACAATTCCGGTAGGTTTGTCATCAATTGAGTTAAATGACCCTAATAGCATCAAAGTAACGGTGTCAGATCCCCATACGCCAATCGTAGTGTTGTATGGTCCTCCATCGTGTGGCAAAACGATGACTCTTGTACGTATGACTCGTTATTTGGTTTCTCAAGGATACACTGTGGTACCTGAGAAAACGTTCCGCCCTACTTATGACGATAATTACAAGCAGCTTTGTGATAACTTTGACCAGATGATTAATTCAAATAGTGCTGCTGAAAGTACAAAGAACATTAGCTTTATGTTGGTGAAAGTTCTTAAGAACGGCAAGCCTGTATGCCAATTATTAGAAGCTCCTGGAGAGTATTATTTTAAGCCAGATGAACCAAACCGTGATTATCCCGCTTACGTTCATGAAATACTTAATAGCAAGAATCGAAAAGTATGGGCTATAATGGTGGAACCAGATTGGAGCGATAGTGTACCTCGTGCCAATTATGTAACAAGAATTCACAAATTAAAGCACATGATGGCTTCACGTGACAAAGTCCTTTTTGTATATAACAAAATTGATTTGACTCATTTTGTATATGGTGTAGGACAAGTCAACAACGCAGAAGCTATTCGCAATGTGAAAAACCTCTATCCCAACATATTTGTGCCTTTTGAAAATCAAAACCCAGTTACGAAGTTCTTTACAAAATACAATTGTGAGTTCATTCCATTCATGACAGGAAGCTATTCTCAAACGATGAGTGGCGGTTTTACGTACACAGAAGGACACCCTCTTTATGCCAAGAGGCTATGGGAAGTTATGCTGAAATTAATAAGAGGTTAATTCATCATGGGTTTGAATATTAATCTTTTCATTCACGGAGTCCCAATGGGGCAAAAAATTTGGGGACCAAAGAATGATGATCAAATATACATATCATCATTCTATGGTCCCAAATGGGATGCATCAGAAGTCATGAAAATTGATGTTATGACTTTTAATGGAGTCACATACTGCTATTATTCATTCATTAAAGGGCAAAATGTATTTGATTCTCAAGGTCGTGCTGGTTCATATATTGCATTGACTCTCAGAATAAATGCCTTTTACGCTGACATTCAAAACATGTACAGCATATTAAAGGCTGCCTATGAGAAGATGTGCGTAGGACTATGTGTTGTCGAGGCTAATGGGGCTACAAAATATCTATTGTCTGATTTTCAAAGTGTTGACACCAAGCTTAAGGAAATAGAGAATCATATATTAAATTATATTAGAGAGTTCTCTATAGATGATGACATTATAAGTCTCAATGGCTTTTCGATAAGCGGTCAAGGTGCGATTCAAAACATCAATTTACATGAATGTACAAGGAAGGTTGGTTATGAGATGGTTCGTCGTTTTGGCAAATTGATGGTATCGCCTTGGTATCTTTCTGCAAGTGCTGCTAATACTGTGGCTCAGTATAAAGCAGAAATACAAGCAATAACAGAAAAGGCTCAGAAAGAAATACAAATACAAGAGCAAACATCCCAAGAAAGAATCAATAATATTACGAAACATTATCAGGATGAATTAAGAACATCCAAAGAGGAATCCCAACAGCAATTAACTTTTGAAAGAGAAAATAGTGAACGTAGAATAGCAGAGATTAAAAATAATTATGCCGAAGTTGATTCCAAATTGAATTCAATGGGGCGAACGATCAAAGATAGGGAAAAAGAAATCTCTGATTTACAATCTCAATGTCGAAGAAAAGACAAAGAAATTGAGAAGAACAATCGGAATGTCCAAAAGTTGGAACAACAGATCTCAAGATTGCAAGACGAGTTTAACGAATTACTAACAAACAAAGGCATTCAACCTATACAGCAAAAGTCCAAACCTCCCAAAAAGAAATGGACTATTATTGGCATTGTCAGTTTTTTTGCTATTCTGCTCATCGCACTTTTGACTTGGTTCATAGTTCACTCTTTCAATACTCAAAAAGAGATAATAAAAAACCTTCAGGAGAAGATAGAGCAGCATAGAACAAATTCGGAAGCCAGCATTCTAAATAATTCATTCGACACAGAGGAAACAGCAAATCCTTCAAAAGACAACGATAATACATCTATTGTTGTTGAAGAATTTACTAATGGAAAAGACTTCATTAAAGTAGGTGAAATGTGTCATGTTTCCTTAAGCGACAAAAATTCAGAATGTGAGAGAGGAAAATGGGTATCAAAAGAGTTTAATATTGAAAGGAACACCATCATTGCAAAGCGTGAATATGCTGGCAATAATGGAAAAATTTCCTATGTCGTTAATGATGACACAATAGCTTCAATAATAATAAAGATAAGGAATGACAAAAATGAATAGAAAGTATTTATTCTTCTTTTTGACAGTGTTGGTATTAACATCTTGTAATGAGAAGAAAAAACAACTGTCGTTCTACGATAATTCCGATATAGAAGACAGCGTAGAAGTATATGATAATCAACATAGCGTCGTATCCTGTAATACTACAGAGGAAGTTTCTGTTCCTTTTATAGAGCAGGGTGGAATTAAACTCATCGATGTAACTGTCAATCGTCAATTCACTATAAAAATGATTTTGGATAGTGGTTGTTCTGGAACCCTTATCTCAATAGCAGAAGCCAACTACTTGTACGAAAAGGGATGTATAACGCAGGATGACATATTGGGAATGACACAATCTCAGATTGCGGATGGTAGCATTGTAGAAAATATGGTAATCAATCTTCGGGAACTTGTAATTGGGGGACAAATAGCATGTTCAAATGTTACGGCAACGGTTTCCGCCAATGCTCAAGCCCCGTTGCTTTTGGGTAATGAGGTACTCAATAGAGCGCCTTCATATTCAGTAGACAATCAGAACAAAGTTATAAGATTCCAACTTGAACAATGAATATATCCATCTATTTATTTGGCAATTTAAGTAGTGGATACACCCAGTATCCTGATGATTATTTGCGTACTACATTTTTAACATTTTATCAAAGGTCACAGGCAACGACTCAAATCGCAATACATAGAGATAACGACTTGATGTATTATGGTTATATAAGGAAATTGGAGGACAACAATTATATTGGACTCTGTACAGTTATCAACGGCAGAATAATCACCCGGATTAATGAACTTTTTGCCATCTACGAAGAGGTTATTGGATTAATGGTCAAAAACGGATATTTAATCCATTTCAGTGACAAAGGGGAAATCGTATCAAAGGTAGGGCAACTCTATGAAAATAAAGAAGAAATAGATTTAATAACTACAAGTCTACAGACATCGTTTGATAGACTAGAGAGCTCATCACGCAAACTGCCTGCAGTAAGTTATGGGACATCCAAAGATTCCACTGAAAGTTACTCTATCCAAGATAATGAAGACGATATCCTGAAATCCAGTTATATCAACGGATATACTTTCGTTTACAAATCTAAGGGATACAATACTGCCCAGATGAATAGCTATAAGGGTATAATAGCAAAAAAGGAAAAAGAACTTGAAGAACTACAAACAGAATGCGAGAATCTCAAAAGCCAAGTTTCAAGCCTCAAGAATAGGCAACGTAATACATTGTGGGTAAGCGTTTTTGCTATTGCTGCTTTTGTCCTTGGTGTAATCGTATGGACACAGGTGTTATTTCCTAGTGAAGTCACAAAAAAAGACATGGGAGAGTTCGTGTATTATGGCCCGATGCAAAATGGAGAACCCAATGGTACTGGTGTTGCGATATATCATACCAATGACAAAGATGGAAGATTGTATTATTATGGTAATTTTACTGATGGAAAAAGAATAGATAGTAATGCCATCATGTTTTATAAAGATGGTTCTTATTTTAAAGGATCAATGAATCAAGACGAATGGTTCAAAGGTATCTTCTTTGATGTTGAAAAAGCCCATTTTATTGGTGAGTTCAGAAACAACAATCCGTGGAATGGCGAATGGTACAAACATGTAATGGTGCAAAACATAACAAATGGGGAATAAGAATGAATATGGTAAAATTATTATTTGTGTTATTGTTTCTTTGTACAAACAGTATTGAGGCATTTAGCCAATCTAAACCGAAAAGAGACAAATCTAAAGACCAAAGTACCTTGGTGGCCAAGCAAAGTAACCCTACAAAGCAAAGACCACATAAAACCACCAACAATAGAAAAAGAAAATCATCCTACAAGGTCAAAGCCGAGAAGCCTTCTTTTGCAACATTCATATTGGTTGATAACGCAATAGAAGTTGCCAAATCTTTTAAATATAATGGCGGCTACGAATATTTTCAAGTTTCTACCGATGGAGAAGATTGGGCTTATTACGGTTCTCCAAAATGGTGTTCTGTGTATAAGGAAGGAAGTACAATAACAGTAAAGTGTAATGCCAATAAATCTCATGAGGAAAGAAAAGGTAGAGTCATTGTGAATTCTGACAGTCATAGCGCTGTTATAAATATATCACAACAAGCTGCCCCTAATATCAAGGCATCTTTTTACGGAGTAGAAATAACTCATAACAACAGGTATTCATGGACGAATGAGCTATATATGAACATAAATGGAAAGGTCATGATTACTGGGGCAAAAAACATAAAATGCACAATGGTCGGAACATTTACAGATATTTACAACAATCCAATCAAAGCTGCCAATGGATACCATAGATTTACTAACTCGTTTAACGACATTAGTATCGTTGAAGAGATTACACCAAATACTGATGATTCGCAGGTCTTTAACATTGTGTTACCTATTCCAAATGGTGTTTTTAAACAATTGAACAAAAAGAAAACAGTTGTTTTCCACTTAAATATTTATTGCACGGAATTATCACAATATGTCGAAGGCGCATCTTGTTCATTGTTATTCCAAACAAAGAATAAAAGAGGAAAGATAAAAACATCAAACTTATAAATGCATAAATATGAATAATTACACAAAAACAGGAATAGTAATGCTACTCACAATGAGTGCAGTAACTAGTGATGCTCAAAACACATTTTCCCAAGATGATATTAATGAGTTTTCCTATGCTTTGGGTGTTAGTCAGACGCAAGGGCTAAAGGAATACTTGGTGGACAGATTGGAAGTGGACACAACGTATATGGATGCTTTCTTAAAGGGTGTTCAAGAAGCTGTAACCATGTCACTTGATAAGAAAAAAAATGCTTACTATACAGGTCTTCAAATAGGGCAACAAATAGGATCGCAAATGATTGCTAATATCAATAAAGAGGTTTTTGGAGAAGATACGAAAGAAAGCATCTCTTTAGAGCATTTTATGAATGGATTTGTTGATGCTGTAAACGGTACTTACAAAGACATGGAATATGCCCAGCAGATTGTTCAAGAAAAAATGCAACTTCTCAAAAGATATGACTCAATGGGTGAATACGCTGATAACAAGGCGGCAGGAGTCAGATTCCTTGAAGAAAACAAATCGAAAGAAGGTGTATGTGTGCTATCGAGTGGTGTTCAGTATAAAGTGATAAAAGAAGGGAATGGCGAAATTCCAAACGAATCCTCTACGGTTATTGCGCATTATGAAGGGAAAACTATAGATGGAAAAGTATTTGATAGTTCATACAATGGGGGCGCCCCCATCAAGATTAAACCTAATCAGGTTATTCCCGGATGGACTGAGATCCTCTGCCTGATGCCTGTAGGTTCTATCTGGGAAGTATTTATTCCGGAAGAATTGGCTTATGGAGAACGTTTCCAAGGTGAGATTAAACCTTTCTCAGCACTTATTTTCAAAATTGAACTAATTGGTATTGAGAAATAGTCCATAATGTTTTTCCTGTAAAAGAATCAGAAATGAATTAAGCAATGAGATGTCTTTTGTCTTTGGCACTTTGCATTTGCATGCCCTTAGCTACTCCTAAAACGAGTAACGCAACCTGTGTTTACATCTGCACAGGCAGAACAGCGTATTCGTACCATCAGACAAATGATTGCCGCGGTCTCAACCGATGTCAGGGAGAGATTAAGAAGGTGTCACTCAGTTATGCAAAGTCTATTAAACGTAAACCATGTAGAATCTGTTATTAGTGTTGTAATTTGTACTTATGAAAATGAATGGTTTTTGGAAAAACGTATTTGTTTTTTTGTTCGCAATAGTTGTTATTTCATGCGAAGAAAAGGTGAAATCTCCTCAAGAATTATTCGATGAGACGAAGTCGGGGGTAGTGGTAATTTTGAACAAATACTACTATGAACTTCAACTCCCAAATGGTGGGACATTGTATTTTTCTGGCTTTGATGAAGACGGGGATTTGGCAAACCTAACACCTGATATTGAAGATATGAAGGATAATTGTTCTGTTCTCACTGGCTCGGGATTCTTCGTGGATGACAAGGGGAGCATCATAACCAATGACCATGTGGTGAATCCTCATATTGACAACAATCAAGTGACTAAGAACTATAGGAACTTGTTGAAAGCAATCAAGGATTTGTACCGTGATAGGATGGGCGAGCTTCAGGTCGAATACAATAGATTGGAAAATGAAAAGATTGGTTGCTTGGGTTATGATGAGTACGGAAATCTGGTTATTCAAGACGATTACACTTTCCAACAAATTAAGGAGCAACAGGATGAAATGGAGAAGGCATACAACGAATTATCTTCATCGATAGAGGACCTTGATGATAATCTTTCAATGACGGGTTATAAAGTAAGATGCGTCTCAAAAATTGGCATTGCTTACGATGATACGTTCATCAACACAATTGACGATTTCTTCGGAAGAAATGAATGTGTTATGGTTAAAACCTCCTCAGATGAGAAAATGGATCTTGCCATGATTCAGTTGAAAGACAAAAAGACACCTGAAGGTAAACATGTATTTTTGTTAAACAGAGAGGTTGAACAGTTCAATATATCGGATATCTTCAAAAAGAAACACTCTGAAGAAATGCAGATAGACCAACAGTTATACATGATAGGATACAACGCTGGGTTGGTACTCGCCTCAACGAAACAAGGTATAAAAGTTCAAATGACCAGTGGGAAGGTTACTCAGCTACCTGACGGACAACGATTGATGTACAGTATTCCAGCCATCAAAGGGTCGAGTGGTAGTCCTGTGCTGAATGAATGGGGCGAGGTTGTCGCCGTAAACTTTGCAGGATTCGGCACAACAGGGGACTTCAATTTCGGCATTCCTATAGAACAAGTGAGAAAATTCAAGAATCAGTAAACACGAAGTGAATGATTTAAATCGTGAGAACGATTCAACTTCCATGGCAATCGGCTTTGTGTACAAGAATGATTCATCAAGTCAGTCGATTAGGGATTGTGCCTATTCTAATGATGAAGTGGAGGAAATGACAGGCTTCGACTACTTCTACATCCTTTCGGATAGTGTTGAAGATCAGGTGGAAGCGTCTGCGAACTTAAATGATTGGGGACTTTAATGTTTTCATGAAAAAATAACATTATAATAATACTAGTAAATAGTATGGAATTAATATGTATGAATGACTTTAAAGTTAGAAGAGACTGCACCGCATTGATTCAAAAATGTGATAATTATTTGCATTATCACCCAAAGGCGAAGCTATGGATAAGGGATACTGGCCACAAGTATTGTCCTATCAGACTTGAATCAGAGAATGTTCCGCCCGAAGATTATAAGGTATTCATTTCAACTTGTCCTAAATGCGGATCCAATTTACTTGGAAAAAAAGCTAATTCCAATGATCACTACGAAGATTATGACCTTGAATTTTGTGATTACTGCCTGGCTGTTTCCGAAAAAACTGGAAGGAAAAAGTTGCTGAGACTTTTGCAGTACACAGGAAGAATAGATTCTTCTGATAATTACAATAACTCCAAATGCGAGTTCGTTGAGCCAAATAATTGTACCATTCAAAACATAACTTTAGCTCTAAAGGAAAAGTTAAGGGTATGGACTAAGGATCAGAAACTACTATATCTGATATTAGATCGTATTAGGATGAATCAGAATGGCAATCTCTATATTGAACATCTAAATGACAAAACCGATATAGTCAAGTTTGCTGGGTTCTATTTAGATAGAGATAGATATGGGCAACGTATATACCAAGGAGATGTTGTGAAGTGTATTTACAGGAAAAGACTCGAATGCATCGGTATCTTAACCGAGAAACATCCATTACCAAACACAGGAAAATATAGTTTTCTAATTGAACAGAACCCCTTTTCTTTTCCACTGAGTTCTCAGGACATAGATTACAGCACGATAGAAGTGATTGGTAATATTTTTGAGAATCCGGAATTAATGGGCGATGTTTCGAAACACTATATTTGGTATATAGGCGAAATAACAGATAATTCATAGGACAAGAATAATAAAGCGTAAGAATAAATAATTAGCAATTTCTTTTGTAATTGTACCTGTTGTTTTGACGATATGTGTGGCAATGTTGGCAGAAAGATGCGGTACAGGCGACCCGTCACAATTAGACGAGAATGAGTTTGTTGGAAAAAAGCCTAACCCAAAGCTTTGCGAACATCCTGATGGTATTGACTTAAGTCATCATAATGTAGCATACGACTGGAGTAAAGTTGATGCAAAGTTCGTGTATGTGAGAGCCACCATGGGGAATAGTGTCAAGGATAAGTGGTATGACATACATAGAAAAGCAGCAGCAAAACATGGCATACCTGTGGGTGCATATCATTTCCTTACAGCGAAAACGCCAGCAGATGTACAGTTTGAGTTTTTCTCAACGATTGTCGGTAATGACCATTTCCTTTTGCGTCCAATGCTTGATGTAGAAGAGTCCCCTTATTGGAAAGCACCGAGAGGTTTTACTGATAATGATGCGCATAAGCTTATCCGTGAATGGTGTGATTTGTGCAAGAAGAAATTTGGGATAGCCCCCATCATTTACACGACCGAGAAGTTATACCAGAGATTCAAGATGAACAAGGGATTTGAGGACTGCATCTGGTGGGTGGCCAACTACAACCATGTGAAGAACTATGTACAGAAATGTAGCATCCCGTACACGCTCCACCAGTATTCCAACAACAAATTCGTAGAGGGTTTCTATGGGCATGTGGACTGCAACAGGTTCGCTAAAGGAAAGTCAGTGCGGGATTTATTAATAACAAATAAAAGATAGGTATGAGCAGGAAATCAACACCTATCCCAGGCCTCAGCTTCTCATGGAAACGGGCATTGGGGATAACACAAATGAAACAGAGGGTTGCCCGCAAAACGGGCATTCCCACCTCAAAGGCTGGAATAGAAAGAAAGATCGGGAATGCTATCATCAAAGCGGTGTTGGGGAAGAAGTGATGGTTTCATACACCCGAGCGGATGTTTCGTACATCTATTGGGGAAAGATTTGGCGATTCAAAAGGAAACGCTTACCTTTGCAGCGTCAACTTAGGTGAATGGATATGAATTCGAAGAATATCATCATCTCGAACAGTAATGAGCTGGTGCGGTTGTTGCCGGCGCGGGTGGTCTATGTAGAGTC
>JAEEGL015227144.1_pt1 | contig 11140 bp, 11 predicted proteins | sample 9134231 | NCBI WGS metagenome assembly JAEEGL01 (sample SAMN16246548, study PRJNA631951) | gut metagenome | biome: gut microbiome; feature: rumen; material: fiber-attached | host: Bos | place: Iran: Karaj | collected 2018-10
TATTGCAAGCGGATTACGGCATTTTTTTTACATAATTACGGTTCCGCACCGCACAGCGAACGGAAAATGCGTTTCAAGGCTGAAAAAAAAGTCAGCTTATTCACGTCGTACGCGGCAGCGATGTCGTAAACTGCGATCGGCTGCCCCTGCGCGTAAAGCGCGTAAGATCCGAGGATCTGTCCCCTGCGTACGGGCGCCTCAGTCTCCTGCGTAAGCTCTGCCTTTTCCGTGATGCCGACGCCCATGCCTTTGCTCACCAGAAGATCGCGCGGGGGATCGATATACAGCGGCACGCTCTGCGCTTCTCCGTGCAAAACGCGTACCTCACCGAGCGCCGACGTATCGATATCCGGACGGAAGATCTCGTAATTCGCGAATCCGTAGTCAAGCAGCGTCCGTGCGCCGTTAAAGCGGTCGTTGCTGTTTTCGGCACCCAGAACGACGGCAATCAGTCCGAGGCCGTTGCGTTCGGCCGTGGCGGAAACGCAGCATCCCGCTTTGCTTGTGGTGCCGGTTTTAAGACCGGTGGCGCCCGGATAATTGCGGATAAGCCTGTTCGTATTTACAAGCTGTGTTTTTCCGTCGCGCAGTTCATCCATCCATATCGTAGTGTATTCACGTATAAAGTCAACGCGGATCAGTTCTCTCGACATCAAAGCGATATCGTAAGCCGTTGTAAGATGCGTGGTAGTATCGTCATCCAGCCCGGTGCAGTTATCGAAATGCGTGTTCGACATACCGAGCTTTTCCGCTTTGTTGTTCATCAGCGTAACGAACGCGTCTTCGCTTCCAGCGACCGCCTCTCCGAGCAGCGCGCAGGCGTCGTTTGCGCTGTAGACCGCGGCGGCCTTCAACAGCTCCCGGACCGTCATCTCCTCCCCCGGTTCCAGCCAGATCTGCGACCCGCCTTTAGCCGCGGCCGTATCGGAGCAGGTAAGCACCTCGTCAAAAGAGAGCTTCCCTTCGTTGAGCGCTTCGGCAACAAGCAGAAGCGTCATGATCTTCGTGACAGAAGCGGGATAAAGCCGCTCGTTCTCGTTGTTCGCCGCCAGAAGCGTCCCCGTATTCACGTCCATAAGCGCATAGGCTTTCGCTTTTACGTTGAGCGATACGTCCGTACTTACCGTAAGCAGATCGGGACCTTCCGGAATGGCATACGGCGTTTCCGCCGCGCCGGACGGCAGAACGGCCAAACACAAAAAGAGAATACATAAAACAACAGCAAGCATTTTTTTCATACGGCATTCCTCCGCTGTATATTTATGCGAAGCACGGCCGATACATACGCGCGGAACTATAAATAATGATTGCATTCCCGCAGGAATTCTTTTATAATCATTTCTGAAAAAAGGAGGTGCAGAAAAATGAAAGCCGCATTTGTTACGCTGGGATGTAAAGTGAACCAGTACGAAACGAACGCGATGGCCGAGCTGTTAAAGCGCAACGGCTATGAGATCGTCGGTGAAAACGAACCGGCAGACTTTTATATCGTGAATTCCTGCACCGTTACAGCCGAAAGCAGCCGGAAATCCCGGCAGGCGCTGCGCAGGCTGCGGCATTTGCACCCGGACGCCGTCCTGGCGCTTACGGGCTGTTACGCGCAGGCCTACGCGGACGAGCTTGCCGCTTTGCCGGAGGCGGACGTTGTTCTCGGCAATAAAACGAACACGCTATTGCCGGAAGCGCTCCGTACGTTCATACGGACGCGGGCGCGCGTAACGCTGGTATCCCCGCACAGAAAAAACGATGTCTACGACGGCTGCGGCGCAGCCTCCTTCGAGGGACACATGCGCGCGTTTATAAAGATACAGGACGGCTGCAACCGGTACTGCACTTACTGCATTATTCCGAAATCCCGCGGCTTTTCCCGCTCCCGACCTCTGGACGAGATTGCGCTGGAACTGAAAACCATTGCGGGAAACGGTTATAAAGAAGTTGTATTTGTAGGCATCAATCTTTCGTCCTACGGATTGGAACGCGGCGGTACGATCTGCGACGCACTGCACCTCGCGGAGGACACCGCGGGGATCGAGCGTATCAGGCTCGGCTCTCTGGAGCCGGACCATATCACCGACGGCGTGCTCGAGGGGCTCGCGCAGCTTACAAAGTTCTGTCCGCAGTTCCATCTTTCGCTGCAGAGCGGCAGCAATGAAATGTTAAAGCGCATGAACCGGCATTATTCCGCGGAAGAATACGAAGCGCTGTGCGGCCGTCTGCGGCGCTCTTTTCCCTCGCTTTCGCTCACCACCGACGTAATCGTGGGCTTCCCCGGCGAAACGCAGCGGCACTTTGAGGAAACCGTGGAATTTGTGCGCAGGATCGGTTTTATGAAAGTGCACGTATTCCCTTATTCCCCGCGCGAAGGTACGCCCGCTGCAACTTATAACGACCAGGTGGACAAACAGACAAAAACCGACCGCTGCGCGCTGCTGCAGCAGGTCTGTGACGCAGAACGTCTGCGTTTTTTCCGGGGCATGTGCGAAAAGCCCGCCTGCGTGCTTTTTGAAACGCCGAAAAACGGTTGGCAGACCGGATATACTGAAAATTACACCCCCGTTCGTGTAAAAAGCGATATTCCGCTTACCGGGGAGATCCGACGCGTACGAATAACAAAGGCGGATCAGGAATTCTGCACAGGAGAGCTTATATAAAAAAAATACGGGACCGATTCATAAATTCGGTCCCGTGTTTGTTTTATTTTGTACCGAAGATCCGGTCTCCCGCGTCGCCGAGCCCGGGTACGATGTACCCGTGTTCGTTCAGACAATCGTCAAGCGCGGCGCAGTAGATGTCCACGTCCGGATGCGCCTCCTGCAGCGCCTTGAGGCCTTCGGGCGCGGCAATCGTACACATGAATTTTATGTTTTTCGGGCCCCTCTTTTTGATCATGGTGATCGCGTCGATGGCCGAACCGCCGGTAGCGCACATGGGGTCTACAACAATCACGTCACGCTCGCCGATATCGTGCGGCAGCTTGCAGTAATACTCAACGGGCTGCAGCGTATCGGGATCGCGGTAAAGGCCGATGTGCCCCACTCTTGCGGAGGGGATCAGCGCCGTCATACCGTCCACCATGCCAAGGCCCGCCCGAAGGATAGGGATCACGGCAAGTTTTTTGCCGGAGAGCTGTTTAACGTGTGCGACTGCGATCGGCGTTTCAACATCGACCTCTTTCAGCTGGAGATCTCTGGTGGCTTCGTAGCACATAAGCATGGCGATCTCGCTGATGAGAGCTCTGAATTCCTTGGAAGCGGTATTCTTGTCCCGGAGAATCGAAAGCTTGTGCTGAATGAGAGGATGGTTTGTAATAGTAATATTGGACATCGTTTTACATTCCTTTCCTTCGGTTTTTTTTATTATATTCCTTTCAGCGGCAAATTGCAATAATAAAAAGAAAAACAGCGAAAATCGCCGTTTTTCTTTTATTGCATGTTCTCGATCTCGGTAATCTGATCTACCCTGCGCTGATGGCGGCCGCCTTCGAATTCCGTATTCAGGAAAACGTTTACGAGTTCCAGCGCGGCGCCGACGCCGATGACGCGAGCACCGAGACACAGCGCGTTGGCATCGTTGTGCATACGCGTATATTTGGCGCTGAAATAATCGGTGCAGCAGGCGGCGCGGATCCCCTTCACCTTGTTGGCTGCAATGGAGATGCCGATACCGGTACCGCAGCAGAGGATGGCCTTATCGCACTGCCCGGAGACCACCAGATCGCAGGCTTTTTTTGCCTGGTACGGATAATCCACGGAAGCGGTGCTGTATGCGCCGCAGTCGGTATAAGCGATGTTGTTGGCGTCGAGGTACGCTTTGATCTCTTCTTTTAACGGGAACCCCGCGTGATCGGAAGCGAGTGCAATCATTTCTTTTTATCTCCTTTGATCCTTTCTCTCTCTGCCTGCGGCAGCCGGAGGTAGCTCGGCTGCAGCGCCTCGCCCGTCTCCCCCGAATCTCCATTATTATAACGCATTGCCGCAGCGAATGCAACACCGGACGCGTGCTGATATTTAAATATTTCCGGGAATACACGGAAATCCGCCGCGTTGTGTTCGGAAAAAAACGTTTTCGCGGCGTCCGTTCCGTCCCCCAGCAGCAGCACGGGGCGCGCGTAAGGTTCCACCTGTGCCGCAAGCTCCTCCAACCGTATTGCCGCGTCTTCGGCAAGCCGTATAAGCTCTCCGTTTTCATAAGAAAACAAAGCGGTGTATACCTGCCCGCAGCGTGCATCCATCACAGGGCAGATAAGATACCCCTCCAGCATCGCGCCGCAAGCGATCGCCTCCAGCGTGGAAACACCGTACACCGGCTTTCCCGTTCCGAACGCAAGCCCCTTTACCGCCGCGATGCCGATACGCACGCCCGTAAAGGAACCGGGCCCCTTCGCGACCGCGAACGCGTCTATCTCATCCAGCGTGAGGCCGGCGTTTTTCAGGCAGGAATCAAGAAGCGCCATGAGCGTTTCGGAATGCGTCAATCCAACGTTCAGATACGTTTCCGCCAGAAGCTTTCCGTCCTTTACGATCGCGGCACCCGCGGAAACCGCGGAGCTTTCCAAACCGAGTATCAGCATACAAATTCGCCTCCGTCTACCGTAATGATCCGCTCGTTCCCGTTTGCGGTTTTCTGAATATCCACCGTTACGATCTGCGGCGCGTAATACGTCTCCAGGTATTGCCGCACGTTTTCGCTCCACTCAATGAACAGGATGCTGTCCGCTCCGGCATAATCAAAAAAACCCGTGGAATACAAATCGTCCTCGTCCGTTACCCTGTACATATCGAAGTGATAGATATGAGGCGAACCGCCGTAATCGTTTACCAGCGCGAACGTGGGGCTCGAAACATGCGCGGTGTTTCCGTACGCCTGCAGGGCGCCTCGCACAAAAGCGGTTTTTCCCGCGCCCATTTCGCCGGTAAACAGCACGATACTGCCCGCGCCGATGCTTTTACAAAGCTTTTCGGCCAGACGCACGGTTTCTTTTTCGCTTTTTGTTACAAAACGCTGCAATTTATTCACCTCCGGAAAAGAAGGTATTGAAATCGGACTTCCGAGATTATATAATAGATTTGATTCTTTCAAAAAAACCGCAAGAGGCACGGCCCGATGAAAAAGCTTTTTGTTAAAATCAGAACGCTTGTTAAAGAAACAGATCTTATTCTTCTGCTTCTTTGCTTAGTCACGTCCTTTTACGGTCTTACGATGGTATACAGCGCAACCAGATCCACGATCAGGGAAGGAAGCGTTATCTCGCGCGATGTACGCACCATGTTCCTTGCCGTGGCGGTCGGCGTGATCCTCGCTCTGGTCATTTCCTTCTTCGATTATCAGTTTATAACGAGGATGTTCCCTTTTATCGGCGCCTTCTGTATTCTGCTTATGCTTACCCTGTTTATATGGGGCAAGGGACCGGCGGAACGCCCGGATGCGAAAACATGGCTTTCGATCGGCTCCAGCGGCCTGTATTTTCAGCCTTCGGAATTACTGAAGGTCGGATTTATTATAACCTTCGGCATGCATCTGGAACTGGTGCGCGATAAAATAAAAAAGGTGTTTCACATTGTATTGCTGTGCGTACACGCCGCGGTGCCCATCGGCCTCGTCGCGCTTACCGGCGATATGGGAAGCGCATTGATTTTTATCATCATCTTTATAGTTATGATGTTCTGCGTGGGAGTACAGCTGCGGTACTTTCTGATCGGCGGCGCCTTGTTTGCCGCCGCCGCGCCCGCAGCATGGTACTACGTTTTCGATTCCATCCAGAAAAACAGGATCTTAGGCCTTATCTATCCGGATCGCTACCCCGACGTGCTCTACCAGCAGAACATGGGAATGAAGGCGATCGCCTCCGGCGGCATGACCGGTCAGGGGCTTTTCCACGGCGCGATGACGCAGGTGGAAAACGCGATCCCCGAAGCTGAAAACGACATGATCTTCGCCTGTATCGGGGAAGAACTGGGGCTGTTGGGATGCGCCGCGGCGCTTCTGCTGCTGCTCGCGATCATCGTAAAGGTCATGCTGGTCGGGCACAGGTCCCGTTTCGGCGCCACAAAACTGATATGCTACGGATTCGCCGCGATGCTCTCCGCGCAGACCGCTGTAAACATTGGCATGTGCCTTAAACTGCTGCCTGTGATCGGCATCACGCTGCCGTTTTTCAGCGCGGGCGGCTCCTCGAATTTATGCATTTACATCGGGATCGGACTGATTCTCAGCATCTACCGCTTCGATCAGGAAAAGGAGGCAGTCAGCTTTAAGATTCTGAACCGCACGCCGTTTTCCGACGGTTAAAGCTTTTCAAGCCTGGCCACGTTCTGCATCAGTTTTTTGGTTCCGTAGGAATCGAAAGCGACTTCCAGAAGGATATCGTTACCCAAAGCTGTTGCCGATAAAACCATTCCGTTGCCGAATTTTTTATGCCGCACCTGATCGCCGGGACGCAGTTTCTGCGCGCTGACCGGCGGTTCTTTTTTTTCAGGCGTATAAAACGGATCGACCGCAGGCTTTTTTGCCGGCGTATAATACCGGTCCTCGTCCTGTTCATAAAAACGCTGTGAACCGAAATCGGATCGGTACCTTGCGCCGTACGTTTCGCCGCTGCCGCCGAACGCATTATAATACCCGCCGCGCGATCTCGGCGACGTATCGTTCATCAAGCGCGAGGGAATCTCTTCTAAAAAAACAGAGGGCGGATTGGACGTCGTTTTTCCGTATTGCATCCGCATGGAAGCTTTTGTAAGGCAAAGCTCCGTTTTTGCTCGCGTGATGCCTACATACGCGAGCCTGCGCTCCTCCTCAAGGCCTCTCTCCTCCTCTATCGACTGCATCGAAGGGAACAACCCGTTTTCCATACCTACTAGGTATACCACGGGGAATTCCAGACCTTTGGCGGCGTGCAGCGTCATCAGCGTTACCGCGTCCACCTGCTCGTCGTAATTATCGATATCGGAAAGCAGCGCGATCTCTTCCAGAAACCCCTCCAGCGTTGCGGCGTCGCCGTTTTCCTGCTCGTACCTTGAAAGCGTGGAATAAAGCTCGTCCAGGTTTTCCGTACGTTCTTCCCGCGTCTCCTCATCCAGCGAAAGCGACGCGATATAGCCGGATTCGTTCATGATGATGCGGAACGTTTCCGCCATGCTCTCTTTTTCCGCACGCGCCGTAAAGCTATCGATCATCTCGGTAAACAGTTTCAGTTTGGCGGCGCTGCGCGCAAGCGCGCTGTATTCGTCCGCGCGGCGCATCACCTCGAACATACTGTCCCCCACGTGGGAAGCGATAAGCGCGACGTTGTTCATCGTGGTCTCGCCGATCCCGCGTTTCGGTTCGTTTATGATCCTGCGCAAACGGACGTTATCGTTGTGGTTTACAACAACCGAAAGATATGCTACGGCGTCGCGGATTTCCTTGCGCTCGTAAAAGCGCCTGCCGCCGATCACCCTGTAAGGCACGCCGCTGCGCACCATGGCGCGCTCAATATTGTTTGACTGCGCATTCGTACGGTACAGAACGGCGAAATCGGAAAACGGCCTTCCCGCGGCGCTTTTTTCCATAATGCTGTCGGCAACGAATTTGCCTTCGTCGATTTCATCAGCGCAGGTATGCAGTTCAATTTTATCTCCTGTACCGTTATTGGTCCACAGGTTTTTGCCCTTACGCTCGTTGTTGTTTGCTATCACGGCATTCGCGGCGTCAAGGATCGTGCCCGTGGAGCGGTAGTTTTCCTCCAGCCGGCTCACGCACGCATCTTCAAACTGTTCCTCAAAGCTGAGGATGTTTTCTATCGTTGCCCCGCGGAAGCTGTATATGCTCTGGTCGTCGTCGCCGACCACGCAAAGGTTTTTATGTCCGCCGGCAAGCAGCGAAACCAATACGTACTGGGCGTGGTTGGTATCCTGATACTCATCCACCATTATATATCTGAAGCGGTTCTGATAATACGCGCGTACCTGCTCGTTCTCCTGCAGCAGTTTTACCGTATTTACAATAATATCGTCAAAATCCATCGCGTCGGCGCTTTTCAGCATTTGCTGGTACCGCGCGTAAATACGTTTGATATCTTCTTTTTTCTGGTCGTAGCCGCGTATACCGGCCGTACTGTATTCCTCCGGGCTTATCAGCGAATCCTTTGCGTTGCTGATCTCGTTGAGCACGGTTTTCTGCGATAAGAATTTTTCGTCGATGTTCAGCTGGCGCTGGCAATCCCTGATCAGCCGTTTGGAATCATCGGTATCGTAAATCGTAAAATGGGATGTAAACCCGATGGATTCGCATTCGCGCCGCAGTATTCTTACACACGCGGAATGGAACGTGCTGGCCCAGATCTCACTGCCTTCCGCACCGAGCATAGCGATCAGACGGTCCTTAAGCTCGTTGGCAGCCTTATTCGTAAAGGTAATGGCCAGCACCTGCCACGGCTTCGGCGCGTTTACGCTCAGAAGCGGGCGGATATCCTCATAAACGGAAACGTCGCCGTTCAGGTAACGCTTCATCCTTTCCGCGGGGGAATCTGTAAAATCGGCATAGATAACGTCGGAGGTATAGGCGCAGCCGTATTTCAGCAGGCATGCGATCCGGTTTACGATCACGGTGGTTTTTCCGCTCCCCGCCCCCGCAAGAATAAGCAGTGGCCCGCTGACGTTGGTCACTGCCTTGAACTGCATGGGATTTAACCTCGAAAAGTCTTTTTCGATGATCTGTTTTCTTAAGGCCAAAAGCCCGTTGTTATCCATATTACCCTCTGTTTCTCAAATCAAAAACTGAGTTGCCTGCGGCGTCGGCGCCGACGACCAGCGGCAGATCCGTTATCCGCAGCCGTTTAATGCTTTCGCAGCCGAGCTCCGGAAACGCGATCTCGCGCATTTCCGTAATACGTTTGCTGATCAGCGCGCCGAACCCACCGCCCGCGCAAAAATAGACGGCGCCGTTTTTTTTGAGTGCGGCAAGCACCTCCCGGCTGCGGTCTCCTTTGCCGATCGTCGCGGCAAGCCCAAGGTCGAGCAGACGCGGCGTAAACTTATCCATCCGCGCGGAGGTCGTGGGCCCGAAAGAGCCGATCTGCCCATCCGGTTTCTGCGGTGTGGGCCCTGCATAGTAGATCACCGCGTCCCGCAGCGGAAACGGCAGCGCCGCGCCGGAATCCAGCAGCGCAAATAATCTTGCGTGCGCGGCGTCCCTCGCCGTATATACAATGCCGGAAAGCAATACTCTGTCGCCTGCGCGCAGATCGGCGCACGCCGGACGAATGTCCTGCGTATGAAGACGGATCGGTTCCATTTTTATTTTTTTACCTTGCGTACCGCAAGCCGCGCTTTTGATTTCGCGTCATTGCCGGCAGCGGCCTCCGCCGCCTTCTTTTCCGTCAGTTCCTGATTAAAGTCGCTGAGCGATTGGTTCAGGTTTTCCAGTTTTCCCCGGATTCCGGCAAGCATATTGTTGCAGTATTCGGCAAACGCATCCGTTTGCGCGGAGAAGGTACTGAGCGTTTCCGAAATCTCCTTCGCGTTCTGCGCGGCAGAATCCAGCATGCTGTTGGCCTTATCGTTGGCCTCCTGTACGAGGATATCGGAAAAACGGCGGGCGTCGTACATGGCACGGCCGAGCATCAGTTCGTTCTGACGGTCGGTTTCCAGTTCGGCAAGCTGCGCCTGCGCCGCCTCGGCATCCGCCTTGCAGGCTTCCAGTTCCGCACGGAGGGCTTCCGTATCGCACTGTTCCGCGGAAGCTTCCGCTACTTTCTCCGCAAACTCGTTTTTCAGTTCCGCAAGCTCATCGTTGAGCGCATTGTTCTCTTCCATAAGCTCCCTAATAAAATTGATAACGTCCGAACGGTTAAACCCGTTGAGCGCAGAACGAAATGAGGGCGCGTTCGACATATTTTATCACCTCAGGTCATATTTTTTTTATTTTAGCATACTTATTTAGTAAAAACAAGTTTTTTTTAAAAACGATTTTTATTGACACCAAAAAAAAAGGGCGTTATAATTTTTATTATTAACGGAGGGTTTGCATATGGAAATCAAAGTATTTGAAAACGATTCTGATCTGGCGCGCTGCGCCGCCGATTATTTTGAAGAAACGATCACCGCGAAACCGGATGCGGTTTTGGGGCTTGCCACCGGCGCCTCGCCCGTGGAAACCTACAAAGAACTGATCCGCCGCTGCAAAGCGGGGCGTATCAGCTTTAAAAAGGTGACGACGTTCAACCTTGACGAATACTGCGATCTTCCACGGGACGATAAAAACAGTTACTATACTTTTATGCGCGAAAACCTTTTTGATAAAATCGATATCCCGGCTGAAAACGTCCATATCGAAGACGGCAACGCCGCCGACCCCGACGCGGAATGCCGCGCTTACGACGAAAAAATAAAAGCCGCTGGCCGGATAGACCTGCAGCTTCTGGGGATCGGCACCAACGGCCATATCGGCTTTAACGAGCCTGCAGAGGCGTTTACGGAAGGAACTTTCCGTATCCGTCTTTCCGAAAGCACCGTAAAAGCCAACAGCCGTTATTTTACGGATTCCGCCATGCCGGAGTACGCGGTAACGATGGGTATCGGCTCCATTATGCGCGCGAAAAGAATATTGCTGATCGCCACGGGCGCGGCAAAGGCGGAGGCGATCCGCAACACGGTAAAAGGCCCTATCTCTCCTGCCTGCCCCGCCTCGGTGCTGCGGCTGCATCCGGACGCCGTCCTTTTGCTGGACGCCGAAGCCGCCGCGCTGTTATAACAAACCGTTAACGCAATTCAGCCAATCCGCATACAGTCCGCCCCACCGGTTCGCCAGTGGGGTATTTTCAGCAAGTCCCAGCCCGTGCTCCCCATGCGGGAACAGATGCAGCGTACAGGATTGGCCGCAGCGAATCAGCGACGTTGCAAAACGCAGAGAGCATTCCGGCGTAACGGCGCCGTCTTCTGCGGTATGCCACAGGAAAAACGGCGGCGCGTCCTTACGCATCATATTCTCGCCGGAATACCGCTCCGCAAGAACAGGATCATTATTACCGAGAAAATTTTCTCTTGTGCCTATATGCGTGATCGGAAGATCGAGGCTCAGTACGCCGTAGCAAAGCGCGGCGTTATCCGGCCGGGAAGATACCCGATCGGTCTCGTCTCCGTCCGCGCGTCCATAGTCAAAATCA
>JAEEGL015401791.1_pt1 | contig 11140 bp, 8 predicted proteins | sample 9134231 | NCBI WGS metagenome assembly JAEEGL01 (sample SAMN16246548, study PRJNA631951) | gut metagenome | biome: gut microbiome; feature: rumen; material: fiber-attached | host: Bos | place: Iran: Karaj | collected 2018-10
GAAGAGGTCGCCGGCGAAGATGGCGGCCTCGTCGCCGCCGGTGCCGCCGCGGATCTCGACCATGGCGTTCTTGGAGTCGTCGGGATCGGCCGGGATGAGCAGGAGCTTGATGCTCTGCTCCATGTCCGGGAGTTTCGGCTCGATGTCGTTGATCTCGTCGCGGGCCATCTCACGGAGGTCCTCGTCCTTCTCGTTCATCAGGATATCCTTGGCGGAGGCGAGTTCCTCGAGCATCATCTTGTACTCGAGACCGGCCTTGATGATGGGTTCCAACTGCTTGTAATCCTTGTTCAGCTGGACATAGCGCTTCATGTCCGACATCACGTCCGGACTGGCGAGCTGGTCCTGCAAGGACTGGTATTTATCCTGCAGCGAGAGGACTTTCTCAAGCAAAGTATTGTCTGCCATAATATGGTAGGTATTTATTAATCAATTTGTTTCAAATAACAGCGGCGGCGCATGAAAGGCTCGTTGTCATAACTGCTCCAGATGTTGACCGCACTGTTGGTCTCTATCTGAGGATTGGTGATGGCGTGTATCATGCCTATCTTCCTGGCCTTCGCGGACATATCCTTGTAATATACCGCGGACACGCCCTTGTTCTGCCACTCCGGCACCGCGCCGTTGACCATCAGGTCGCAGGTCTCGTAGTCGCCCATCGCGCGCAGGAGATGTATCCATCCGAAGGGGAACAAACGGCCCTTCGCCTTCTGGAGCGCCTTGGAGATGGACGGGAAAGTGATGCCGAAAGCCACGACCTTGTCATCTTCGTCAAGCAGCAGGGTGCTGGTCTTGTCCGAAACGAACCGCAGCGAGGCTTTCGCCTCCTCCTCAATCTCCTCATCCGTGAACGGGATGAAATTATATACCGCCGAAGCGAAGCTCTCATTGTACACCTTGAAGAAATAGCGGACCTTTTCGGGATCCTTCTTCAGCTTGTTCATGCTCCCGGTGTGGAGGTTGTAACGCTGCATGACTATTTTCGCCACACGCTCCGTCTTCTCCGGTATGTCATGGCTGGCGGCGACGTCGTACTGAACCCAATCGCACTCCTTGGCATACCCCAGCACAGTTACAAAGTCATTGTAGTACGGGAAGTTGTAGATGCAGTTGAAAGGCGGGATATTGTCGAAGCCTTCCACGAGCATTCCCTGCTTGCCCAGGGTATTGTAGTACAGCGGTCCGTGTATCTCGGTCATGCCTTCGGACTTCGCCCAGGCCTCGGCGGTGCCGAGGAGCAGGCGTGCCACCTCGATGTCGTCTATCGTATCGAACCAGCCGAAACGCGCGCGTTTCTTAGCGTACAGTTCATTGTACCGGGGGTTGATCATGCCGCAGATACGGCCGACCACCTCCTTGCCGTCCAAGACCATCCACATACGGCGCTTGCAGTACTTCAGGGTCGAGACCTTCGTCAAGGAATTGACCTGGTCCGAATGAAGCGCCGGCACGTACTGCGGGCAGTCCTTATACAGCCTGTCAGGGAACTTGATGAAACGCATCAGGTCCCTGCGGGATACGACTTCGACTATCCTATAATCGGGCATTCCAGTTAAGGTGTTGAAATTAAAGTCTGCAAAGATAATAAAATTCCGCTAGATTCCCACTATCGAGCGGATGGCGACCTGGGCGCAGACAGCCCCGAAAACGGATGGAAGATAGGATACGGTGCCGACCTGGGACTTCTTGTTGCGGCTTTCCTCCAGCACGACGGAACTGCGGCGAGGCTCCTCAACGGAGAAAACCGCCTGGAAGCCGGTGTAGATGCCGAACTTGTGGAGACGCTTGCGCAGCATGTGCGCCAGCGGACACATGCGCGTCTGCGCGATGTCCGCGACGCGCACTGCCGTGGCGTCGAGCTTGGCGCCCGCGCCCATCGACGACACCATCGGCACTCCCCTCTTCAGGCAATACTGGATCAGGCAGATCTTGGGACTGAGCGTATCGATGGCATCGACCAGGAAGTCTATCCTGTGGCCGTCAAGCAAAGTGGCGATGTTCTCTTCAGTGATGTATTCCGGAACGGTAACCAGGTCAAGCTCAGGATTGATGTCCAGAAGGCGGTCGCGCAGGACGTCGCACTTGGAACGGCCTACGGTTGCGCTGAGAGCCAGGATCTGGCGGTTGCGGTTGGTCTCGGAGACTTCGTCGGAGTCCAGGGCGAGCAGGTGGCCGACGCCGGCACGGGCGAGCGCCTCGGCGGAGAACCCGCCGACGCCCCCGACGCCGATCACGGCGACGCGCGCTTCGCGCAGCCTCGCCGTCCCCTCCTCCCCGAGGAGCATCATCGTCCTTTCCTGCCAATTGTCCATAGTTCAGCAAAGATAAGGTTTTATTGGATATCTACGTATAAAGTGTCGCATTCTTATAAGTCTGGCGCAACCTGCGGGCATTTTCCCGCAGGTTGTGCCTGTTTTCCCCGCAACCTGTGGGCGTTTTCCCGCAGGTTGTGCCTGTTTCACCCGTAACCTGCGGGCGGCAGGGCGCGGAGAGCGCCAGTCAGTTACCTCCTCAAATCGTCGTGAGCGCTAAAATGTTATAGAAAGAGGTTGAGGCAGGGTTGCTGCTCACAGCCTCCCCAAAAAACGGAGGCTATGAGCGGATACCCTCAGTACAACGATGTCTACCAAGCACTCTTGCTCACAACGATTTTGCGGAAAAGGGAAAACCTGCGGCTATTTCTTTGTGAAACCACAGGTTTTAAGAGTGATTCGCGATTGGTACTGAACTATGAGCGCGGGAACTAGGATAGCGCTGGAACCAGGTGAGGGTTAGATGCTGAAGTTGTGCCAGTGGGTGCCGAAGCGTTCGAAGGCCTCGCGGTCGAGCATTTCGCGGTCGTCGGGATGGGCGATGCTGATGAGGAGTTTGGCCCTTTCCTGGAGGGATTTGCCGTAAAGGTCGACGGCGCCGTACTCGGTGACGATCCAGTGCGCGTCCGCGCGCGGAGTCACCACGCCGGCGCCGGGATTAAGGACCGAGACGATTTTGTTCTTGCCCTTGTTGGTGCGCGAGGCGAAGGCCGTGATGGACTTGCCGCCCTTGGACATGGTCGCGCCCTTGACGAATTCGAGCTGGCCGCCGGTACCGGAGAAGATACGCGTGCCGATGGAGTCGGCACTGATCTGACCGGTGATGTCCACCTCGGTGGCGGAGTTGATGGCCTTCATGTGCGGATTCTGCGCAATGACCCAAGGGTTGTTGGTATAGGCGATGTCCTTCATCAGGACGGAGGGATTGTCGTCGATGAACGAGTAGACATCCTGGCTGCCGAGAAGGAATGAAGCCACTACCTTGCCAGTGTCGATCTTCTTGCAGGCGCCGTTGATGACGCCGGACTTGATCAAGCGCAGGAGACCGTCGGCGAACATCTCGGTATGCAGGCCGAGATTCTTATGGCCGCCAAGCTGGGCTGCGAGAGCATTCGGCAATGCGCCGATACCCATCTGGATGCAGTCTCCGTCATCGACGAGGGCCGCACAGTTCTTGCCGATAAGCACCTCTGTAGGAGTCGGTTCAGCGAATTTGGCGGTCACCAGCGGGGTATCGTCCTCCACCAGATAGTCGAATCTGTCCAGGGACACCAAGTCGCCGTGGGCATAAGGGACGTTGGGATTGATTACGCCGATCACCAACTCGGCAGTCTCGACGGCCGCCACGGAGCAGTCGACGGAGGTGCCGAGCGACACCATGCCGTTGGCATCGGGCCTGGAGACGTTCACAAGTGCCGCACCAAGTTTGATGAAGCCGTCACGGTAGAGCTTCTGGCTTTCGCCCAGATGAACCGGAAGATAGTCGGCATAGCCTGCATTGACATTGGCCCTGACATTGGGCCCCACGAAAAAGCCCTGCTCGAAGAAGATGCCTTCGTAGCGCGGCTCGGAATATGGCGCCGGTCCCTCCGTATGGAAATGATGGAAATGCAGGTCCGTGACATCGCCGGCATCGGCCCTGCGACACAGCGCTTGGATGAGGATATGCGGCACGCTGGCCACGCTGCTCAGGTGAATGTGGCTATGGGACTTGATGTGGCTTACAGCCTCGTCGGCGGATACGAATCTGATTTCTTTCATTACAGTATGATCGGTATTAGTTATTGCGGGGAGTGCAAAGATACTATCTTTTTTGTAAATTTGTAGAAATCATCACACATGCACACCAGAGAAGAGAAATTGGAAGCGTTCGGCAGGTTGCTAGACGTCATGGACAGCCTCAGGGATCGCTGTCCGTGGAATGCCGAGCAGACCATGGAATCCATCCGTCCGATGACGGAGGAAGAGGTTTATGAACTAAGCGACGAAATCGTAAAGGGCAACGGACCGGGCATAGCGAAGGAGATCGGAGACCTGCTCTACCATATGGTATTCTATTCAAGGATAGCCCAGGAGGAGGGACTGTTCGACATCGCGGACTGCATTGAGAAAGTGTGTCACAAGATGATATTCCGTCATCCGCACGTGTTCCGCTCCGACGGAAGCCTCGTCCCCGAAGGGGAAGCCCCTTCCGCCAAGGAAATCGCTGATACCTGGGAGATTGTGAAAGCAAAGGAAAAGGACGGCAACAAGACCGTCATGAGCGGCATACCAGACACGATGCCCGCCGTGCTCAAGGCCCTGTCGATGCAGGAAAAAGCCAGGGGATGCGGCTTCGACTGGAAAGACAAGGAAGGCGTATGGGACAAGGTCAAGGAGGAATGCAATGAGATCGAGGAAGCCGTTGAGAATCCAGTGGAACTCGAGTTGGAATTCGGAGACCTTCTGTTTTCCGTCATCAATGCAGCCAGACTCTACGGCATCGACCCGGAGAAAGCCCTCAACCTTACTTGCAGCAAGTTCCGCCGTCGTTTCGACTACCTCGAACGGAAGGTCCGCGAGGACGGCCGCGGGTTTGCAGGCATATCCATGGCTGAAATGGATGCCATCTGGAATGAAGCCAAGTCAAAAGGATTATAAACCACAAAATCATAACAGCATGAAAATCAAGCGCATCATCATCGGCGCCAGCCTGCTGGCAGCGATGGCTGCCTGCAGCGCGCCGAAGCCCGCGGAGCAGGACGGCAGCGTCCTATGGTTCGCCAATTCCAAGCCCTATGCAGAGGTTCTGTCCTCCGTGGAGACAAGGGTGGACGGCGGCCTTGCCCCCGAAGAGTACCACGTATTCGACGAGGCCGGCAGGAGGATCGTGGCCGGCGGCTCCGAGGCCGGCGTGCGCTACGGCGTATACGCCTTGCAGCGCGCCGAGGCCCTCGGCCAGGCCGGCCCCGGCATCGACCTCGCCTCCAAACCCTGCTATGAGCTGCGCATCCTGAATCACTGGGACAACCTCGATGACTCGGTCGAACGCGGCTATGCCGGCCCCTCCATGTGGGAATGGACCTCGCCGCAGATCCCCGAGGCGCGCATCCGCCTATACGGCGAACTCTGCGCCTCGGTCGGCATCAACGGCTCGGTACTCAACAACGTCAACTCCAACCCCCTGATCCTCGACGAGGAGCACATCGTACGTGTGGCGAAGATTGCAGACATCCTCAGGGAGTACGGCATAAAGACCTATCTGTCAATCAAATGGACCAGTCCCATCACCCTTAGCGGCCTCAAGAGCGGCGATCCCTTCGACCCTGCCGTACGGCAGTGGTGGAAGGACAAGGCCGCCGAGATCTACGCAGCGATCCCCGACTTCGGCGGATTCCTCGTGAAGGCCAATTCCGAGGGCCAGGCCGGTCCGCAGGACTATGGCCGCACCCACGCCGACGGGGCCAATATGCTGGCTGAAGCCCTCAGGCCCTACGGCGGCATCGTCATGTGGCGTGCCTTTGTCTACAGCCCCACCAGCCCCGACAGGGCCAGCCAGGCCGTGGACGAGTTCGAACCCCTCGACGGACAATTCGCTGACAACGTCATAGTCCAGATCAAGAACGGCCCCGTCGATTTCCAGGCCAGGGAGCCGTTCAATCCCCTCTTCGGACGGATGTCCAGGACCAACATGATGGTCGAATTCCAGATCACCCAGGAATACCTCGGCTTCTCCAACCATCTCGTCTATCACGGCACTACCTACGAAGAGTGCCTCGACAGCGACACCTACCGCGACGGTGAAGGCTCGACCGTGGCGAAGATGGTCAAGGGTCTGGCGGGCGTAGCCAACACCGGCCAGGACAGGAACTTCTCCGGCTATATCTTCGCCCAGGCGAACTGGTACCTGTTCGGCCGCCTTGCCTGGGATCCGACGCTCGGCGCCGAGCAGATCGCGGACGAGTGGATACGCCAAACCTTCATCAAGCCTGAAGGATTATCCGCAAAGGCCTTTGACAAAAAGTTCATCGAACCCGTGAAAGACATCATGATGGAGTCACGCGAGGCTGCTGTCAACTATACCATGCCACTTGGTCTGCACCACATCTTCGCCGGTTCGCATTACGGACCCGGCCCCTGGGAGACCAGCGTGCGTCGCGACTGGTCGCCGGCGTTCTACCACAACGCCGGACCGGACGGCATCGGCTTCGACCGCACAAGGGAGGGCTCGGACAATGTCGATCAGTACAACGAGCCGCTAGCCTCAAAGTTCAACGACCTTAAGACCTGCCCGGAGAACCTTCTGTTATGGTTCCATCACGTACCTTGGGACTACAAACTCTCGACCGGACGAACTCTCTGGGACGAGCTATGCCTGCACTATGACACCGGAATTTCCGAGGTGGAAGCATTCCGCAAGACCTGGGAGGGGCTGAAACCCTATGTCAGCCAGTCCATTTTCGACGAAGTCACGCGTAAACTCACCATACAGCGCAATGACGCCGAATGGTGGCGCGACGCCTGCGTGGGCTATTTCCAGACCTTCTCAGGCCGCGATCTTCCTTCAGGCGTCCGCCCGCTGAACATGCCCATCGACTCGGTGATGACCAAGTCGGTCCGCTCCGACCGTGCCGGAATGCCGGCACACGGTGAGGACCTCCGTCCCATCCTCGTCCCCAACCGCCGCTTCGTGCCCGGAGGCACAATGTCCAGCGGCGGCCCCGTAGCACCCCGAAGATAAAAGACAATGAAAAAAATAATAGCTTCCGTACTCATCCTGACCTCGGTCCTGAGTCTTGATTCGTGCAAGAAAGACTGGGTCACCACCTGGGCGACGGCCCTTCAGGTCGCCGAACCCCACAACACCCCTCCTGAACCCTACCTTTCCGGCAATTCCTTCCGCCAGACCGTCCAGGTATCCGTCGCTGGCAAGAAACTGAGGCTCCACCTGTCGAACATCTTCAACGAAGAGACTACCGAGATCCAGGGCGTGGAGATCGCCGTAGCCAAGACCATGGGAGCCTCGCCCGAAATCGATGAAAAGACATCGGTTTCCCTAACTTTCAACGGCAGTCCTTACGTTGCAATGAAAGCGGGCGAAGAAGTCGTTTCCGACCCAGTGAAGTTCAAATTGAAGGAGAGGATGAACCTTGCCATCACCATCCACTACGGCCTGGTTTCCTCCACGACAATAACCAGCCATCCGGGCTCGAGGACCACGTCCTTCATCGCAGAAGGGAATACAACCGACTTCTCCAACCCCGTTGCCAAGACCGACCACTGGTACACCATCAGCGCCATCGACGTGATTCCGACAAAGAAGGCCTCCGCCATCGCCGTTCTCGGCGACTCCATCACGGACGGCCGCGGGACCACGACCAACGGCCAGGACCGCTGGACCGACCAGCTATCACGTAACCTCCTGGAACACAACAAGAACATCGCAGTCCTGAACTTCGGCCTCGGAGGCAACTGCGTGCTGCAGGGCGGCCTCGGCCCCACGGGCCTGAGCCGCTACAAGCGCGACCTCTTCGGACATGAAGGTGTCAGGTACATCATACTGTTCGAGGGCGTGAACGACCTGGGTAACTCGCACGACGGCGTCGAAACTGCCGAAGGAGTGAAGAAAGCCTGGCAGCAAATCATACGCGAGGCGCACGGCCGGGGCATCAAGGTTTTCGGAGCCACGGTAACGCCCTTCAAGGGCAACGGTTATGACCGTGGCAACCACGAGGAAGGCCGCAAGGCCCTCAATGAATGGATACGCTCGGGCGGAGAATTCGACGGCGTGATAGATTTCGACGCAATGGTCCGTGATACTCAGGATCCCGACCGGCTGAATCCCGCCTTCCTATTCGAAAACGACTGGCTCCACCTCAACGCCTCCGGCTATGAGACAATGGGAAAAGGCATCGACCTGAATCTTTTCAAATAGATGGTCCATTTGTCGGCATTGCAGCCCGGTCAAATCAAAAACCGCAGGAAATCGATCAATTCCTGCGGTTTTTTGAATTTTCCGGCGAAAAGCGCAGGTTTTGGGCAAAAAGCTGCGCTTTTAAGCCTCAAAGAGAGGAGAAACAACCGGGAGCTCAGGCCAGCAAGGCCGAGACTGCAGCGGATACGCTCTTGAAGGTGAAGAGTTCGAGGACGTGGTCCATCTTGGCCGCGATCTGAGCATTGCAGAGATTGCCGACGGAGCCCTCGTGTGTATGATGGAGTTCCCCCTTCCATGAGAACTCTCCATTCTGGATTTCCATTCCGACCTGACGGTAGGCGTCACGGAAAGGTACGCCCTCCGCCACGCGGCGGTTGACCTCCTCGACGCTGAAAGCCAGTTGATAACGGGGGTCCGACATCAGATCCTTGGCAACGGTCATATTCTCGATGGCGAACTTCGCTATGTCCAGACAGTCGTCCATCTCCTCGAACATCGGGATGAACACTTCCTTGATCAATTGCATGTCACGGAAATAGCCTGAAGGGAGATTGGTGCCGATCAGGCGGATAGTGCCGGGAATGCCGTTGATGCGGTTGCAGTGAGCGCGGATGAGCTCGAAGACATCGGGATTCTTCTTGTGAGGCATAATGCTGGAGCCGGTAGTGAGGGCATCCGGGAGTTTGACAAATGCGAAGTTCTGGCTGTTGAACAGACAGCAGTCCATTGCCAGGCGTCCGAGCGTCTCGGCGACCGAAGCGAAAGCAAAGGATATGATGCGCTCGGTCTTGCCACGACCCATCTGGGCATATACTGAATTGTAGTCCAGATCGTCGAATCCCAGAAGTGCAGTCGTCAGGCTGCGGTCGAGCGGCGCCGAAGAGCCGTACCCGGCAGCGGCGCCGAGCGGGTTACGGTTGGTGACCTTCCAAGCCGCTAGAAGCATCTCCATATCCTCGGCAAGACTTTCGGCGTAAGCTCCGAACCACATTCCGAAGGACGAAGGCATCGCCACCTGCAGATGCGTATATCCCGGCATAAGGATATCCTTGCACTCCTCGCTGCGTTTCTGCAGCTCGTCGAAGAGCGCCTTGACCTTGCCGACGGTCTTCTCGATCTCCGCGCGGGCGTAAAGTTTGAGGTCCACCATCACCTGATCGTTGCGGGAGCGGCCGGTATGGACCTTCTTGCCAAGGTCACCGAGCTTGCGGGTCAGCATCAACTCCACCTGCGAATGAACGTCCTCGATGTCGTCCTCTATGACGAAAGTGCCCTCGCAAGCCTCCTTGTAGATGGCCTTGAGCTCGGGAAGGAGCACGTCCAGCTCGTCCTCTTCGAGCAGGCCGACGCTCTCGAGCATCGTGATATGCGCCATCGTACCAAGCACGTCGTAAGGAGCGAGGTAGAGGTCGAGTTCGCGGTCCTTGCCGACTGTGAAGCGGTCTATCTTTTCGTCAACGGAGAATCCTTTGTCCCAAAGTTTCATAAGCTATATCTCAAGTCCGTCGAGAAGACTCACATAGGTCTCTACGGCGGAAGTAATTTCCTGTATTTCAATGTATTCGTCGGCCGAATGCGAGCGCGAGGACTGGCCGGGACCTATCTTCAGCGTGGTGAACGGCACGACGGCCTGGTTGGAGGTGGTCGGCGATCCGAATGCCTCCAGTCCGAGCGAGAGTCCTCGCTGCACGACTGGATGCGACATGTCGATGTGAGAACTGCCGATACGGGTGGAACGCTCCTTCACCTCGCACGAGACGGACTCCTTGATGAGGGTCAGAAGTTCGGGATTGGAGTACATTCCGTTCGGGCGGACGTCCACGACGAAAGTACAGGCATCCGGCACGACATTGTGCTGCGTACCGGCCTGGATCATGGTCACGGACATCTTTACGGGACCGAGGTACGGCGAGACCTTCGGGAAACGGTAGCTCCTGAACCAGTCGATGTCCTTCAGTGCCTCGTATATGGCATTGACGCCTTCCTCACGGGCGGCGTGACCGCTCTTGCCGTGAGCCGTGCAATCCAGAACCATCAGGCCCTTTTCAGCCACGGCCATCTGCATGCCGGTTGGCTCGCCTATGATGCCGAGGGCGACAGGGCCGAGTTCCGGAACCATCAATTCGATGCCGTTCCGGCCGCAGACTTCCTCCTCGGCGGTCGCAGACCAGACGAGGCGGTAAGGCTGCGGCTTTACGATAAGCTTCAAATATGCTCCCAGCAGGGAAACGACCGAAGCTCCATCGTCATTGGTGCCTAGACCCCAGATCCTTCCGTCCTCCTCGGAGGGCGTGAAGGGGTCGCGGGTATAGCCGCCGGCAGGCTTCACCGTATCGATATGGCCGTTGAGAAGCAGGAGAGGCTTGTCGGAGCCAGGATCGGAATCCAGCCAAAGGTTGTTCCCTATCCTGCACGGCTGAAGTCCGTAGCCGCGGAGCCATCCCTCGATGAAATCCGCGACAGGGCATTCCTCCCGGCTGAAGGACGGAATGGACACCATCCCCTTCAGGAGATCTATGAGTTCCGAATCCTTCATAAAACTATGCTTGTACCGCCCTCAGGGGCGTCTGCTTTCGTGATCCTTACCTCATTCACTCCGCATTCGAGAGCATCGAAGGCGTTCTGTAGCTTGGGAAGCATGCCTCCCGAGACGGTCCCGTCCGAGACGAGTCCGGCAAAGGACTCCTTGGTTATCAATGGTATGACGCTGCTGTCGTCGTCAGGGTCTTTCAGCACTCCCGCCTTCTCGAAGCAATAAACGAGCGTCACCTCAAAGCGCTCGGAGAGGGCTTTTGCCACGCTGGCGGCGATAGTGTCGGCATTGGTATTCAGAAGCGAACCCTTCCCGTCGAAGGACAACGGAGCCATCACCGGGACGACTCCCCTGGAAATGAGGTCAGCGAGGATGGAAGTA
>JAEEGL015669855.1_pt1 | contig 11140 bp, 10 predicted proteins | sample 9134231 | NCBI WGS metagenome assembly JAEEGL01 (sample SAMN16246548, study PRJNA631951) | gut metagenome | biome: gut microbiome; feature: rumen; material: fiber-attached | host: Bos | place: Iran: Karaj | collected 2018-10
ATTCCGGCAGCACGCACAGCAGCCGCAGGGCGTCCTTTTCCAGCATGGCAAAGCCCGCTGACTGCCCCTTTATCCGGTGCTCCAGCACGGTCTGGCCGCGCAGGTTCATTCTGAGCGCAAAAGCTTCCGGGGAAATATCCAGTTCGGGGAAACAGGCGGAAAAAACCTGATAATACGTCATAGAAATGATTCCTCCTTATACGCCTGTCAAATCAAACGGCGGGGTGTAAGCACTGTCGGCGCTTTCCTTTTCCTGGGTATAGCCCGTCAGGCCCAGGGCCCTGAAATGCTCCAGCACCCGGCTGTATTCGGCGTCGGTAATGCGGCGGTCCAGGCCGGGAATGGCGCAATAGGACGAGGGGGTATACTGCCGCATGAGGGAAACAGGCGTACCCTGCGGCAGGTTTTCCGCAATGAAATCCAGCGCCTTGCGGCTGTCCATGGTGCAGCCCGGCAGGATCAGGTGCCGCACGATCACGCCCTTTTTCATTATACCGTTTTCATCATAGACCGCCGGTCCGGTCTGGCGGCACATTTCCTTCAGCGCCGCCGACGCCGCTTCAAAATAGTCCGGCGCGCCCGCGCAGAGCTTTGACAGGCGGGAAGATACGTGCTTCAAGTCCGGCAGATAAATATCCACCGCTTCTTCCAGCAGTTTCAAGGTTTCCAGGATTTCATAACCGCCCGTGTTCCATACGATGGGGATGGGAGGGCGGTACAGGCCCAGGGCGTCCAGCACGGCATAGGCAAAGGGCGTGGCCGTGACCAGATTGATATTGTGCGCGCCCTGATCCTCCAGCATTTTGAAAATGTCTGCCAGCCGCCGGACGGATATTTCTTTTCCCTGGCCCAAATGACTGATTTCATAATTCTGGCAGAAGGCGCAGCGCAGGGTGCAGCCGGAAAAAAATATCGTGCCGCTGCCACGCGTGCCGGAAATGCAGGGCTCTTCCCAGAAATGCAGCGCTGCCCTGGCCACCCGGGGGAGTTCCCCCATACCGCAGAAGCCAGTCCTTTGGCTCCTGTCCACTCCGCACCGACGGGGACAAAGCGTGCAAACGGCCATGGCGTTTCCTTTCCTTACTTCAGTTTTTTGGACAGATACAGAACCAGATCATCGCCATTTTCACAGGCGCTGTAAGGTTCACACACATGATCCCCGTACCACGCGCCGGAGCCGTCCGGGATATAGCCGCGCTTCACGTACATTCTCTGCGCGCTGCCGTAACCGCTGTGCAGGCCCACGCCCAAATAGACGGTATCGGCGTATTTCGCGGCGATGCTTTCCGCCGCGTCCATGAGCTTGGCGCCGATCCCCCGGTTCCGGTACTTTTCCAGCACGCCGAAATCCACGATCTCCGGCAGGCCCTGATTGGCGAACGCGCCGTATTTGGCGTCAGGATACACGTTGATATACCCTGCCGCGCTGCCCCGGTATTCCGCAATGAGGGAGACACATTTTCCCGCGTCCCGGTCACGAAGCCGGTTCTCGTATTTTTCGATGGACTGATGCCAGCCCTGGGCGATTTCTTCATCCGTGATGACCCGGGCGTCGGCGGGAACCATGTCCCGGATCAGCACGTCTTCATCCTGATAGTATACCATCTCTTTTTCTCCCTTCAGATTGCGCGTCTCTTTCCGCTTGTGCGGATTCGGATCGGGGAAATATCCCTTTTGCTATTTATGGTATCTTTCTCCCGCGTTGATTTTGCAGGCGCGGTAAAGCTGTTCCAGCAGCAGCACCCGTGCCAGTTGATGGGGGAAGGTCATTTTGGAAAGGGACAGCTTTTCGTCAGCCCGCCGGACCACGGCGGGGGAGAGGCCCAGGGAGCCGCCGATAACGAACACGATCCGTTTTCCCCGCATTTCCAATTGAGACACACGGGCGGCGAAGGCTTCGCTGGTCATTTGCGGGCCGTCGATGCACAGGGCGATCACATGATCGGCGGGTTTCAGGCGGGCAAGAATGCTCTGTCCCTCCTTTTCCATCACCTGCGCCCGGTCCGCGTCGGAAGCGTTGGCGGGCTCCGGCAGGTCCGGCAATTCGACGATTTCCGTTTTCCCGTAGCGGGACAGGCGCTTCAAATATTCCTCCGCGGCGGCGGCATAGCCCTTTTCCCGCAGCCGCCCCACGCATACCACGGCGGCGGTCATGCGTCCAAAAGCGGGATCACCGCTGAAAGGTCCGGCAGTACGTAATCACAGCAGGGCTTCAAATCCGCCGTAAAGGGGATCATGTCCGGGATCATCGCCACCGTCATGCCCGCGGCCCGGCCCGCCTGGACCCCGTGAATGGAATCCTCCAATACAAGGCATTTTTCCGGCGCGGCGTTCAGTGCCGCTGCCGTTTTCAGAAACACATCCGGCGCGGGCTTGGAGGGGAGACCGCTTCCGGTGACGATTTCATTGAAATAGGAAAGGATGCCCACGGATTCCAGATACACCCGAATGGTGCTTTCCGCGCTGGAGGAAGCCACGGCCATGGGGATATGCCGCGCCCGCACCGCTTCCAGCAGTTCCCGCGCCCCCGATTTCAGGGGAATTTTGCCCCGCTTCGCCAGATCGCACATGGCCTTTTTGAAATCCGAAAACAGCCTGTCCGTATCCAGAGCCGGATAAAACTGATGGTAAAAATCGCTGGAGGACTGCCGGTTGCTCCCGATGGTTTCCCGCACCATATCGGCGGGAATATCATACCCCTGCAAAAGCCCGCATTGGGGCATGACTTCCAGGCCCACGCGCTCGCTGTCCATCAGCAGCCCATCCATATCGAAAATGATTGCCTGAAAGCTCATTCCCCGTCCACCACCACAAAGCTGTCCAGCAGGAAATCCCACAGTTTTTCCCTGTTCAATTCATAATTGATCTGCTTCACCGCCATACCCTTATCCCCGCTGCCTTTATAGGACTCAAAGTAGCTGTACCCGCCCTTTCTGAAATTCACCTGGGTGGGGGAAACCTCATACCATTCTCCCTTGCCATTTTGCTTGGAGGGATTATTGACGGGCATAGTGATATGCTCCACGGGTGTGCCCCGCATCTGCATTGCCAAATCCACCGCGTCAAGCAATTCGTCCGTGGTCATGTTGGTATACACCGTGTTCACGAGAATCACATCCAGCAGCTTCATGGCGTCCTGATACGAAATGTCCTTGAGCTTTTCGGCAATAGCGGAAAGCACCACGCTGTCCCGATAGGAGCGGCCCATTTCCTGGGTGTCGGAATACACATTCCCGTCGGCATGCAAATATGCAGCGGTCAGTGCTTTCCGGATGCGCATATACAGCACAGCATTGTATCCCTTCAAATGGGTGGTGCCGTCCGCGTTTTCAGTGGGCAGGGTGGTACCGAAGCTCTGGATGCGTGTCCTTTCGCGGGCTGTGAGGGGGATATCCACGCCGCCGATGGTGTCCACGATGTTTTCCACCTGCTTGAAATCCACCACGATGAATTGCTCAATGCGCAGGTCGAAATGGGAATTGAGGGTATCGATCAGCATTTGGATGCCCAGCTTTCCGTCGTTAGGACTCATTTTGGACATCACGTTGTTGATGCGGTCGTATTCGCCGTCGGGCCGCTGGATCAGCATATCCCGGACAAAGCTGGTGAGCATCACCCGAGGGGTGTATTCGTCCACCGTGACCAGCATCAGGCCGTCGGTATACTGGCCCTCGGTCTTTGTCAGGTCCGCCTTCCAGGAATCAATGCAGATCAGCATATAGTGGTGAAGGCCGGTGGGGGTGGGGGAAAGGTCCCCCTTGGCGATCACAGAAATAGGTTCGATTTCATCCGCCAGAGCCTGGGGCACGATGGACAGCAGCAAAACTGCTAAAAGAATCAGGGAAAGAAAACGCTTCATAATTAATTACCTCCGTTCATTTGTTAGGGTTCATCCGGGTATTTTTCCAGCGTCACGCCTGTTTCCCCGAAAATCTCCAGGGTAAAGGGATCAGGATAGCCCTGTTCGTACACCACCCGCCGGATGCCCGCGTTCACGATCATTTTGGCGCAGATGGAACAGGGCTGATGGGTGCAGTACAGAGTGGCTCCGTCGATGCTGATGCCCAATTTCGCCGCCTGCAGAATGGCATTCTGCTCCGCATGGGCGGCGTAGCAGACTTCCGCCCGGGTGCCGCTTTCGATGCCTAACTTCCGCCGCAGGCATTCGCCCTTTTCTTTGCAGGTTTTCATCCCTGCGGGCGCGCCGTTGTAGCCCGTGGTCATGATGCGCTTGTCTTTCACGATGATCGCGCCGATAGCCCGCCCCGGGGCAAAACAGCTGGTCCAGGAGGATACTAAACGGGCCATTTCCATAAAACGATGATCCCATTTGTCCATGAAAAACACCCCTTTGGAAAAAATGAATGGACGACCGTAAATTAATGAACCGGATCATGCCCTGCGGCGGTACAGCCCGATAAACTTCTTCAAAAGCTGTTCTTCCCGCTCGCAGGCGTACAGTGCCTTTTCCATATATTCCCTTCCGTCCCCGTCCCGGGTGTCGGAAATGCAGCGGACGGCGGCGTAGGGGATGCCCATTTCATAGCAGCATTGGGCGATGGCCCCGCCCTCCATATCGCAGGCGGCGGCCCCGAAGGTATCCGCCAGCCAATTCTTTTTTTCCGTGCCCACGATGAACTGGTCTCCCGTAGCGACGGCTCCGGTTTCCCACCGCAGGTCCGCTTCCTCCGCCGCCTGCCTGAGCAGGGCGGAAAGGGCAGGGTCGCAGGGGAAATGCACGATGTTCGGCCCGGACACCATGCCAATCGGGTCGCCGATAGGGGTGGTGTCCACATCGTGCTGCACGGCGCTGTCAGCGATCACAGCTTCTCCGATGGCGAGCGTTGGCCGCAGAGCGCCCGCCACGCCGATATTCAGGATGGCGGAAACGCCGAACCCCGTGATCATGCTTTGAGCGCACAGGGCGGCGTGTACCTTGCCGATGCCGCACTGGGCTAAACAGACCCGTTCGCCCCATAAATCACCCACGGTAAAGCGGCTGAAACCGGCCCGCTTTTCCTCCGTGTCCGTCATCTGCTTCCGCAGGGCGTCCACTTCCTTGTCCATGGCCCCGATGATGCCGAGCATTGCTTTTCCTCCTGTACTGTTTCGGTTGTGATTTATGTAAGGCTGGTGGCGCCGGCAGAGTTGAGAGTTTAGAGTTGAGATTTATATAGACTTTATTATATCTCAACTCTCAACTCTCCGCTCTCAACTCTTGGACTTCAGCCCCTTGGGTCGATCCTGTCATAGTAAGCCATGAGGTTCTTTCCCGCCATGGCTTCGATCTGGCTTTCGGTCACGCCCCGGCGGCGCAGGGCGCTGAACAGCGCCGGGAAATCCTGGGGGCCGGACAGGCCCTCCGGCTTGCATTCGATGCCATCGAAATCGGAGCCGAAGCCGATATGGTTTTCGCCGCCAAGCTCCATCATATGCAGGGCGTGATCGCAGAGCGTGTCCAGATCGGCTTTGCCGTTCCCGGAAAGGAAATAGGGATAAAAATTGATGCCCACATAGCCCCCGGCCTGGAACAGCGCTTTCAGCTGATCGTCGCTCAGGTTCCGGCAGTGACCGCACAGGGCCCGGCAGCAGGAATGGGAAGCCAGGGGAATAACGCCCATTTCCAGCAGATCGTAAAAGCCCCGTTCGTTCAGGTGGGAGGTATCCGGGGCGATGCCCAGCCGGACCATTTCTTTTACCGCTTCCCGGCCAAAGGGCTTCAGGGAGGTAACGGCGTCGATTTTGGCGGGGGTGCCCACGCAGTTTTCATAATTCCAGGTCAGCGCCGCCATGCGCACGCCCTTTTTGCGCCAATCCTCCAATTGAGAAAGGCTCCGTTCCAGCAGGTCGCACCCCTCGATGGAATAGATGAACGCCTGGTCGCCTTCCTTCGCGTCCCGGTAATCGGTCACATGGCGCAAGCCTTCTTCGGGCAGCTTCGCGCCCAGGGCCCACATGCGGTCCATGGCGGCGGCGATGTCGTCCAATTTTGAACTGCCGCCCACGAACAGCGCCATGGTCTGCACGGTCACGCCGCCCCGGGAAAGCCGCTCCGGCGTCACGTCCGGCGCTTCCCCCGGATGGCAGGCCCGGCAGTAAAGGGTATCGGCGTGGGTATCGAACAGGATCATGCGTACACCCCCTAATAAGTCTTCTTTGTCATTATAACACAGGCATGAGCCGGGAACAACGGCCATAAACCATGAAAATCAATAAAATTGTAAAACTTTTTTAATACTTTCCCCTTGCGAATGCCTTGTTCACCGGCAGGATTTGCCGCGGGATTGCCGAAGTTTTCAAAGGGATGATCGTTTTGCAAAGGAGTATGGGAAATGCGCGCACAATGGAATGAAAACTGGTTTTTTTGCAAATTGCCCCTGGGCAGCGGCTATCAGGACATGAAAGCGGCGGCCCTTTGTCCGGTGACGCTGCCTCACGATTGGCTGATCGGAAACACGGACGATCTGTATGAATCGGGCGACGGCTGGTATATCAAAACGCTGAAAAATGAAGGGCTGGATGAATGCGTTCTGCTGGACTTTGACGGTGTGTACATGGACGCCGACGTGCTGCTGAACGGTGAAGTGATCTGCACCCACCGGTACGGCTACACGCCCTTTTTCGTTGACCTCACCGGCAGACTCGAACCGGGGGACAACGAAATCGCCGTGCATATCCGTCACCGGAGCCCCAATTCCCGGTGGTATTCCGGCGCTGGCATTTACCGCGGGGTGCGCTTGCTTTCTCTGCCCGAGCGGCACATGGTCCCGGACGGCTTTCAGGTAAATACGGATCGGAACGGTGAAGGCTGGACCCTGACCGTGGAAGCGGAAATCGTCGGGCAAGGGAAGGAAATGCCGGAAGTCCTTCTGTATACCCCGGAAGGAAAGATTCTGGCCGCCGGACCCATGGAGAAAACAGATTCCGGAGCGGCGCTGACCCTGACGCTTTCAGATATTCATTCCTGGAGCATCCAAACGCCCGTACTGTATACTTTAGAGGTCAAATTGGGCAGCCAGACCGAAAACCTGAACGTAGGTTTCCGGGAGACGGCGTTCACTCCGGACAAGGGCTTTTTCCTGAACGGCGAACCGGTGAAGCTCCACGGCGTATGCCTGCACCATGATTTAGGCGCTTTAGGCGCGGCTTTCAATACGGACGCCGCCCGGCGGCAATTGGAAACCATGCGGGACATGGGCGTGAACGCCATCCGCACCTCCCACAATCCTCCCACCCGGGAACTGCTGGACCTGTGCGACGAAATGGGCCTGCTGGTGATGGATGAACTCTATGATATGTGGGAGCTTCCCAAAACGGAATACGACAACGCCCGGTTCTTCCCCCGGACCTATCCCGGGGATGTGGCGGCATGGGTGCGGCGGGACCGCTGCCATCCCTGCGTGATCCTGTGGAGCATCGGCAATGAGATTTACGATATGCAGGCGTCCGACCGGGGCCAGCTATGGACCCGGCTGTTCATGGAGGAAGTGAAAAAGCATGATACCCGCCACGCAAGCGTTACCTTCGCCAGCAATTACATGCCCTGGGAAGGAGCGCAGAAGTGCGCGGATATCGTGAAGCTGCCGGGGTACAATTACGCAGAAAAATACTATGAGACCCACCACGAACAGCACCCGGACTGGGTTATCTTCGGCAGCGAGACCGCTTCCCTGCTGGCCAGCCGGGGGATCTATCATTTTCCCATGAAAGAGGATATACTTTCCGACGAGGATCTGCAGTGCTCCGCCCTGCTGAACAGCAACACCAGCTGGGGGGCAAAGGATATCAGAAAACTGCTTTCCGACGACCTGAACACGCCGTATTCCCTGGGACAGTTCATTTGGGCTGGCATTGATTACATCGGCGAACCCACCCCCTATCATACCCGCTGCTGCTATTTCGGCCAGACGGACACCGCATGCTTCCCCAAAGACGCATACTATTTCTATCAGGCCATGTGGACGGACAGGCCCATAATCCATATTGGGATCTATTGGGACTGGAACGAGGGCCAGATGATCGACGTGCCGGTGATGACCAACGGGGCGTTTGCGGAACTGTTTCTGAACGGACGTTCCCTGGGAAAAAAGAAAGTGGACCGTCGGGACCCGGAAATGAGTCTGCCCATTTGGCGGGTGCCCTTTGAAAAAGGCGAACTGAAAGCACGTTCTTATGATATGGAAGGAACGCTGCTTTGTGAAACAGCCCGGGTCTCCTTCGGGGAAGCGGACGCGCTCGTGCTGGAGGGAAAAACCCTTTTAAAACGGGGAGAAATCGCTTTCCTGACCGTTTCCGCCAAGGATCGATCTGGCCATCCCGTGGAAAACGCGGTGAACCGGGTGCGGGTGAACATCGAGGGCCCAGGCGTGCTGCTGGGGATGGATAACGGCGACAGCACGGACCGGGACGGATACAAAACCGAAAGCCGCCGCCTGTTTTCCGGAAAACTGCTGCTGATGATCGGCGCGCAGGCGGAAGGAAAGATCCGGGTGACTGTAACCAGCCCCGGCTTGAAACAAGCGGAAACGATGCTGACGGCGGGGGAGAGCGGGAAAGGGAAAAATAATCAGCCCTTCCCGGACCTGTGCCGAAAAGATGATACAGACGATGGTATTTTCATCCGCCGGATCGACTTGAAAGCGCTTTCTTCCGCAAATCTTACGCCGGAGCATCCTTCCGTGGAAGTGGCGCTGTCTGTTCTGCCGGAAAACGCGATGGAACAGCCTCTTTCCTTCCGGGTGGTGAACGCCCAGGGAGTGGATATGCCCTTCGCGAAAGCGGAACAAAAAGGAAACCGGGTCACCGTTTCCGCCTTTGGCGACGGCAGCGCGTATCTGCGGGCCGCAGCCAATAATGGCTATCCCCACGTCCGGGTGATTTCCTCTTTGGAAATCTCCGCCTCGGGCTTCGGTCCCGTGGGCCTGGACCCTTACGGATTCGTGGCGGCTTCCCTGTGCGATATCCGTGTGGGCGGCAGCGGCGCGGGCAACGAGCAGGGGATCGCCTTTGCCCGGGACGGGGAAAGCGTGGCAGGCTTTTCCAACGTTGATTTCGGCCTGGCGGGCTCCGATGAAATCACCCTGCCCATCTTCGCCCTGAATGATGACCTGTACCGGCTGAAGCTGTGGGACGGCGTGCCCGGAAAGGGCGGGCGGATGATCGCGGAGCTTCCCTATCAGAAAAAGAGTATCTGGAACACCTATCAGCCGGAAACCTGGCGTCTGCCGGAAGCGCTGCGCGGCGCGCACACCCTCTGCTTCTCTCTGGACAGGAAAATACATCTGAAGGGCTTTTCCTTCACCCGCCAGTCCAGGGCCCTGCGCTATAACCGCGCCGCGGAAGCCGATCAGCTGTACGGCGACAGCTATGTAAAGGAAGGAACAGCCGTCAGGCGCATCGGCAATAACGTGACCCTTACCTTCCGCGACATGGATTTCCGGCAGGGCGGGAAATACCGGCTGAACCTGGACGGGGCGACGGAGCTTTCCGTGAACACCGTGTCCCTGAGGATCGTGAACGGGAAAGGGGAATCGGCCGTCACGACCTGCGCTTTCCAAAAGAGCGAAGGGGGAGAACAGGCTTTCGCCGTGGACGCGCCCGCTGGGATCTGTGAAGTGAGCTTCGTATTCCTGCCGGGAAGCAGCTTCGATTTCTTCGGTTTCCGATTTTTCCCATAAATGCATGATATCCGTTTTGTACATAAGTCAAGATGTTTTTGCTATGTACGGAACAGCGCGAAACCTGTATAATATGATATAAATATGGGCATTTCCTTCATGGATTTGCCGGGAGGTGAAGGCGTGAAGGGTTCCAAAGGGCTGAACAGGTATCGAACCATCGATCTTGTGCTGTTCGCGGTGATGCTGTGCGTGTTCGAAAGCGTGCTGGTCACGGCGGCCACCCGCTGGTTTCCCAATGAGCCTTACACCGTATCGGTCACCGCCGCCATCGCCGCCATCGTGATGATGCGCTGGGGACCATGGGCGGCCATCCATGCGCTGCTTGGCGGTTTGGTGTTCTGCTGGGCGTCCGGAGCCGCGCCAAGGCAGTACCTGATCTACTGCGGCGGCAATCTGTTTTCTCTGATTGCGCTGGCGCTCAAGCGCCGGATGGGAGAGGAAGCCATCCGCGCGGACGCCCTGAAAACGCTGCTGTTCGGGTTCTGCGTATCCATGCTGATGCAGGGGGGACGCGCGCTTGTGTCCTTGCTTACCGGCACGGCGTTTTCCACCGCTTTGGGTTTTTTCACCGCCGACGCGGTGACGGTGCTGTTCACGCTGGTGATCGTGTGGATCGTGCGCAGGCTGGACGGCGTATGGGAGGATCAACATCATTATCTGCTCCGCCTTCGGGAAGAGCAGGAGAAGGAAAGAGGAGGATACTGATGAAGAATCGGGCGGGGGATTATCTGATCCTCGACAAAGCCACGGGCGCTTATCGGGAAAACCCGGAGCAGGCCGTCCGGGACGATGTGGAAAAGCATTACTGGCTCCACGTCGGCCGCACCGTCATGAAGGACTGGCGGCTGTATCTGATGCTGGTGCCCATGCTGCTGGTGTTCCTGTTCTGGCGGTATTTTCCCATGTATGAACTGCTGGGCTGCTTTAAGGTATCCGATACCGTGCTGCCGGTGAGCGAACAGCTCTTTTCCGGCTTCAGCTACTTTAAACGCCTGCTGATCGGCGGCGACAGCCTGAGCTCCAATTTCTGGATGTCCATGCGGAACACCTTCCTGCTCAGCTTTTACGGCCTGTGCTTCGGTTTCCCCATGCCCATCATTTTAGCGCTGTTCTTCAATGAGATCCGCTCCAACGCGGCCCGCAGCGTGTACCAGGTGCTCACCTACCTGCCCAAGTTCATGTCCACGGTCGTTATGACCTCCCTGGTGACCATGCTGGTGAAGCAGGGCTCTTTGATCGGCCAGATGGGCATCGTGAGCCAGGCCCTGGTGAACCTTGGGGTCATCAGCAAGGAAGTGGGCAACGCAGGCCTGCTCAATAACGCCAATTTCTTCCGGGCCATTTATCAGATCAGCGGCATTTGGGAAGGAGCGGGCTATGACAGCATCGTGTACTTCGCCGCTATTATCGCCATTTCGCCCACAAGCTCTGAAGCGGCCCAGATCGACGGGGACAATAAA
>JAEEGL015817868.1_pt1 | contig 11140 bp, 10 predicted proteins | sample 9134231 | NCBI WGS metagenome assembly JAEEGL01 (sample SAMN16246548, study PRJNA631951) | gut metagenome | biome: gut microbiome; feature: rumen; material: fiber-attached | host: Bos | place: Iran: Karaj | collected 2018-10
AAAGCCATCGGCAAGATGCAGAACGTCAGCCAGGGCGAAGGGCGCACAGTCCTCTTCGTCAGCCACAACATGGCCAGCATCCGCCAACTCTGCAAGACGGGAATACTCCTCAAGAACGGCCTCGTCGAGATGCGTGGCAACGTCGAGGACGTTGTCGACTACTACCTCGGCAGCATGAAGTCCGTCGGCGACTTCAACCGCATAGGAAACGGAGGCGTCCTAGTGCGAGACTGCCGCCTGAGCAAAGAAAATGTCACCCTTGGAGAGAGCTTGGATATCGAAGTTGACATCGAATCCCACATCGATGCGGACATCGTCGACATCAGCTTCGACATCACCGACGAACTCGGAAAGCAAATTGCCCACGTATCCAATTACGACGACGAATACCACATCCCCCATCTCAGCAAAGGCGAGAAAAGAACCGTTCATTGCCGGATTGAGAATATCAACCTCGCTCCCGGATGCTACATGTCAAGCGTCTGGCTGGGCAACCCTTACACCATGTACGACCAGGTGCTCAGTTGCCTGCGTTTCTCTGTAAGCCAAAACACCACCTTCATCCGTCGCATCACACCCTACGACCGTGCCTCCAAAGTCGTACTCCAGTCCAAATGGCAATAAAGGCAATGCTCCAGCAGGAAATCGTTCTCAGCATACTTGTCATCTCTCACAACCAACGCCCCTACATAGCGCGGTGCTTGGACAGCATTCTGGCACAACGGCTGAAGGTCCCCTACGAAATCATCGTCTCCGACGACCGTTCCAACGACGGAACCTGGCAGATTATCGAGCAGTACGCAGAGAGACATCCCGTCATACACCCCATTCGCTGCAACTCCGACGAATGCCACCCCCTGACGCGTTCTGAACGCTGCGGATGGAACAAAGCCACAGTCTACAAACATTCCAAAGGACAATTCTTTGTAAACATAGATGCCGACGACTACCTGCGGAGCGACGACATCTACCAGACCCAGCTCGACGCGCTGCTAAGTCACCCCGAATGTGCCATGTGCCAACAGCGTGTTTGGCAAGTGCGAGACGGCGAGCCCATAGACTCTGGCCACGCTTGGCCTCGTCACCCGATTCTGAAAGATGGCACCGTCCTCGACTATTCCGACATCATTCAGAATGATTTAATCGGAGTCAACCCAACATATATGATTCGGCGCGACACCACCATGAACCCTGCTGAAAAATACGGCAAATGGTACGACGACACCGTCATAACCTACCATCACCTTCAATTGGGCAAAGTGGTCTTTGTTGACCGAGCCGACTACGTATGGGTCCAATACGGGACAAGTATAAGCAATTCTGACAAGGGGTGGGACCGCGAGCTGCTCTATGCCCTGCTTCCCTTCCACCATGCCAACCTATTCCCCCAATTCAAAAATCTCCTTTTGGCTCAACCCAATCTCAACCTTGTGCACATTGCGAAAGAATCCATCTTACGCAAAATCCAGCTACAAGACACAACCATTCAATACATAAAACAATTAAAAGGGTTTGTCTCACACTATTTTGCCAACGGTCAAAAGGACTTCATGGGCAAGATTCGGTTGGCAAGAATCCTCCTCCAGTACAAGCAAATCCGGAAAGGTTCACACAAAGATGATAAGACCTTAGACAAACTCTATCGGCTCGTCATGCAATAGCCCCTACACCAAGACCTTCATGAATATATTAGACTGCACCATAAGAGACGGTGGATACGTCACCAAAAACAAATGGACGCCCGACGCGCTGCGGAAAATCGTCTCCACATTGTCCTCTGCCGGCATACATTATATAGAAATCGGCAACAACTTCGGCTTGGGATCATGCCACAAATTCGACTTCCCCCTTTCCGACAACGATTTCATCGACATCTGCATGCCCTGCAAAGGCGATTCCCTGATAGGAATGTTCTTTTTCTATGGCAACGCTGACGACATGAGATGGTTCAAAGACCACGGTGGCGGGTTCCTCCGCATAGGAGCCAACGCAAACAACGTCGACGCCGCCATCAAACACATCCATTGTGCCAAATCATTAGGTCTCTTCGTCAGCTGCAACGTCATGAAGACCTATGCCATCAGCCGCTATCAGTTGACCCAGGTGGCCGAAAAAATAGTCGACGCCGGAGCCGACTGCATCTACATCGTTGACTCCGCCGGCGGCATGCTCCCCCGGCAGGTGGCAGCATACGTAGAAGCCATCAAGGAATTCTACGATATCCATGTCGGATTCCATGGCCACAACAACCTTCTCCTCGCCAATGCCAACAGCCTGGCCGCCGTCGAGGCCGGTGCCACCTTTGTCGACGGCACATTGAAAGGCGTAGGGCGTGGAGCCGGCAATGCGCAATTGGAGTCACTCGTGGCCATCCTACAGAAAGCCCACCTCATGCCCTCCAGCTGCAACGCCCTCCAGCTGGCCACCACGGCTGAAGAGGTTATCGGCAACCTCATGCCCAAGGGCAGCTCCAAGCGGGAAATCAACGTCGGCATCGTCAACTTCCACGACTCCTTCACCACCCTGCTCGAAAAAGTTTCCGACAAATATAGCATCGACCCCGACCAATTGATGGCCGAAGTATGCAAAATCAATGTTATCAACCCCTCTGAAGAACTATTCGAGTTTGCTGCAAAACGTCTTAAAGAAGGAATGAAATTTGAATTCACTCCGGCCTACTCACACAAAACCTTTTAAGCGAAATACCTTGGTACCAAATTAGTATGACCGATTTTAAAGACAGTCTCAAACAGATGATTCATGAGATGGACCGCTTGGTTACACTCACCAACAAGCGCTCTGTGCTCATCCTGCTTCAACATACCCACACGGAGGACACAACCCCCCGCGTGCCCTCCGTGCGCGAAAGCATCACCAACATCATTGGCTTCGTCGCTTTGGGCGACGAACAATACCTCCCTTATATTATCGAGGAGTCCGTGGGCATTGTAGACACCGTGATGATTGACATGGACAACAAGCGGAGCAACTCCCGCCAGCTATGCCTAAAAGCCCAACAGCTGGCCCAGAGCAAGGGAATGACTGTGGCATACTATAGCGACTATGCCACCTGGATATCTTCAGCCATCGCTTTTATGATGGAAATAGAGCGAAAGGACCTCGACAAGAACGTCTTTGAATGCACCCGACTGCTGATAGGCCGCAACCCACTGGCTACACAGATGGTGTTGGAATTAATCAACAAAGGCATAGATGTATCCCTCCTCCGTGAGGAGTATCCATCCCCTCAGTTCCCCATCACTTGCGGAACCATCACTATCGATTCAGAACACATCCACTTTGTGGACAGCACCTCCTGCGTCGACCTTGATGTGTTGATCGGCTGCGAAATCCAACACTCCAGCCCTTGGCTGCACCAGCTCTCCGCTTCACGATTCAAGTTTATCTACGACATCGGAACCCAGAACTTTTCGCAACCCTTCATCGACACCCAGCGCGACAACGGGGCCAGCATCTATCGCTCCGACGACCGTGCCGGCATCTCCGGCATCGTGGTCAACCTCATGGAGACTGCCCAACTCATCTCTTCACGCCTCGGTCGGACCTCCATCGGTGGCATCCCCATCGTCAGTGGGGGCTATGTCGGCCTCCCCGGCGACATCGTTGTGGACAACTACCTCGACGCCCACTCCATCCTTGGTGTAGCCAATGGCGACGGGTCGTTCAAAAAAGACCTCACCACAGCGGACACAATTAACTTGCAAAGAATAAACAAAATAATCTGACTGACAGATGGACAACTGTATCATGGTACTGCCCGGAACAGTGTGGCAGATTCCCTTGATTAAACGAATCAAAGAGCTGGGCTACCGCGTGGCCGTAGTTCATCCATACCCCGATGCTCCCGCCTTCAAATATGCCGACGAGAAAGTCTACACCGACATCCTCGACCGCGAAGCAGTGCTTGCGGCGGCTCGGCGGCTCGGCGTCGTCGCCGTCATGTCCGACGAATGCGACATCGCCACCCCTACCCTTGCCTACGTCTCCTCGCAGATGGGTCTCCCCTCGCAGACCGAACCTATGGCCCGACTCTATACAGACAAATCACTGATGCGCGACTTCTGTCGCGACCACGGTCTCCCATGCCCCGACTACAAGGTATGCGAGACTGTCGACGAGGCCGTCGCCTTTTACCAGGGGCTGAAAGCCCGGAGCGCGGAGGCCGACCTCAAGATGGTCATCAAACCAATCGATGCCAACAGTAGCCGTGGGGTCTTCACCATCCAGAGCGAGGAACAGTTGATCTCCCTCTTCGACCAATCCATCGCCTACTCCCATCACCGCCACGCCGTCATCTGCGAGCAGTTCATCTCCGGCGCCGAATTCTCTGTGGACGGCATCCGGCTTCCGCAGGGGCACGTCTGCCTCGCCATATCGGAGAAGACCCAGTTCCCCTACAACAAAAACCTGGACAACTACCTCTACTTCTCCTACACCAACCCCCGATACGACTATGATCGCCTTAGGGCAGTGAACAACCAGTTTGTCGAGCTCTCCGGCCTTCCCTTCGGCTTCACCCATGCCGAATACCGCTACGAGAACGGCCAGTTCTACCTGTTGGAGATTGGGGCCCGTGGAGGTGGAGGCCTCCTCTCCTCCCACGTCGTCCCCGCCCTCACCGGTATCGACAACTACAAAATACTCATCGACATGTTTGTCGGCAATCCCGTCACCACCGTCATCGACCCGCAAAGTCTGCGGAACAACCGCGTGGCCATGGTCAAATTCTTCGACACCTCCGAAGAGGGCGGAGTGGTGAAAAACATCAAGGGACGTGACTTTCTCGATGCCCAACCATCCATACTTCACTGGCAACTCAACTTCAAGGAGGGCGACCGCATCAAACGCCCCACCGACGGCGGCAACCGCATAGGCTACTACATCGCTTGCACCGATGGGCCCGATGCCATGACCCAGTTAGAGGAACAGGTCGACAACCATTTTGTTATCGAATATGAGTGACAACACACCTCTCGTCAGCATCTGTTGTCTCACCTTCAACCACGAGCAGTTTATCCGTCAATGCCTTGATGGATTCCTGATGCAGCAGACCTCCTTCCCCTTTGAAATCCTGATTCACGACGACGCTTCCACCGACCAGACGGAGGCCATTTTGCGGGAATATGAAAAGCGGTACCCTGACATCGTGTTCCCCCTCTACGAGACGCAGAACAAATTCCAACAAGGCTACGGTGGCCGTATGGACATTGAGTTCAACTACAAGCGCGCACGTGGCAAATACATAGCCTATTGCGAGGGCGACGACTACTGGACCGACCCACACAAGCTGCAGCGTCAAGTGGACTTCATGGAGTTGCACCCGGAGTACTCAGTCTGTTTCCACCGCTGCCAACACCTCAACACATACACCGGCGCGTTAAGCGACGACTTTTGCGGTCGCTACTTCGCCCACGGCGAGGAGTCTGTGGACATCAGCCTCGACATGTTCTTTGAGCGGTGGATTACTCAACCCCTCACCATGGTATTCCGACGCAGCTGTTTCACACCCCAGTGGCAGAAACAATATAAGCACTACCGCGACATGCACGAAATCTACCACCTCCTCAACGTAGGCAAGGGTCGTCTCTTCGGCTTCGTGGGCGGGGTCTACCGCTACCACGCCGGGGGCGTCAACAGCATGATTTCCGACGGCAAATACTGCGCAACCTCTTACCCCATAGACCGTGAATTCTACCACGTCAACCGCAACCGCTTTGCCAAAAAAAACTTCCTCAACACCCTTTCCTCCTGCATTGCCTACTACGCCAACCACGACAGGAAAAAAGCTGTCAAGATGACGTGGGAGTATCTCCTCACGTCGAACGACTTGCACGCCACAGCCAAATTCGCACGTTTCATCATCAAGCAACGCAAATGCCATCCATCTCCTTCACCGAACAAGTAATCCTCCCGCTCAGCGAGAGCCTACAATTGTATACTGAAAAGCCCGCATTCTGCATCGGTGGTCGGTTCTACACTTATGGCCATCTGGCCCAGCGGATAAACACAATCCGCACGCAGGTCCGCCAACTGCAGCCCAAAGGGCAGGTCGTAGCCCTGCTGGTGGGTGACCATATCGACACCTACGCCTCCATCATAGCCTTGTGGTGGGAGGGATTGGCCTACGTCCCCCTGCACCCGCTGCAACCCGACGAGCGGAACCTTAACATCATAGCCCAGACGGGCACCACGCTTCTGCTGCACGCTACCGAAGGCAGCACACTGACTGCCGCCGCCGCGAGCCACGGTGTGCAAGCACATTGCACCGCACACTGGGAGTCAACGGCACCAGCGGCAAGCGTCCCACCCTGCGAAGTAGAGGATAGCCGCTTAGCCTACATCCTTTTCACCTCCGGCAGTACGGGAACCCCTAAGGGCGTGAGCATCTCACGGCTCAACCTGGCAGCATTCATCGACTCCTTCTGGCAAACGGGCTTCGCACTGGGACCCGACGACCGCTGTCTGCAAGCCTTTGACCTCACCTTCGACGTCAGCATCCAAGCCTTCCTCACAGCCCTGCTGCGGGGCGGGTGCGTCTACACCATTCCCTATGGGCAGGTGAAATACATCCATGCCGCTTCCCTGCTCATGGAGCAGGGCATCACCTCCGCCGCCATGGCACCCTCCATGCTCACCTACCTCAGACCCTACTTCGACCAGCTCGGCACCAAGAGTCTCCGCACCACCATCCTCACCGCCGAAGCCTGCCCCGTGGACCTCATCGAGGACTGGTTCGCCTGTGCACCCAACGCTGAGGTGTACGACTTCTACGGTCCCACCGAGGGCACCATCTACTGCACCTGCTACCATCTGAGCCGCCAAAGAGCCAACCTCTCCGCCAACGGTGTGGTAGCCATCGGTAAGCCACTTGCCAACGTCCACGCCGTGATTGTAGACGAAGAGGGCCACCCACTGCCCGCTGGGCAGAAAGGCGAGCTGTACATTGCAGGACACCAGGTGACCCAAGGCTATTGGAACAACCCTGAGCGGAACAGCACCGCCTTCACCACCCTGACATGCCAAGGCACATCCATGCGCTTTTACCGTACCGGCGACCTCTGCGCACAACTGGAGGACGGCAACATCCTCTACTACGGACGCATAGACCTCCAAGCCAAAATACAAGGCTACCGCGTAGAACTGGGCGAGATAGAGTACCACGCCCGCAACTACTATTCCGGCCAATACCGCACCGTTGCCATCGCCTTTACCAACAATGCAGGACTGACCGAGATTGCCCTCTTCGTCGAGACGGAGACCACCGACCCCGCACCACTGAAACAATACCTCCAAGCAAAGCTTCCGCACTACATGCTCCCCTCCAAGATAATCTTTCTGAAAAACTTCCCTACCAACAAGTCCGAAAAGATAGACCGCACCGCTCTGAAAGAAACAGTAACAGCGTGAAAGTGATAAAAGACTCACGTATTGACACGTTCACACATTCACACATTCAATAATTCTCAATTACTCCTCTTTTCTTTCTCAACAACAAATAAAAGAGAAACTAAATAGAAAGAAAACAGAAACTAAATAGAAACTAAATTGGTAGAGATAAGGACATACACCGTCGGCCAGCTGGGCCAATGGCTTGAGGGCAACGAGACGTTGGGACTCAGCGAGGCAGTCATCACGCGGACACGAGCCAGAGCCATTGCACACAACCCATACGCCAAACCCGACGACCTAGTTGTGGCAACAGTTGTCGAGGAGGGCGAGACGGTGGCCTTCACAGCCCTTTTCCCCGACCTTGTGGGCGGGGAAATCTACTACTGGTTCAGCACCCTCTGGTGCCATCCAGACCACCGTGGGAAAGGCTACGCCCTCATAGCTGTCGGGACACTGTTGGAACACTACACACCTGCCCGCTGCCTGGACTCGTGGGCTGCCGACGAGACCATCGAAATATTCAAATATTTCGGCTATCAGACCCAATACTTCCCGCAATACAAGCACACCCTCACCACACTCAAGCACCCTTCGCCGAGACGGCTCGCAGCCTATTGCCTGCACCGGGGCTGGCAGCCCCTCGCCAAGCGCAAACAGCTGAAAGAACAGCACGTCAGCTGCCGGTATTCAATAGAATACGTCAACCACATCAACCCGCAGACAGCGCAATTCATCCGGGCCCATTCGGCGAAAGACCTGCTGCCACGTAGTGCCGAAATGTTGGACTGGATTATGCAGCACCCTTTTCTCCACACGGCCCCCCTCGCTGCGCGCGCAGCCTCCTCCAACCCGTTCCCCGACAGCGTCGGGCGATACTGGATCAGCGGAGTGAAAATCATGTTGAACAATACACTTGCGGCATTCTACATCATACGTCAAGCCGACAACGAGCTCTCCATCAAATACCTCTACTATCATCCTGCCCACGCCGAGGCCGCTTTCGACTCCATAGCCCGGCACATCGTCGAGCTCCAAGCACAAAGCTTCACCACCCGCAGCAAAGAACTATCGGATTACGTAGGCCGCCTCGGCATCTTCAGCCGAGCGACGACGGATAACATCTCATACTCGTTCCCGCCTTCGTTCTCCCTTCCCTCCCACGCCACGGCGCAAGGAGGCGACGGGGACGCCTTCGTATAGCATCACCGCAAAACACTCACCTCCATGTCAGCTCTAAAAAAGAACACACCCCTGCGAAAAGTAGCCGTTCACACCCTGAGGTTCGCCAACCGGATGCGGCTGCGCAACCGCAACTTCTCGCTGATAACAAACACCTGCATCGGCGGCATCGTCTACCACGAACTGGGGCTGCAATTCCTCTCCCCCACCATCAACTGCGGCATCCGCGACCACGAGCAGTTCTTTACCTTCTGCAACCATCTGCGCCACTACCTCTCCCTGCCCCTCAACTTTGTCCCCTCTGAGTATAACTACCCCGTTGCCACCCTGCGGGGCGACTATGGCCCCGTCACCATCTTTTTTTCGCACTACAAAAGCCGCGAGCAAGCCTCAGCTAAATGGGAAGAGCGCAAACGGCGCGTCAACTGGGACAACATCGTCATTCTGATGGATGGCGACAACTGCACGCCGCAACAGGCAGCCGCCTTCAACCGCATCACGTGGCCGCACAAAGTCATTTTTACCACCCTCAGCGGCCGGCGCCAACCCTCCGAATTCGCCATCACACACCCTGAATACCGTCCCTTCGAGCTACTCGAATACGGCCCCATGCACCACTCCCTGCGGTGGTACGAGACGCTGGACCTCGTCCACTTCCTCAATACTGGCGACATACGCAAAAATCCACTCCTCAAATAGGCATTAGCCAAGTGAAAAGGACTCACACAATAACGCATTAACACATTCAAGAATTCACACATTTATACATTCAAGAAGATGAACACCCCTTCACGCAACGACATCAGCCAGACCATACAAACCGTGGCACAGCGTGTATTCGGCGACCCCACCCTGCAAATCACGGATAATCTCGGTCCCGACCAACTCGCTGCCTGGACCTCACTCACCTACACCCAACTGCTCACCGAAATCGAAACCACCTTCAACATCAAGTTCAAGATACTCGAAATCATCAAAATGCAAACCATGGGAGCCATCATCGACATCACCATGCAGCATCTTGCAGCCAATGATTGATTACAGCGAAATCGAAATCAAAACTTTCACCGTCTCGGAGTTGAGCCAGTGGCTTGACAGCGGGCAGCCGGTTGCAGGGCTCGACGCGGGCATCATCTCCCGGACACGGGCGCGCGCGCTGGTCCACAACCCTTATGTCAAGCCGGAGGATCCTTTGTTGGCGGCAGTCCTCACGGGTGGCAAGGAGGCCATTGCCTTTACCGCCGCTTTCCCCGAACTGATAGGGGGCGTGAGATACTGGTGGTTCAGCACCCTCTGGTGCCATCCCGACCACCGTGGCAAGGGATTCCCATTAGTCCTGATGCGGACCCTAGGCGAAGAGTACGGCACGGAGCATTGCCTGGACACGATGGGAGCACCGGAGACGGTGGCTATCTTTAACAACTTCGGCCACCGGTTGACCTACCTACAGGAGTTCCGCTTCGGCACGCGGGTCTACCCGCAGGGGACATTGGGCCGCGTGGTCACCTTTCGCGAGGGCGCCAAAAACCTGCTGCGCAACATGAACCCACGGCTCAAAGGGATAATCCGGCAGTCACGCTACGAGCTCATCTATCAAGACTCGATTGACCAAGACACATACGGCTTCATCGCCAAGCACGCCGCGGGGGACATCATCCCGCGCACAAGGGAGATGCTCAACTGGATTCTGCAATACCCCTTCAAGCATTGCACGCCTCTCCGCGGCAGAACCTCGGACGCTAATCCCTTCGGAGACTGCGACACCCGCTACTGGATAAAGGGGGTGAAAGTGAATGTGGGCGGGCAGATGGTGGGCCACTACATCATCCGCAATGCGGAGCAGGACCTCTCCATCAAGTACCTCTACTACGACAGGGATTACAAAGAGGAGGTGTTCAACTCCATCCTGCAACACATCCTCCGCCTCGGAAACCCCTGCTTCACCACGCGCGACCCCCTACTGAGCGACTACCTGCTGCGCAACAAGGTGTTTTCCAAACAGCGCACAGACCAGATTTCATTCTCCTACCCCCAGCAGTTTCAACTGCCCACCGACCCCGTTTCACAGGGCGGCGACGGCGACTGCTTTGTGTAACCTCATACCCTCACCCCGTTCGCCGTGAACCCCAACAGCTCCATTAAGAAGATAACAAAAAGACTGAAACGGTTAGGCAACCGTTTTGGAGTCCGCCCCATTGAGGTGTTTGTCTTCCACGCCATCTCGGACAGCTTCAACCCCGCCCATTGCCAGAGGGGGGACTGGAGCTCGACGCAGGACTTCAAGCAGAGACTCGACGACCTGCGGCGCACCTACACCTTCATTCCCCTACCGGAAGCCCACCGCAGACTGCGACAAGACTTGCTGCGCACTAAGAGATATGCCGTCCTCACCTGCGACGACGGGATGAAGAGCATACTCTCCATCCTCCCCTGGCTCGAAGCAGAAGGCATTCCCCTCACCCTGTTCCTCAATGCCAAATACTTGGACGGAGTGAGCAAAAGGGAAGGCTATGCTGAAGAGCCCGAATATATCACCCACACCGATTTAGAA
>JAEEGL016085884.1_pt1 | contig 11140 bp, 10 predicted proteins | sample 9134231 | NCBI WGS metagenome assembly JAEEGL01 (sample SAMN16246548, study PRJNA631951) | gut metagenome | biome: gut microbiome; feature: rumen; material: fiber-attached | host: Bos | place: Iran: Karaj | collected 2018-10
AATTGACATCTAAAGATAACATAGGGAGTTTTTTCTAATAGTTTCACTTGATAGCCAAAGTTACTTCTAAACTTAAAAAACACGTTACAATATCTTTAAACTGGGCTGTCAATAAGAATATGCAAATAGTATTTAATCATTATATTTGATATTTGTCAATAAGATTAGTTGATTTATTTTAAAAGATTCTAGTTCTAACAACACTAGGATTAAAGGTATACAAAAACCTCATTAATTGTTTTAAGTCTGATAAGATTATTCGATAATTTTTATCGCTTAAACCATTGCTAGTTAGATTATTAATATTATCTTTAATGCTTCTTATACTTTCTAGTGAATCTCTAATACATTCACTAGGGAATTGATAATTTGATGAATAAATAATGTTTAATAGTTCATAAAGTTTCTTAGTAGCCTTTATATAATTAATTACATATACTGTTTCATCATCAATAGATTGTTCCCTATTCATTAACATATTTAATTGATTACTAGAAATATAATCTATATCCATAGTAGAAAGTTTACTTATATCACTAAAGAATGATAACAGTGCACCTTTTATTAATTCTCTATTCTCTTCTATAGGATTACTAATATATTGTTTATGAAGTTTTATTAATAATTTCATCATTGGTGATACAAAGTGATACATATATACATTAATATCATTTACTTGTTCACCATCTATAAGGCCTAAGACCTTAGCATCTGTAGTTTCTAAGAATTTCTTAGTTAACTTAGATAATTCAATATCTTTATTTGAATAATAATTAACTATTTGTTCAATATCAGGTGTTAAACTAAGGTATGATTCATTTACTTCATCTTCTATTTGTGACTTAATAGCATCTCCTATTTCCATTTCAAGAGCTTCTAAAGCTTCTTTATCTAGTTTCTCTATTAAATATTTACCATCTGTATCTTGATCTCCTAGGTAGTATGCATAGAATAGATCTGCAAAGAATTCACGAGCCATTGCTTCATAGTCTTCTTTACTATAATTTGATAGGGCCATGCCACAAGTAGTAGTAAGTTTAAGAGATGAACTATATTTCTTAGCTAACTGTTTCCAATCACTATTAATTGATTCTGATACTATTCCTAAAGCAAAATCAAATAAGTGCCCAAATTCGTGAACTATACATGGCTGTGCAGGACCAAAGAAATTAACGTTTCTAGTTCCAATAAAACCATCTTCACCAGGTTCTGTAACATAAGCACCCCAATTAGCATTCGCCAAATAGTCATAAGCCTGAGTAGATTTAAAAACAATAATAGGTTCTACAAAGTCTTTAATAATTTTTAATATTTCAGTATCTACTTTAGATAAGGCTTCTAAGTTATCTTTTATAAACTTCTCTACAGCAGGTGAGTCAACTGATAGATGAAAGTCTACATCATCAGCAAGAATATTTGAATTTTCTTTTACTTGATCCGAGAAAACCATTCTTCCTTTAGTTATTACAATATATAAAGGAAAAGTAACACCATTTACTTCTGCCTCACCACCTAAGACTTGATAATTAGGATCAGTTGGATTATCATGGTACCTTGAATCACTCTCATCTTTGATTGCTAATTTTTTAAGTAAGTATTCATCTGGTTCAATTATCCTTAGATTCTTAATAACAGGTTCACTATATGTCTTAGATTTCTCTATACTAAGTTTAAATGTTGATATATCTTCCATTTATACCACCTATTATAATTAGTATAACATTTTTTATTATAATAAAAAAGATGATTACTCATCTTTTAATAATTCTAATCTTGATTCACAACTACATTCTTTACAAATACTTTTAATGATTATATGACCATTAGTAATAGGAAGTATCTTAGTAATATTGTTATTACTATTATATTCTTTTATTATTCTATAATCTCTATCACATATGGTTAATTTATCATTAACCATATAAACATTATTCTCATTAATTAATAATATTTGTTTATTAGTTTCATTCTTTTTAATTAGTAAATCACTATTAATATCATACTCATAAATACCATCATATAATTTATTATTACTATAATACATAGGGTTAAAGTTAATATCTTTATCAAATGTTTTATAACTAATAACTTTCTTACTTATTAAATCATTATCATCATTATTACGATTAAATGATTTATTAAATCTTACTAAGATTGGGTAATTTGCATCTACACCATATACTAAATAACTATCATTTAAGATAAATATATTAGTGAATTCACCTGATTTATTACCTCCATAGTTATTAGATTCTAGTATATTTAAACTATCATCCACTTTTAAGATAATACCACCACCTAAGTGATTTCCTATACGATCTATCTCATATTGAGATCCCCCAATAATAATATTCGTATTATTATCTCTTACAATCTTTCTAAAGATCGTATTAGTTAATAAATCATATTCCTTAGTATTAATTATTTTACCTTCATTATTTAGTTTTAATAATAGACCAGTATAATCTATATCATTATCTATTTCTTTTTTGATAGTACCTATCGCAATATAACCATCTTTTACTTTAACTATATCTACTAAGTTAATATCATTATCTAAGTAATAAGAAGTAATCCATTCAATATTAAGATCTTTATTATACTTAATTATCTCTCCTTGCATAATTAAATGATCATTATAATACTTTTCATCTTCAGTATCTTTATAATTATTAGTACCTATGGTTATAAAATTATCTTTATCAATTATTATATTATTAATTGTCTTAGTAAATTCAATATCACAGTTCTTATTGTTTTTATAAATAATAAAGATTATTACTTCAATAACTAAGATTATTCCTAGTATAATCATTACTTTTAATAACTTACTTTTAGTATTATGTCCAATTACTTTCATTATATCTCTCACTATATTCGTAAGGACTATTACGATTCCATCTTTCTCTATAGTTTGGTTCTGCTATAAAGACAAAAATAAATAAAATAATAACTAGAATAATAGATAATATTACTCTTATTAAAGCTCCTATTCCTGCACTCTTAGCACTCTTAGGTTTTTCTTTATTCCATACAAGAAATATTACTAAACCAGCTAAAGGTATTAGAAAACCTAATACTCCCCATCCAAAAGAACCTTCTTCTTGAATTTGGTTATTACTATCATTATTACTTTGTACTTTATAATCTTTTAATACTCCCCCACAATTTTCACAGAAATTACCATTAATATTATTATTAACACTACCACAGTAAGGACAATATTTCATAAAACACCTCGTTTATTAATATATCATAAATAACTATAAATAAAAAGCCTAACGCTAATAGCGTTGGGCTTATTTTATTTCTTAATCATTATTAAATGGGTGAATAGTTGTTAGTCTTTTTTGATAAGCTTCAATTTGAATTAATCTATCTAGATTTTCTTCTTCAGTATTAGTTAATTCAAAATCATTATCAAGACCAAAAATAGCTTTTTGAATTACTTTTATATATTCACTATTATCTTTTAGTGGAATAACATTACATACTTCTTCTCTAGTTAGTGATACTACTTTAAAGTTAACTAATTCATTAAATTTAATAAGGTCTTCTGTTTCTGAGAAAGGATTGTTACAGAAACTTGATTTTCTAAGAACTTCTCCTGTGAATAATTCTCTTACAAACATGCTTTCATCTACATATACAAAGATACAAGGTTGATTATCTTCTATTAGACAATCAAGGCCTAGTTTTTTATAACCTCTTAATAAAGGTCTATTACTTATTTCTTTCTCTGTATTATAAGGACTTACTAAATATAATTTATAAAATATCATAATCACCCTCACTGATGTCGTATTGTAACACTATATCTATTATTTTTCAAGTATGAAATATCTTTCATACCATACTAAGAAACAATAAATAGTAAATATTTTTCTAGTATTAGGTTTTATATCATTATGATGATCATCTAACATATTATTAATCTTTTCTAAGTCAAAGAACTCAGATACAAATTTCTTATTAAATTGTTCTTTAACTTTTTTATAATACTTATCTTCTTTAAGCCATGTATTAAATGGTACAGGAAAACCTAATTTACGTCTTTTAGCCCATTCTTCAGGAAGTGATTCATGAGCAATACTTCTAAAGATATACTTAGTTTGACCATTTTTAACCATGTATTTAGTTGGTAATACTTTAGATAGATTCCATACTTCACGATCTAAGAATGGAACACGAAGTTCTACAGAGTTAGCCATAGACATTTTATCTGCTTTCAAAAGAATATCATTTGGTAGCCAGAAATGAGTATCAATATACATTTTCTTTAATACTTCAGGTTGTCCTTTAACTTTATCATAATATGGTTTAACTATTTTAGCAGGTGTTAAATCAGATTGATATTTCTTAGTTAGTAGACTATTAGCTTCTTCAGTTCCCATTATATTAACCCTACTAAAATATCTATTTTCAATATTATTACTATCTTTAATAATAGTATTCTTACCTGGAAATTTAGGAAGTTTTTTAGCAATCTTACCATTTAACTTTCTTAGTCCTTGTGGTAATTTTAAATATAATCTTTCCATAGTAGGTACATTATATTCATTATAACCACCAAACATTTCATCAGATCCTTCTCCAGATAAAACAACTTTAACTTGTTCACGAGCAAGTTTTGATAAGAAGTATAGTGGCACCATAGTTAGATTAGCATGTGGTTCATCAGCGTGATATTCAACAACTGGTAATGTATTAAAGAATTCATCTGCAGTTACTAATTTTGCATAGTTATTAATGTGTAACATATCAGATAACTCTTTAGCATACACTGTTTCATTAAAACCATTATAATCAAAGCCAACTGTAAATGTCTTATCAGGGAAGAACTTAGATACTACGTAACTAGAGTCAACACCACCTGATAGGTATGAACCTACTTCTACATCACTTATTTGATGGTATTTAATAGAATCTTCTAGGGTTCTTCTAACCCTATCTTGATAATCTTTAAAACTTCCATTTTCTTTACTATAATCTAGACTATGATATTCTTTTATCTTTAAACCATCTTTACTATATTTAAGGAAATGACCTGGTTTTAGTTTATATACATTTTTAAAGAATGTTTCATTTAGTACACTAGATTGAAAACATAGGTATGGCTCTAATGCTTCTTTATTTAATTCTTTTACAAAGTTTGGATGATCAAGAAAAGACTTAATTTCACTACCAAACATAAATTCACCAACATTTTTATAATAATAGAAAGGCTTAATACCAAAGATATCACGAACTCCAATTAGTTCATCTTTTTTAATATCATATATTACAAAGGCATACATACCACGTAGCATATTAAATAAGTCTTCACCATACTCTTCATAACCATGAAGTACTACCTCAGTATCACTGGTAGTAGTAAACTCATGACCTTTTTCTAATAAATCTTGTCTTAATTCACGATAATTATATACCTCACCATTAAAGACAATAACTTTATCTTTCTTTTCATTATATATTGGTTGATTACCACCAGAAAGGTCAATAATAGATAATCTTCTAAAACCTAAAGCAATCTTATTATTAGTAAAATATCCATCACTATCAGGTCCACGATGAACAATACGTTCTGCCATCTTCTTAATTATCTTATCTTTTTCTTTCTTTTCTTTTTTATCACAAAAACCTACAAATCCACACATAATAACCTCTTATATAAAAGAATAGGCCAAAGCCTATTCCTCATTTTTCTCTTTTACTATTTCAGCTTCCCTAATATTATCCTTTTTCTTATTATCTTTTTTATTTAACTCTATACTTCTATTCTTAACCTTAATAAAGAATACATATACTATATATAAACCTAGTAATACTAAGGCATAAGGTAGTAACCAAGCAATAAATTTAAAGATTAACACGATTAAAGCAATAAATATTATCACTGTAATTATATATTTTAAATCATCTTTTTTCACTAAAATCACCTTATTAATTATACCATATTATTTTAGATTTAAACAAAAGATTGCATAAACAGGTACATATAACATACCTTTTTTATTCATAAAGTTTTCTTCTGTTATTCTAATTGAATCACTAATATTAAATTTAGATAAGAATAGTGACAAAGATTTAGCTTTAATAAGTCTTTTATTAACTACTTCGATAGGGATAATCTTACCATTTCTATTTTGGATTACAAATGATACTTCAGCTTTACCTTCAGATTGATAATAATATAGACTATATCCCCAGTTAGCTATGGTATTAGCAACATTATTCTCTATTAAAACTCTTCTTAGATCATCATTAGTTAATAGTCTTGAATGATTAACATGAAGAAGTGTATAAAGTAAACCTACATCATTATAATATAGTTTAAAACAATCACTATCTTTATTAGTAGCCAAAGGACTCTTAACATCAGATATTCTATAACTACGATTTACTATTCCATTATTAGCAAGAACATCAATACTTCCTTCATAGTCCTTACTTCTTCCACCTTTTTTAATTACTCCGTATTGGAATTTCTTATTATCTTTCTTTAACTGTTCTGGTAAACTACTAATTACTTCAAGACCTCTTAAGAAATTATTTAAATCTAACTTAGAGTATTCCATTTCATAGATATCTATTATTTTCTTTTTAATACCTTCTACTAATAGTTCATCACCAGTATCTAGATATGCATTAATTACTTCAGGGAAACCACCAGTAATTAAATATTCATAATAAGCATCAAGTGCCATTTGATGGAAAGGCATACTCTTCATAGTATCATAACTATCTTTTATAAAATCTATTAATTGAACTTTATCTGAGTTCATTAGGAATTCCTCAAAATCCATGTTAGACATAGGACGATAATATATATCTTCAACTCTTGATTTAATCATATCTTCACGATTACTTGTAATGGCTATAACATGATATAAATTATCTGGTGCACAAAATATTTTTAAAGCTTTTAAATAGTTCATATCGGTAATATTATCAAATATTAATAGTGTATCTTCTTTAAAAATTGTTTCAGAAGATAATAAAGATAACTTCATAATTAATTTATCAAGTACTTTTTCTCCCATCATAATATCTTTTAATTCTGTATTATTAAAAGTATCAAAGTAAGCAACGTTCTTATAAAACTTTCTTCCAAAGGAAATAGCAGAATAAGTCTTACCTACTTGTCTTGGACCATATAAACAGAATGGTTTAGTAACACTATCTCTTTTCCATTTAAGAAATTCTTCAGTTATTTTTCGCTCCATATTTTGTTAGCCTCCTACACTATTATCAATTTAAGTATAAAACAGTTTTCATATTTAGTCAATTTTTTATGTAAAACAAAAGACCACAAAGTGGTCTATTTATTCTTTAACTATTTCATTTCCTCTTGCAACTACCATATAACTTACAATTAAAGCAAGAGCAACAATTAATACACCCGTTGATTCAATAGTAGATATTTTAAATGGCGTTAATGCTCTTTGTAATATAACACTTACTCCAGCAATTACTATTGCAAATACTGCAAACAATATACATCTTTTTAAGATCCTTAAGTTATTATTAGCAAATGGATTATGGAAACATTTATCAGTAAACAATTCAGATAAATAAGAGAATGTAAAAGCAAGTAACAAAGTTACAGCAATCATACTAACGGATACTAAATAGTAATAAGTAAGTACTTTACCATTACTAGGTTCTACATCATTATAAACTTCTAAATTATCTTTAACAAAGATATGACTATCTTCAAGTAATGTTTCATTAATATAAGTATTTAATCTTTCATTTTTATTAGCTCTTATTATAGATACTGTTCGATAACTAGTAAATCCTACTAAAACAATAGTAGTGGCAAAATATAGTATACTGAGAAGCGTAAATAATAAGTAAGGAACTTTATTTAACTTCTTTGTATGTTCTGGTATTTTATTTTCTACTTTCTTAGTTTCTTTCTTCTCAATCTTTTTTAACTCTTTTTCTACATCTTTTTTCTTAAGTATTGTTGTTTTACCTAAATCTTCTTTAACATTATTAGTTCCCTTTTTTATTTTTCTTCTTACACTACGGGGATTTACTTCTTTTACTTTTTCCTCTTTATCCTTCATATATCTCTCCTATTCTTTTTAATTATAACATAGATTATATAAAGAAAAAAGATATAGTTTCCTATATCTTAATAATCACAGTTACCTGGTGTTCTAGGGAAAGGTATTACATCTCTTATATTCTCTACACCTGTTAGATATATAATTAATCTTTCAAATCCCATTCCAAAGCCTGAATGATAACAACCACCATATTTTCTTAGGTTAATAAACCAGTCTACAACGTTTGTATCAACGTCCATTGCTTTAGCTCGAGCCAAGATCTTATCATAGTCATCTTCCCTTTGACTACCACCCATTAGTTCACCAGCTCCTGGTACTTCAAGATCAACTGCAGCAACAGTCTTGCCATCTTTGTTTTCTTTCATATACCAAGCCTTGATATCTTTAGGCCAATCTGTAATAAATACTGGTCCATTAAAGTATTCTGTAATATACTTTTCATGTTCTTTAGCAATATCATCATCATAATCTGGAGTAAATTCCCATTTAACATCAGCTTTCTTTAGTATATCTATTACATCGTGATGTGTAATTCTAGTAAATTTAGAATTAATAAGTTTAGTTAACTTTTCTTTTAACCCAGGTTCTACCCATTTATCAAAGAAAGTTATTTCACTAGGACATTTATCTAAAACATATTTAACTACGAATTTAAGCATATCTTCTTCAATATCCATTAACCCATTTAAATCACAAAATGCAATCTCAGGTTCAATCATCCAGAATTCATTAGCATGTGTCTTCGTATTAGATTTCTCAGTTCTAAATGTAGGGCCAAAGGTATAAATCTTCTTGAAAGCCATAGCCATAGCTTCACCATGTAATTGTCCAGTACCTGTAATAAATGCTAGTTTACCAAATAGATCCTTAGACATATCTACTTTACCATCTTTCTTAGGTAAATCATTTAAGTCAAATGTAGTTACTTTAAACATTTGATTTGATCCTTCACAGTCTGATGTTGTAATAAGTGGTGTATGTGCATAAACATAGTTATGACTTTGGAAATATTCATGAATTGCATGAGCAGCAACACTACGTACTCTAAATACAGCTTGATACTTATTAGTTCTAAATCTTAGATAAGCCATTTCTCTTAGGAATTCATCAGAATGTCTTTTAGGTTGAATAGGATAATCCTCTGGTGAATCACCTTCTAATTTGATAGAACTGACTTTAATATCAAAAAGTTGTCCTTTTCCTTCTGATTTAATTACTTTACCATTAACAGTGATAGCACATCCAACACGATATTTTTGAATCTCATCAAAGTCTTTTAATTCGTTTGTATATACTAGTTGTACATGTTCTAAGCAAGTTCCATCAGAAAATTCAATAAAACCAAATTCTTTTTGTTTACGATGGTTTCTAATCCATCCTTGTAGAGTTATATCTTTATCCATATAACGATCTACATTTTCAAATAATTCTCTTACGTCCATAACGTACCTCCTAAATATATAAAAAGAGTCATCCTCCACAAAGGGACGAATGACTCTATAGTTCGCGGTACCACCCTAATTATTACTTACGTAATCTCTCCGGTCAAAAAACCTTAGTTGTTATAACGGCAACATCCGGCCTATACTACTTAATTCGTACAAGCTCTCCGAAGTGTTATTCATATTAATATTTCTTTGTTAGCTCACACCACACCTAACTCGCTTTTAAGTTTATTAATATTACTTCTCTTCATCAAAGATTTATGTAATTATTATAACATTTTACTTATATTTGTCAATAATAGTAACTATTTAAGTATTTTTCTCATTATTAGTTTTTCAAGAGATTCACTTTGACTAGATGGATAATTAGGTAACGTATTAACCTTACATCCTAGAGGTAATTCTAAACTATGAAACTTAGAAGGAGAAATAAAGTTATCACCTTCAAATTGATATAATATAACGTCTCCACCAGTCATTTCAGTCCATACACTATCATGAGCTTCTTTCAAGCTTTCTAAGAATACATGAACATTAACATTTCTTGGCAAAACAGTATTTGATATTTTTTGTAATGCATGAGCTTTAAAATTATTACCAACATGATTAGAGAATACTACATGATCAGTAGTTAATAGTGAAGGAACTAAGATACTACCATTAACACGTTTCCCAAATAAAACATATTTCATGCTTTTAACATTAGGAAAGTCTATATCTCCTTCAACTTCCTCTGGTAATACACAGTTTACTAAGTTTCTAAGTTTTTTTAGTACAAAGTTTCCTCTAACACGCTTTGGAAAGATACAACCATCTGAATATGAAGATAAATTTAATTCTAAGTTTCCTTCATAATCATCCATAGTTCTAAATACGGTATTCATATCATGCATACCTTTTCTAGCTTTTTTAAGGTCAGCAACTTTATCATCTTTGGAAAGTCCAAAATAACGTATTTCTCTATCAAATTCATATAAGAATTTTATTTCGTCTACTGATAAAGGTAAACCTTTCTCATTTTTGTTATATATTTCATTTAAAAGCTTAATATCAGCTATTCTTTCATTATATAAGAATTTCTTATCACCAATTTCATCTAACTTATCCTTTAATACATCTAATAATTCATATTCAATGTTTTCATTATTATCAATACCTAAGGCAAGACTTACTCTTGGACCATTACCATTTCTAGTAACTTCAATAAACATTCTTGGAACAGTATAATTATTATTATCATCAACTGTGTAATAAACATATACTTCTCCATTATTAAAATTAAAAGTATAATCTAGATTATCTGGTTCCTTTATTCGCCAATTAGCCTTAACATCTTTAACGGAGTTAATTAAACTAGTAACATCACTGGTTTTATCATATTTAATCCATTTACCTTCTATCATAATACCCCTCCAAAAAACTTCTATAATTATACCAAAAAATGGCCATTTAGTCAATTTATGGTAAAATATTACTTGGTGGTTATATGTATTTAGTTGAAAAAACTATTAATAAACTTAATTCTTATGGTCATACTTTCTTTTTAAAACCTAATGAACTTAATGAAGTAGTTAGTCACTTAAAAAAGAATAGTTATGAAATATATAAGCCATATCC
>JAEEGL016134525.1_pt1 | contig 11140 bp, 7 predicted proteins | sample 9134231 | NCBI WGS metagenome assembly JAEEGL01 (sample SAMN16246548, study PRJNA631951) | gut metagenome | biome: gut microbiome; feature: rumen; material: fiber-attached | host: Bos | place: Iran: Karaj | collected 2018-10
CCCACATTCGGATATCTACGGATCTCAGTTTATTTGCAACTCCCCGTAGCTTTTCGCAGCTTGTCACGTCCTTCTTCGGCGCCTAGTGCCAAGGCATCCACCTTACGCTCTTCGTAGCTTAATCAACTTTAATTTTTACGTCTTTCATCCTATTTCAGATCCATAATTTCTGTTTTCCTCAGCATTTAATGCTTAAAGTATTACTGTTTTATAGAAATTGTATTAGTATATATTACTCGCATAAAACCATATTACTTAGTTTTTTACTCGTATTATATTTTCTAATCTCTCTAAATTTTGTATGTCTTTCACCATACTGAACATATCTTAGTCTTGATATGCTCTCTACTATGCAGTTGTCAATGTACATAAAAAAAAATCCGGTTAGATTTTTGTTGGTGGGCTCAAGTGGACTCGAACCACCGACCTCACGCTTATCAGGCGTGTGCTCTAACCAGCTGAGCTATGAGCCCATAAGTGGTGGAGATAAAGAGAGTCGAACTCTTGACCTCCTGCTTGCAAGGCAGGCGCTCTAGCCAACTGAGCTATACCCCCACATTATTTGGAGTGTTTAGTGATTTAGATAAACCCTATTTCCTAAACAGCCATTATATAATAGCAAAGCAAATTTTCATTGTCAAACAATTTTCTAGACTTTTTTATCAATTTTTTTTATTAATTTCAAAACTTTCAAAAAGCGCCAAATTTGGCTATATATTACATATAATTGAAGCGGTTTTGTTGATTATAGCAACTTCTTTTTCTTTAAAATCCAGATTGATGCTGCTGTTACGACAAAAGAAATTACTGCTAAAACTGTAAATCCAATCCAGCTTGATTGACCTGGTACCCATGTATTCATACCCCAGATACTTGCGATCAATGTTGGGATAGAAATTACAAGAGTAATAGAAGTCAATAACTTCATCACACTATTAGCGTCATTTGAAATAACTGATGCATAACCTTCTGTAGTTGTTGCCAAAATGCTTCTATAAATAGAACACATTTCGATAGCTTGCTTTGTTTCGATTGAAACGTCTTCTAGAATATCCATATCCTCTTCGTATATTCTTAAGAACTTTCCTAGTTGACCCTTTGCATTCATAATCTTAGAGATAACTGTATCGTTACCCGTTAAAGATGTTGAGAAGTAAACTAGAGAGTTTTGTAAATCTAACATTTGAAGGATTTCCTTGTTTCTTGTAGACTTACGTAATTCTACTTGTATACGTTGAGATGCTTTGTCGATTTGCTTTAAGTAAGACAAGAACTTAGCAGCCGTGTTGCCAAGGATTTGGAACATAAATCTAGACTTCATAGATGTTGAGAATCCTTTAATTCTATTTCTAATGAAATCTCTAATTACAGCTGTATCTTTTAAGCATACTGTAATAAATAAATCATCCTTAACGATTGTGCCAAGTGGAATTGTGAAGTATGAGTAGTAGTCATCCTCTTCTTCAATAACTGGAATGTCTACAAGGACAAGAGCATGTGTATCCTCTAACTCAATTCTTGATCTTTCTTCGTCATCCAATGCGGCCTTGATTGTATCATCATCTACACCGCTCATGCTGGAGATTAGGGCTACTTCTTTATCACTAGGATTAACCAAATTGATCCAACAATGTTGTGGATTAAAATCTTTTGCCATGTAAACTTCTTCTGTGATAACTTCTAACTTGTTTTGAGAATTTGTCTTGAAGATTTCAATCATAGTCCTCACCTCCTACGAATTACTTTCGCCCTTATAATAACCCATACAAAAATACTTTTGCAACAAAATAACGGCAATTAAATAATATTTAAAAAAACTTTTTTTCTTATTATTTTTGGATTTCTATTAAAGTGTTTTGTCCAAGTACATAAATATACATTTTATCTACTTGCTCATCTAAGCACTTTTCTATAGCTAATTTATATAAATATATTTGTTTCTTATATGTATCAACTATTTCTTGAGGTGTCTTATGCGAGAATTTGTAATCTACTAAAATACCTTTATCATTATTTGCACTTCTTGGAATAAACAAATCAAATGTACCTTGAAGTAATACTTTATCCTTCAATTCCTTACCTAATATTTCTTTTGGTAACTTTGTATACATTCTGAATGTTTGCTCTTTTAAGCACTTAGAATTCTTTATAGATTGTATTAAATCTGTGTCTAGGAAGAACTTAATATCTTCAGCCTTTACTGCTAAGTATTGTTCTTGAGTTAATTTATCTTCTTTAACCATTTGCTTCATGGCATTATCTATATCTTCTTTTGTATAAGACTTTGAGAAATCTAATAACTCTAATACTCTATGGTATGCAGTACCTGCTTCTGGAGAAGTTTGCTTTTCCTCTACTGAGAAGAAATCATCAAGGTTCTCTTCAATAATAATTGCAGGAGTTTCTTCTTCATCGTCTACATCTTGTTTATTAATTTGAGTAACAGAATACCATAGTGGAGATTCTGCACTATCTTTATAAGGATACTTATCTAATGTCAATTCTGAAATCTTTGAAACAAAATCGTTGTCTTCGATTACATAATCTGATTTCTTAACACTTTCTTTTGTCTTCCATTCTTGCAATTCATAATTCAAACATTCTGTATCCAAATACTTAGTTTTAAATCCATCAATCTTAGACGATGCATATCTAATCCAATCATACATACTTGATGCATCTTGTGGTTGTAGCAATTCTTCTTTAGAACTTGCTCTCTTAATTAGATCTCCAAATCTTGGTAGTTCATTATCGTTTGTACCAGTGATGTACATATATTCTTTAGCTCTTGTCAAAGCTACATATAATGCACGCATCATTTCTTCTTGCTCTTCTTTCTTCTTAGCTACTTGTGCACATACATATGGAAGACCTTTATCATAGCTTAGTGATTCTTCATCAAAATGTTTAAATACAATACCTGCATCCTTTTGAAGAATTACTTTATCAGTATCATTTTGTTGTCCATGAGAAACATCTACTAAGAATACAACTTTATATTGAAGTCCTTTACTTGCGTGGATAGTTGCTGTCTTTACACAGTTCTCAGCAATGTTAAATACTTCCTTTGTTGAATCAATAGAATCATATTCTCTATATGTAGACAAGAACTTAGAGATAGAAGAATTGTATGCTTTACCTCTAATATTCATAATGAAAGTCTTAATTTGATTTAATGCTCCATCGCCATCTTCTTGAGCAAGAACATATTCATCATATCTTGTTTCATCGACTATCTTTTCAAGCAAATCTGCAACTGACATGAATTGAGAATCAAATCTATATTTCTCAATACGTTCTTTGAATTTATTAATCTTTTCAAAAATATCGTCACTTCTTTCATATAAATCAAATGCTTGATGGAAATAATCGATCTTACCCTTTTCTCTAGGTGTTGCTTTACTAATCTTTGCTAACTCTGTTGGAGTGAATCCTCCAAATACACTTAATAGCACATTTGTTAATGGAACATCTTGCTTATCGTTATCAATAACATTTAATAAAGATATCAATGTAGAGATTTCACTGCTCTTAGATTCGTTGATAGCATTAGACATATCAATTGGGATTCCACTTTGTCTAATTCTAGATACGATATTCTCAACTTGCTTTGATCTTGATCTAAATAAAATAGTTATATCGTTATACTTATAATCTCCACTTTCTATAAGCGCATTTATTTTATTAACAATATATTGTGCTTCTTTATCATTCTTGTTTTGTGCAGCTAAATAGTTATGTCCATCAACTGAATATAGGCCATCTTCCCCAAGTTGGTCGATAGTATCTTTTTCGTCTTGGCTGAATATAGCAATCTTTACTCTTTCAACATTTTCTTCAGCATTGTTACCAATTGGATTTAGCATTGCGCTATCCTTGTAATCAATACCACCAAAATCATCCGTCATATTTGGCGCAAAGACATCATTTGCAAAATCAAGAATACCTTGCTTGCTTCTGAAGTTAGTATTTAATTCAACTGCTAAGCCTTCCTTGCCATCGTTTAGATACTTCTTATATCTTCCTAAGAATAATGATGGATCAGATAATCTAAAGCCATAGATGCTTTGTTTTATATCTCCAACCATAAATAGATTCTTGCCATTAGAAATCTCTTTCATAATGTAGTCTTGAAGTGGGTTAACGTCTTGGCATTCATCTACGAATAAATAATTATATTTAGCTCTTAACGCTTCTTTAACTTCTCCTGATTCTAAATCTAATAGGTTAGAAACTATTTGCTCTATATCATTGAAGTCTAATTTATTATCTGCCTTCTTTAATTCACTATATTCTGAATCAACGCTCTTAATTATTTCAATGAATCTATTTACAAGCATTCCATCGAATGCACCATTTTCTAGTTCTTGATTTAAATCCAATGCAGCATACTTTTTGCACATTCCATCTTTATCGTTTAAGAAGTATTTAGCATCTCTAATCAACATTAATATCTTTTTGCATACTTCTGTATCTTCTGGCTTTATTGTATTTACTGCTGGTAGTTTCTTTTCAAACGAAATGATTTGGCACACTTTGATTTGATCTTCAACGCTCTTGCCTTCCAACTTTGATAACAATCCTTTAATTTCAGTCCATGCTTCGTTAAGCTTTAATAATGTATCTTGATTTGTTACCTTAGCAAATTCATATTCAAGTTCCTTATCTATATCATTATTAAAATAAGTTACCTTATTATTGAATGCATCAAAATATTCTTTAACTACATCGTTGTTTAATATTCCATTTGCATATAATGCTTTTGCATCATTATCTAGATAGTTCAAATATTGTCTGTTGTTTCTCACGAACTTGTATGACTTAGTTAATGCATCCTTCAAATCATCTTCGCCAAAGAATTTATATAATCTCAAATAATCTTCGTCTGGATTATTGTTCAACTCTTTCATAACATTCTTTATAGCCTTAGCTAGTGACAAATTAGATTCATCTTCTTCCATAATTGTAAATGATGGATCAACATCTGCTAAGTCAGAATATTCTCTAACGATATTTGAACATAGAGAGTCAATTGTTGAGATGCTTGCAGTAGCGACATCTTCCATTTGCTCTTTTAGATTATCTATCTTTGCATTTATTGCTTCTTTCTTTTGTGGATCTTTTTCTTTGAATAAATCATCCTTTAACTTTTGGATGGCTTCAATTAATGCAGCGGTTACTTGAATCTTTAAATCTTTTGCAGATGCACGAGTGAAAGTAACTATCATCATATTAGAGATAGGTTGTGGTACATTACAATTTTCGATTTCGCCTGAAACTAGCTTTGCAACCTTTTGAGTCATAATGAAAGTCTTACCACTTCCCGCAGAAGCAGATACTAATACATTAGAATCTATTGTGTTTACAGCTAAATCTCTTTGCGCTTGATCTTTAGGAATTTGCTTGTTTTCCACGATATCTCTCCCTTACTTTTTCTAACAACTCATCGTTGTCTGCATTTATACATCTAATCTTTTCTGGGCTATCATCAATCTTACATATTGATTTATAGTCGCAATATTTACATCTATAAGCTTCTTTTGCATTATCTGATTGAGGAGCTACTTTAATGTTACCTGCGTTAATCTCTTTAACTACATTAGCGCTCAAGTCCTCTACATAATCAAATATAGCCATAAAGTCTTCTTTTGCAATCATTGTGTTGCCGCTCTTATTTACATAAGTACTTGCAGCCTTTGTAATCTTACACTTGAATGGAAATAAACTACTTTCTTTATCCTTCTCCATCTCGCTCATTGATGTATCCATATCTAAAAGTGTCTTTGTGCTATCAGCAACAAATCCAACATATTGAATTCTATCTTCTTTAGAATCACTAGATACCTTACTAGATAAAGGAAGATAGAAAGCTCCAACTGGAACCTTACCACCATTTTTAGTTAATGTATCTAGGTATACGATGATTTGGATTTTGTTTCCAAACACAATATCTTTCATAGCAATCTTTGCAGAAGATTTAGATTTAGATTTGTAGTCAACGATAAATGCTTCTTCATTATTTGTATCGATTCTATCAATCTTACCTGTAAGCTTAATCTTCTTGCCTGTTCCTAAATCTATTTCAAGTGGCTTAAATTTAGCATCCTCACCTTCTCCAATTACAGCTTCAAGTGCATATGGTTTAAATAGAGATGTCTTCATCTTCTCAACCAATGTAGATATTGATTTTGATGTTTCATTCTTTAAATCATCTAGAACAATTTTGAATTCTTCGTTATTTAAATATCTATATTCTTCTCTATCAATAATGTTTGCAATTGTAGCCACAACGAAATCATAGATTTGCTTTTCGTTCTTTTGATCATAGTCAGGAAGTGAGAAGAACTTTTCAAAACACTCGTGGATGATATTACCTGTATCTGCAATATCTACACCGAATTCTTCACGCTTCTTTAATCTCAAAACATATTGTAGATAATATCTAAATGGACAGCCTAAATATGATTCCAATCTTGATGGTGAAATAGTATCTCCAATTAGATCCCAATCAACGCTAATCTTTTCTTCTAATTCATGAGATCCTTTCAATATATCATCTACCATGTTTTTGTCTTTTAGTTCTTTAACAGCCATTTGATATAAAGCATTGCAAACTTTCTTTGTTAAATCACTTTCGTGCAACAGATTATCATCTATGCTCTTTCTAATAGCTATTAATGATTCAAGCGCATTCTTACTGGCGCCAACGAAACGAACATAATGCTTTTCGTCCCAGTTATCATTTGGAGTATCAATAGAAACTGGTTCTGGTTCACCATCTTTATCTACTTGGCCAATTATCTTACATAAACTATCAATTGCGCTTGCTCTCTTTAGTTCTTCACCTTCCATATCTTGAATTGGATATGAAACAACAAGCTTTTTCTTTGCCTTTAGAAGCGCCATTAATACATTTAATTTAGATTGTCTATTTGAATCCTTAATTGTTGGGAAGATAGATAACTTTCCACATTGTTCCCAAACATTTAAATCTTGAGATGTAAGGATTGAACTTTCTTGGATATCTTGTGGGAATAAAGCTTCGTTTGCACCAATGATAAAGATATAATCCTTTTTCTCATATCTACTCTTTTGCAAATCACCAACATATACACAGTCAATATACATTGGGATTGTTGTAATAGTTACAGATAATAGAGTTGCTTCAAATACCTTGATGAATACATCTTTAGCCATCTTGCATTCGCCAAGCATTCTTTCATTTTCTAATTGTTCAAGGATTTGATTTAACTTCTTATATGATTGAAGAGTTACACTGCTCTCAATCTCCATCTTTTCAGCTTGTTGTTGTGTAGCTAAATCTTCACAGATCTTCTTTGCATCAATCTTATCTAAAAATGCACGAATAGCCACAATCATTTCTTTCACATTTGTAGCTTCAGTGAAATCCAATGGCTTTAAAAGATTCAATAACTTTATTCTTATATCTTCTAAGACTTTGTCTTCTTCAATCTTGTTTTCAAATTTATTAAATTCAATGCCATTCTTTAAACAGTAGTTTTCAAATCTATTGATATCATCTCTTTTAGCGATAACATCTCCAAATGCTTTTAATAGTGCAAATACATCTGCTTGTAAAAAGCTCTTATTCAATTTAATCTTTAGCGCAAGCATCAATATCTTTGTAATCTTTTGATCAATCAATTGCGCCTTTACATCTGTGAAATATGGAATATCATATTTCTTAAATATAGATGCAATAGTATCTGTGTATGTTGGTACATCGCAGCAAATACATGCAATGTCTTTATATCTTGCGCCATTGTGAATTAACAACTTAATATTTGAAGCTAAAGCCTTAACTTCGTTTTCAATATTATTAGCTACTTGAATTTCAATCTCTTCTGATTTTTTTGTTCTACTAATTTTATTGAAACCGAACAATTCACTTTGAATATGTTCATATTCTTCTTTTCCTAGCTTTTCTTCCTTATAGAATTCTTCAATCTTTAAATTAGCGAACATACTCTCAAATTTGCTCTTTAAATAATTTGGGAATATATATGAATTATCGTTTTCAGAATATGGAATTGCAATGTACTTTCTAGTTAAAGCATCATTGTTAAACATCTCTTTTAAGATATTTAATTCGATTTGTGAGAAATTAAAGAATTCAGCAACATAAATATTGTAGTCAGCATATTTAAACTCTTTTACTGTATCATCGCTTGGATCATTATATGCGTGGATATAATTCTTTAGCTTTTCAAGTTTAGAGATATAATCTTCTCTTTCATCTAGTTCTTTTAGATATGCAGATAACAATAATTGAATATCATGAATCTTGTTCTTATATTTATCACTTACTGAATTAATTAAATTACCTAATGAATCCGGATTGATACCATTTGCTCTTAGAGTTGTAATTAATCTTATCATCTCAACAGCAAATCCAGGATACTTTGCACTGTTCTTAAAATATTCAAGATTTGATTTATTGTCTTCAATAACCTTTCTAATCAACATTGTTTCTGTTTGTTGATTTAGTGAATTTACTGCTTCTCTACCTAGGATGTTATCTGCTAGGTTTCTAAAAGAGCAAACTTCGATATTAGTAGAGCCTTCAATTTCTAACGCCTCTAGAATAAGCATTTGATATGAAACAACAATTCTATCTGGAACAATAAATAATTGCTTAATCTTTACGCCTGCAGCCTTTGCTTCATCGTAATCTTTTTTAGCCCTATTTAATAGATATTCACTATCGATTGTTTTTGTTAACAATAAATTTACCATAACTCAATTCTAACACACGTTATTTATTTTATAAATATCGTATTTTGCTAAAATCCCATTTTTGTCGCCTTTCTCTCTTTTTGCTTAGGATTGCCGTAATCTAATATTACTTTACAATATATATTGTATTTGTTAAAATTATCTCGAATTTATAAAAGGACAGACAAAATGAAAAAGATTATATTATTATCAGTTGTTGTTGTACTAATCGTCGCATTATCTTTAGTAGGATTTATGGGATGTTCAGGCAGCACATCATTAACACAAATTTTCAGTGAACATAATATCTGGCGTTTAGCTAATCTACCAGAAGTATTCACATATACTTTATACAAAGGAACAGATAGCGAAGCTCTAGGCACATTAACAATGAAGGTTGAAAATTTATCTAAAGATACAGCTTACTATCTAGGTAAAACTGGTTTAGTTTCTTCTTCAGAAGCTCTATACACTATCAACACAGAAGCTGTTAATGAAACATATATGGCAACTACAACTCTAGAAACTGTAGATGGCACATATAACAAAACAACAATTGCTATCTTCACAAAGAGCTATCAAATCCTTGGTTCTTATGGATACACAAAGACTCAAGATAAAGAAGAAAGCTTTGTATCTCAAAACACAAACGGCAAGAAATACAAATATAGATTAAGCAGCAATTGGGATCAAGAAAAGTCAATCAAGAATGGTAAGTATGAAGCAAGCCCATATTTCGACAACACAATGATCTATTTTGTTGCAAGAAGTATGCCAGATGATTCAGAATTTGCTAACTACACATTCAACATCTTTGATTTAGAAAAGAATGCTAAAGAAAAGGTTACTCTAACAAATTCTTTAAAGAATGGAACAGCTATTAATGTTAATGGACAAGATGATGCTATTAATTGTAAGACAATTACAATGAAGACTTCAGATGCTCTACTTGGAACAACAAATAACATTGCATGCTACGTATCTTACACAAAGATCAATGGTTATGAAAATGTTATTACAAGAATCGTTGAAGGAGAATACATCTACGTATTAAACATTTAATTGAATTAATCACAAAAAATAAGGACTGCAAATGCAGTCCTTTTTTATTTGTCTTTGTCTATTAGATTCCAACAACCTTTACGTTAATTGAGCATGTTACTCCTGGATATAGTTTTAATTCTACCCCATAGATACCAATTAACTTGATTGTATCTTTAATAACAATCTTCTTCTTATCTACATCAAAGCCTTTAGCCTTTAGAGCGTCTGAGATTTCTTTGCTTGTTACTGAACCAAATAGTTTGCCATTATCTCCAGTCTTAATAGATACTTCAATTGTTTGAGCATCTAGAGCTTGAGCCATTTGTTGTGCATCAGCTAGTTCTCTAGCCTTTATTTTGGCTTCTTGTGCATTCTTTTGATTTGTTTCGTTAATTACTGAAGCTGTGGCCTCTTTAGCAAGTCCTTTCTTGATTAGGAAGTTTCTTGCGTATCCATCGTTAACTTCTACGATTTCCCCTTTTTTACCATGAGCTTTTACGTCTTGTAATAATAAAACTTTCATATTTCACCTCGGTTATAAACATATTAGCACAAGAAAAACCATCTTTCAATATTGAGTTTATATAATATATAATGTACTTATAAGTGAGGTGCAAAATGATACCACAAGATCCAGTATTATTATTAAGTTATATCAATTTAAAGTTAAGAGATTATTATTCTTCTTTGGACGCATTATGCGACGATTTGGACATATCTAAGTCAGATCTTATAGAGAAACTCAAAACAATTAATTACGAGTACTCAGAAGAACAAAATCAATTTATCTAAAGAAAAATGGCCTGGTAAAAACCAGGCCATATTCTATTTATCATTAAGTATGTGTATAAGCTTAGATTAATTCAGCTGTAGCGCCAGCTTCTGTTAATTGCTTTAAGATATCTTCAGCTTCTGCCTTTGGAACAGCTTCCTTAATAACCTTTGGAGCTCCGTCTACTAAAGCCTTAGCTTCACCAAGTCCAAGACCTGTAACAGCCTTAACAACCTTGATAACTGGGATCTTGTTTGGACCAGCTTCCTTTAGGTTGATGTTGAACTCTGTCTTTTCTTCTGCTGCTGGAGCTGCTGCACCACCAGCTGCTGGAGCTGCAACTGCCATAGCTGCTGCAGAAACACCAAATTCTGTTTCAATTGCCTTAACTAAATCGTTAAGTTCTAATACTGTCATACCTTTAATTTCTTCGATTAACTTTGCGATATCCATAATATTTATATCCTCCAATAATTTCTAATTTTAATTAAGCTATTAAGCTTGTTTCTCTGCAACTTGTTGCAAAGCTCTTGCTAAGCCACTGATTGGGCTTTGTAGCATACCAAGTAATTGTGCGATAAGCACTTC
>JAEEGL016489791.1_pt1 | contig 11140 bp, 10 predicted proteins | sample 9134231 | NCBI WGS metagenome assembly JAEEGL01 (sample SAMN16246548, study PRJNA631951) | gut metagenome | biome: gut microbiome; feature: rumen; material: fiber-attached | host: Bos | place: Iran: Karaj | collected 2018-10
CGTGCCGCCGCCGAAATCGTAAACGGCAATCGTCTCATCCTTTTTCTTGTCCAGACCATAAGCCAATGCCGCAGCTGTCGGCTCATTGATGATACGGCGGACGTTCAGGCCTGCAATCTTGCCTGCATCCTTGGTTGCCTGACGCTGTGCATCGTTGAAATATGCGGGTACGGTGATAACAGCTTCGGTAACCTTATCGCCTAAGTAATTTTCTGCATCGCTCTTAAGCTTCTGCAGGATCATTGCGCTTATCTGCTGGGGTGAGTATTTCTTACCGTCAATGGTGCGGCCCCTGTCGGTACCCATATCTCTCTTAATGGAAGAAATGGTGTTATCCGCATTGGTAACTTCCTGACGCTTTGCAGGCTCACCTACCAGACGCTCACCGTTCTTTGTGAAAGCTACAACTGAAGGAGTTGTACGTGCGCCTTCTGCATTACTGATGACTGTAGGCTGACCGCCTTCCATAACTGCTACGCAGCTGTTTGTTGTTCCTAAATCGATACCTATGATCTTTCCCATAACTGTTTCCTCCTTATATTATGAGTTTATTTACGTATTTTGCTTTATAACAATTTAGTTTATTGCAATGCTACAGGATGACACTACCGCAGGTAGGTAAGCACTATATTCGTACTGCGCAATTGCTTGACCTCATTAAATGCTCTACTAATTTGCCACCTTAACCATTGAATGCCTTACTACCGTGTCCCTGTAGGTGTAGCCCTTCTGGAACTCTTCCACTATGGTGTTCTCACCGGCTTCCTCATCCTCAACATGCATCACCGCATTGTGAAGATTGGGATCGAACTCTTTTCCTACAGCCTCGATGGGTTTTACCTCCAGCTTTGAAAGCTCCTCCATCAGCTGCTTGTACACCATCTCGATACCTTTTGCAAAACCGCCCTGGGCCTCTTCTTCCGAAAGTGTAGCCAGGCCTCTTTCGAAGTTATCGACTATCGGCAGGAGCTTTTCTATCACGCTCTTTGCACCTACTTCAAACATTGACTGCTTTTCTTTCTCGGTGCGCTTGCGGTAATTCTCGAACTCTGCCATCTGGCGCATTACCTTATCGTTAAGTTCGTCTATCTTTGCCTGAGCCTTATCGGATGCCGCAGTTTTTTCTTCCTCTGACGGAGCTTCTGCAGCCTGCTCTTTATTTTCTTCCGCTGCTGCTTCGGCTTCTTTTGTTTCGGATGAACCCTCTTCTGAAGCCGCCTCTTTGGTGTTATTTTCTTCAGCTTCTTTTGTCTGTTCCTGTGCTTCCTCTTCTGCGGCTTTCTTCAGACCTTTGAGCTTTTCTATGGTCTCCTCCCTGGAATTCTTCTTGTCTTTCTTGCCCATTGTCATCAGATCCTTTCTCTATTCCTTTTTATAAACCCGCTCAAGTTCTTTCATCATGGTCTTGAGCGAACTGACCACCTTATCATAATCCATGCGCTTGGGACCGATGATCGCTATACTTCCGCGCATGCCCTCTTCCAGTTCGTATGTCGCAGTTACCATACTGCAGTCCTTCATCGAATCTATCGGAGCTTCATCTCCTATGTATACCTGTATGCCGGTGTTGCCTTCTTCCGAAAGCTTATCCGTGGCCAGCTTGGCCAGTGCTTTCTTTTCCTCGAAGGTATGTATCAGCTCACTTGCTCTCTGCTGATCAGCCAGCTCGGGATATTTTAATATATTGTTTGCGCCGCTGGTGTAGACCTCCAGGTCTTCTTCACCTTTGATCGCCATGGCCAGTGCATCTATCACATTCCCGATTATCCCCGAATGTATGCCGGCCTGCTCCTTAAGTGCCGTTATCCTGCCCAGGCTTATCTCTTCCAGCGCCAGCCCGTTAAGATGGGTATTAAGAAGTATGTTGAGCTTTAACATATTCTCATCACTTACAGGCTCATCGATCTGTATCATCTCGTTACGGATAACATTTCCTTCCATAACTATGACCACCAGTATATGGTTATCATCGACTTTCGAAAGCTGCAGGAACTTAAGTCTGTTTCCCTTTATCTGGGGAGCACTTACCACCGTCGCATAATTGGTGTTGGTCGCCAGAAGGTTTGCCACATTCTTAAGCACCTTGTCCATCTTATCCTCGGTGCGCTGCAGCATTCCTTTGAGCTCTTCGATCTCGCGGTCCTTTTCCTCCATCATGCTGTCTACATATAATCTGTAGGCCCTGTCGGTAGGGATACGTCCCGCAGAGGTATGGGGCTGTATTATATAACCCATCTCCTCAAGATCACTCATCTCGTTACGGATGGTGGCGGAGCTTAAATTCAAGTCCGTGTACTTCGATATGGTACGGCTGCCTACAGGCTCACCGGTTTCAAGGTAGTTGCGGATGACTGCATGCAGGATCCTCTTTTTTCTGTCATCTAATTCTTCCTGCATTTTCTCACCCCCCTTTCGGTTATTAGCACTCAATTTGTTAGAGTGCTAACATCTATGGATAAGATACCACCGAGTCCTGTAAATGTCAACTGTTTTTTAAATAAAAAAGGACTGTGTATCAGAAGATCGCCGGATCAGCTGTTTCACAGTCCTTATAAAGTTACATTACAGACTCGGAATATTAATTTATTTTATCTGTATGGTTGTTTTGTATTCCTGCCCGTCGACAGTTGCGGTAACTACCGCAGGTACCGTAGCCAGATTCTCATCAAGCGCGGAGTTTACCGTCAGTTTGACAGTATACGGTTTCTTTGTACTTTCTATGGCTACGGCCGGTGAGCTGCTCGACCATACCACTTCGGTATACTTACTTACATTGGAAAGAGTAAGCTTTTTGGATTTTCCGTCTTTGATCTTTACTGTCTCTTTTGCTTTGGGTCTCTTAACATTGATCTTTGCTTTATAAACAGCTTCATATCCATATGAACTTATGCTGCAGCTTATCGTCACCGCACCTTTTCCTTCTCCGGCTGTGATCTCTCCGGTGTTTTCGTCTATGGTCAGTATTTTTGCTTTCTTGGCCGGTACAGACCAGACGATCTTTGCACTTTCCGGTACATTATCGAGGAAATCTGCGGCGTCAAGCTTTGCACCGGTATATGTTAAGTCTTTATTCTTAAAGGATAATACCGGTTTCAGTACGGTAAGCGTAAACTTTGCGATATCAATATAATTCTTTTTGCCGCTCTTTATGCTGGCCGTTACGGTCACGCTTCCTTCTTTCCTGGCAGTGATCACGCCCTTTTTATCAGCCTTTGCCACTTTTGAGTTATCCACTTTGATCTTATCTATCGCGGTGATCTCGGGGCACTGATCCATGATCCATGCCTTGGCATCGATCTTTCCTTTCACAACCAGCTCTGCCTGTTTTACTTCCTTAACTTCCACATCGGGTACGGGTGTAGGGCCGTCGGGCTTGGTAGTAGGCGTGGGATCCTTGGGTTTGGTAGTAGGAGTGGGCTGTTTGTATCCCGGAGTAGGTGTAGGCTCTCCGGGTGTGGGGCTGGAGAGGTTATAATTATCCCGCATATCTGTATAAAAGTTTTCAATAGCCTCATCATAGGTATAGGTTCCGTTAAAATAATACTTTAAAACTTTCTGTAGTTCCTCTTTGCAGGCATTATCATACTGGCTTATCTTTCCGTAGAAATCCAGATCTTTCGCACTATTATGGATCACGCCATATGGATTCTGACCTCCGAGCACTGCAGAGGCACACTCCGGATCCGAAGCAAGCTCTGCCATAACACTCTTACTATTGACACTGTCACAATCCTCTTTGGCGATCTCCTTCAATATATCCTTATCCGTCGTCATTTTAAGAAGGATATCCCTGATAGTCGACTTGTTATCGGTAAAAGGTGACGCGACAATATATTGGTTTCCCCAGTTAAAGCCGTCAGGTCCTTCGGTAAGCCCCCATCCGGTGCAGTTGTTTCTTTTCAAAAGCAACTCATAAGCCCATTGCGGTAAAAAATAGCAGAAGGTTTTTCCGTCATCCTTAAGATCATCCATCCATCCCGAAAATGAATATACATAATCGGTCTTTTCTGCACCCGCATCTACCAAAGCTTTTGAATCTTTCGCCCATTTCTCTATCTTTTCATCAACATATACTTTTTTATCCGCAACCCATCTGCCCGACATATGATCATAATACACTCTGAACGTATCATATGCCGAACACATGCTATACCCATTCTGCTTTGCAAGAAGAGCGGTTTCATTAAATTTGTCCCAGCTGCTTACTGCTTCCTGCACTTTGGCGGGATCGTCACTTCCCAGTATGGCCTTTGCAGCTGCCCTGTTATATACCAATCCACCCGCATGTGCCTGCCATGTAAGAGCACTTAATACTCCCGTTAAATCGCGTGCGATATCTTTGGTGTATCCGTACTGATCCTGCAGCGCAGATTCTGTGATACCCAGCTCAGAGACAGGCAAAGCAGCTCCGTTTTGCACATACATGGGAACATGGTCAGCATCAAGTATATACAGATCGATAGCTTTTTCGGCATCCTTTTTTCTACCCTGAGAAATCTGAGACCAGAGCTCATCATAATAAACCACGGAATCGAAAGTATTCCAAACTACTTCAACATCACCGATCTTTCCGTGTGTGGAATCGGTCTCGACATATCCCGGATAATGCTTTTTAATAAGTTCCGGGAACTCTTTATCCTTTACATAGATATTCAGCGTGCTTCCTTCAGTTTCCTGAGCTGTATCCGGAGCGGGTGCTGCCCCCACCGGAACAGGTGCTTCGGATCCGTCTTCTGATGAAGTCTGCATAACGCTGCTCTCATCGTTTTGCTCATCATCCGATGCTTTTACCGCCAACGATCCCAGCTCCGAAAAACAGAGCATTACAACCATCAGCATTGCCCATAAGTTACATTTTCTTTTTTTCATGCTGCACCTCCGTAAGTATTGATAATAATCGAGTAGGGAAGACGAAGTCGCACCCTGCTCGCGCGCGGGTCGCCGGTTGCCGTCAGGCAACATTTTCCTTTCGGCGACCCTGTGCATAAAAAACTGTTGACGGGATACATTGATCCCATCAACAGCTTTCGTCGTTCATCTTATATCTCAAAACTTCCTTTTCTTTTACCGTTGAACACGTAGTATACTTTCTTCTCCTGGGGTTTGACGTACAATTCCATATTGTGGAGTTCGCTGCGTCCCCGTTTTAATACGCTGGTCCAGACCTTAAGCGCCTTGTTGATCAGCTCTTCTTTTGAATAAGTTGAGCCGCCGTATTCTATATTAAGCTCCTCTTTGGGGCCGGCTTCCTTTTTGGTATCGCTGCTGCCGGCTTTTTCAGCAGGCTTTTTTTCTTTTTCGGTAACGGGCTCGCTTGCCTTTTTCCCTGAAGCCTTGCTCACGGTATTTTTGCTTTCTGCGATCTTCTTATCAGCGGCCTTCTTATCTATGGCTTTCTGATCGGCAGCTTTCTTTTCAGGAGCTTTTTTATCCGGGGTCTTTTTGCCGGTCTCTTTCTTATCTGCTGCTACCGCAGCGGCCGGCTTTTTATCTGCTTCTTTTAATCCCGCTTTCGTTCCGGCTTTTTTGTCAGCCTTTTTTTCAGCTTCTTTTTTTACTTCTGTTTTGACTTCTTTCTTAACTTCTTTCTTTTCTGAAGTCTTCTTAGCTGCCGGCTCTTCCTTAAAAGGAACTTCTTCCTCTGCCGTATCCGGCTTATCGTCAACTACTCCTGCAACCAGCTGCTCTTTCAAAAGCGCTCTCGTCTCTTCCTTCGTAAGTTCACCCATCTTTACTTCAACAGGCTTTACTACCGGTCTTGGAGCACTCTTCTTAGGCTGCGGTTTAACTGCTGCTACAACCTCCTCCTCGGGCTCAGTTGTAAGAAATGCTGCTGCCAGAGGTTTGATTATGTTTGCTGCGCTCTTTTTTTTCGTTGACATGACAATTCTCCATGCTGATGAATATACTACACCAAATTCCATTGTATCGCACCGGCGCGGAATTGTCAAATTTTCAGAAGATCCTTACCCCCATCCCCGGAGGCGGTGTCAGACCATCCGGCGACTGCTGGATCTTCTTTTCCACATTCAGTATATGAGTCACATGCTTCTTATATACTATCCTTTTATGGAAAAATCCACCGACATCTTCTTTAATATAGAAGGCATCCTGATCGGCCCCCTCAAGTATCCCGTCCACTGTGGTACCGGTCGTAAGCTCGATCACCACTCTCTTTTCCAGGAAGTTAAAATCCATGGAATCCATCATCTGCCGTATTCCTCCTTGACAAATTTCCTTAAAGCGCCGAGGCTGCGCTCTACTTTTTCGGTATCTATACAGTATGCCATGCGGAAATATCCCTTAACCCCGAAGGAATCCGAAGGTACGAGTATCAGATCATACTTCTTAGCCTTTTCGCAGAATGCGTTTGCATCTTCTTCCAGCGCCTTGGGGAAGATATAGAAGGTTCCGCCCGGACGCACTACCGTGAATCCGAGATTTTTAAGCTCATCATAAAGGATGTTCATGTTCTTCTCGTATACGGAAAGGTCGCTGGTCATATCGATGCAGCGTGCCATGGCCATCTGTATCAGGGATGACGGGCAGTTATGACCTATGCCTCTTGAGATCTGGACACACATGGGCACTATCATCTCTGCATCTTTTGCCTTGGGGTTGACCGCCACGTAACCGATACGCTCACCCGGTATGGACAGGGACTTGGAGAATGAATAACAGGATATGCTGTTATCATAAAACTTCGACACATAAGGCGCGTCTGCTCCATCAAATACTATCTCCCTGTAAGGCTCATCCGAGATAAGGAATATCTCATGTCCGTATTCGTCCTGGGCATCGCGGAGTATATCCGCAAGTTTTTTCAGGGTCTCAGATGAATATGCTATACCCGAAGGGTTGTTGGGGGTATTTATAAGTACCGCCTGCACCTTGGGATTAAGCATCTCTTTGAATGCATCAAAATTTATCTGGAAACTTTCGGTATCCGCAGGAACCACTTTAAGGCATGCCCCTGTCTGGTTCACATACGGATTATACTCCGGGAAGAACGGTGCAAAGGTGATCACCTCATCACCCGGCTGTGTCACGCAGCGAAGGGCATGAGCGATAGCGGATGCTGCCGCACTGGTCATAAAGATATGCTCCGGACCGTAATCCATGCCAAAACGCCTCTTTAAGGAATCGGCCACTATCTTCCTCACCTCGGGATTACCGGGATTGGGGCTGTATCCATGCAGCTGGGAAGATGTCTTTTCCTTTACCAGATCGCATATGGCCTTATTGAATTCATCGGGAACGGGAACAGAGGGATTACCCAGGCTGTAATCAAATACATTCTCATAGCCTATCTCTTTTCCCCTCTCCGTAGCATATACCGAAAGTGCCCTTATCACAGACGGCGTATTACACATATCCTTATACTGTTGTGACAACATGATCGTTTTCCTCCGTATTTATCATAAGATCCTTATATCAAAACATCCTCCGCATCAAATACCGGGCCTTCGGTACAGATCCTGGTATTGTTGACGTGAGTGTGATGGTCCTCTTTTGCTGTCTTGACCACACATCCCAGGCAGGCCCCTACTCCGCAGGCCATGCGCTCCTCTAAAGAGATATAAGCCTTCATCCCCGTATCCTTTGCCAGCTGCTTTACCGCCCTGAGCATGGGCATGGGCCCACAGGCGCAGACTATATCCGCAAATATCATATTTTCATTAATGGCATCGATAACGGTTCCCTTTGTACCTATACTTCCATCCATGCTGGCTGTGTAGGTGTGACACACATCGTCAAACTCTTTGCGCAAAAAGTCTTTTGAATCCGCGTATCCCAGGATGCTCACACATTCGATCCCGGCAGCACTTAAGCTCTTTGCCAGATACAGCATGGGAGGTATGCCTATACCGCCGCCCAGAAGCAGGACTTTCTTTCCCTTCATGGCATCGATGTCATAACCGTTACCCAATACTCCCAGCAGTTTAAGCTCATCACCGGGGGCCCTGCGGCTTATCAGCTTTGTGCCTTCTCCGCCCGCCCTGAAGACAAGCCTTAGCTGCGATCTGTCATCGCTGACATCGCAGATACTGATGGGTCTCATCAGCAGGTGGGCTCCGTCTCCGGGATAAACCCCGACAAACTGTCCCGGCAAGGCTTCCTTTGCCATACTGCTCTTAAGCCACAGTGAATAGATCCCCGGGGCCAGTTCGCTTATTCCGCTTACCTCTGCAATTTCCTTACGTTTCATATCTTTATCTCTCCAAAGGTCATTTACGAATGATTGTAAAGCTTTTTAACTCTTTTTTCAATAAAAAGCGCGGTTGATTTGCCTTTTTTTGCCATTTATGTTAATCTAAAGCCCGCAGGAGGGGGGACGTCCTTCTGTCTATCAGGTATGGTTAGGAGAATGCTTCATGATACGCTTAATAATTGTGCTGATATTTGTACTGATCTTTCTGCTGTTATCCTTTATTATACAGCCCATCATGTTATTTATAGGGCTCTTCAGCCGCCATGCAAGCGACGTCGCAAGCCTGGCCATCGTTAACTGGGCCTTTCGCGTGGTGCTGTTTTTCTGCGGGACAAAGGCGGAAGTTACAGGCGAGGAAAACGTTCCCAAAGACGAGCCCGTACTCTATATACTAAACCACAGAAGCTTTTTTGATATTATTTTTACCTACCCCAGGGTTCCCCGTCTTACCGGATACATCGCCAAAAAAGAAATGCTTAAATTCCTGACGCTTACCTGGTGGATGAAACTGCTGCACTGTGAATTCTTAGACCGCAAAGATCTGCGTAAAGGTATGAAGACGATCAACGATGCCGCCGATCAGATAAAGAACGGTGTCTCCATGGCGATATTTCCGGAAGGCACCAGAAACAAAGGCGAAGAGGCGCTGCTGCCTTTTCATGCCGGCAGCTTCAAGATAGCCGAAAAAAGTGACTGCAAGATAGTTCCGGTGGTGCTTTACAACACCTCCGCCATATTCGAAGACCACCTTCCTTTTCTTAAGAAAGCCAGGATCAAAGTCGAATATCTTCCTGCAATAGACGTTGCACCCTTAGACCGCGACGAGCGCAAAGCCCTGCCGGACAAGGTGCACGATATGATGCTCGAATGCTACAAGCGCTTAAGCGCTTAAGATGGGTACAGGGATGGGTACAGGGGACGGTTCTCTGTGTTCATTGGGGTTCAGGGTACAGGGGACGGTTCTCTGTGTTCATTGGGGTTCATGAACACAGAGAACCGTCCCCTGTACCCATCTCCCCCTGTACCCATCCCTGTACCAATTACAGTTCCCTCACGGCGTGACGGTTTACATGACAGCAGATGTTTACACCTACAGGCAGGCCGGCGATATGTGTAGCGTAGGTTTCTATATTCACGGCAAAGGCGGTAGTACTGCCACCCAATCCACCGGGGCCTATATTACTCTCATTTATTTCTTTCAGGATCTCTTCTTCCAGAGCACGTACATGAGGTAATTCCGAATGCACTTCGATATTCCGGGTCAGAGCCTTTTTTGCTAAAAGTGCACACTTTTCGAAGGTTCCTCCGATACCCACGCCCACTACCATCGGCGGGCATGCGTTGGGCCCGGCATCTTTGACTGCCGTAAGCACTGCATTTTTAATGCCTTCAACTCCGTCGGCAGGTTTTAACATGAACACCCTGCTCATGTTCTCGCTGCCAAATCCCTTGGGTGCTATCGTTATCTTAAGCTTATCGCCTTCTTTAACAAAATAGTGGATCACGGCAGGAGTATTGTCTTTGGTATTGACTCTTTCTATGGGATCGCCTACTACCGACTTTCGCAGATATCCTTCGGTATAGCCGCGGCGCACGCCTTCATTTATCGCATCTTCCAGACTGCCGCCCGTTATATGAACATCCTGCCCAAGCTCGACAAATACCACAGCCATACCTGTATCCTGACAGATGGGGATCTGATCCTCTCCGGCTATCTTCAGATTTTTCTGAAGCTGGCTTAATATGCTCCTGCCCAGTTCGGAACTGTCTGTTGCAGCAGCTTTATCAAGCGCAGAACGCATATCATCCGATAAGCCGTAATTGGCTTCGATACACATATCCCTGACTGCATTTATTACTTCCCGGGTATTTATCTCTCTCATACTTATCCTCCAATATGCTTTATGACATTCCCTACTTGCGCGCCCCGCGGACTGCCGGTCAGCTTTAGCTGACATCTTCCTTTCGGCATTCCCTGCTCGCGCGCGGGTCGCCGGTTGCCGTCAGGCAACGTTTTCCTTTCGGCGACCCTGTGCATAAAAAGGGACGGTCATTCCCGTCCCCTTAAAATATACATCTTAAACAGATATTAAGCTTCTATGCGGCGTTCAAATACAATGATCGTCTGCTTCTTAACAGATGAAAATCCCGCCATCATCAGCTTTCCGCCACTGCCCATCTCTCTGGTAGTAACAGCTACCACGCGGAATCCCTGAGCCGCATATCTGTTGAGCAGAGTCTGCAGGGAAACATATTCCAGAAGGCTTCCGCCGCCGCTCTTCTCATTGTCCAGCAGTATCTCATCGACTGCTTCCACAGCATACTCATAACGGCTGCCTGCATAATTATCAAGCTTATCGTTTACCTTCAGCAGATTATCAAGAAGGCAGGCATTCATAAGCTTTTCGATATCATCGCTTTCGGCATCCTGGAGCAGGTCCTCCACCATGCGGCGGGTCTTGCGGAAACATACAGTATCGGAATACTGGCTCACATCTTCTATATGCTTCTTAGCCTTATCCATATTCTGGACCGAACGGGCATATCCCTTGTTATCCAGATATTCAAAAGCGATCTGCTGGATATTATCCTCGGTCTTCTCAAGACCGGTATCCACTATCTCTTCAATCTCATTAACGCTTGACGTAGCAACCGAATTGCTCTTTCTGATCATATCCAGCATGATCTGATTAACGTCTATCATGGCCTCTACCTTCCCTTTTCGATTTGTCCGAATGCCCCCAAAACTCCGGGTAAGAACACACCCGCACATAATATCCTAACACAGTAAAGGGCCTTTTTCAAGTTTTTATTTTGTGCTCAGGACTGCGCCGGAGCTTCTTTTTCAGCTGCAGCGACGTCGTTTTTCTTCTGCTTTGCCGCTTCATATTTTGCCCTGATCTTCTTTATCGTTTTCTTTATTATAGC
>JAEEGL010242123.1_pt1 | contig 11139 bp, 8 predicted proteins | sample 9134231 | NCBI WGS metagenome assembly JAEEGL01 (sample SAMN16246548, study PRJNA631951) | gut metagenome | biome: gut microbiome; feature: rumen; material: fiber-attached | host: Bos | place: Iran: Karaj | collected 2018-10
ACTCCATTCTCTGGTTATACCGGAGATGATGTAGCTCCACTTGTCGTATTACAAATCGCCTTAAAAGATGGTAGATGGTATCGTTACGAGATTGAAAAAGCGCCACGTAAATGGACTGAATACATTATCCCATTCTCTGCCTTTACTCTTTACCAAGGCGTTGAACTTGAAACTTCCGATCCAGTTGAAAGCCAAAACGTCGTTAATTTTGCATGTGGAATGCAATATTTCTATATGTTTAATGGTAAAGGCTATCCACTTTATGGACAAAATAATGAAGTTTTCATGGATGAAATTATGTTTACAAGTGCATCTGAAATGCAAACTAGTGAATTAATGTATGAACTTCATCCAGATGCAAACGGAACAACTAAAGTTGATAATTTTGAGTATGCAAGTGAAGCTGAACTAAATGCTCACTGGTTTGGCTTAAATAAACTTGAATACGAACATTTCGAACTTAGTAATGATGTTTCTAGTGAGGGTGATGCAAAATCAATTAAGTTAGATTATAAAGGCGCTAATAGCCCATCTTACGCAACTTATCCAGCAGTTGGACAAGACGTAACTTGTAAGGCAATATCTTTAGATATTAAAGGTGATGGAGTTGCCACAATTTACCTTAACTTCTACGTTCGTGCAGGTACAACATTACATCAATATAGACACACAATTTCTAATCCAGCAACAGGTTGGAATAGATACGTTATTGGTTTTGGAACAGCAAACTTCCAAGCTTTAACTAGTGGCGCCCAAGCATTAGGTCAAAACTCAATGCAAAACTTACAAAGACTTACATTTGGTATTGTTAATAGTGGAAGTAATGAATTATCAAGCATTTATATTGATAACATTGCATTTGAGATTAATGGTGTTAGCTATTCCACTAAGACTATTACTCCAATTGTTTAGGAGATAAACACTATGAAATTAGAAAGAGTTAAAGAAAACCCAATTCTAAGTGCTAATCCTAAAAACACTTGGGAAGAACTTTGCGTACTTAATCCGGCAGTCATCTTTAATGATATAGATCAAAAGTTCTATATGTTTTATAGAGCAGCTGCAAATGATAAGAAACATACTATTTCTCTTGGTCTTGCCACATCAAGTGATGGAATCAACTTCACTAGATATAGCGATAAACCTATTTTAGAGGGCCAAGAAGGCGGTGTAGATGAAGGTGGCATTGAAGACCCACGAATTGTTAAAATGGGCTCTTATTTCTACCTTACTTATGCCTCTAGAGTTTTCCATCCAGGTCAATATTGGAGAGAAGACAAAGAATATTTTGGTTTTCAACCAGAATTTGGCCCAAGATCTTTGATCTATAACAACACATTAACCCATTTAGCGGTCTCAAAAGACTTAATTCACTGGAAAAAGCTTGGTCATATCACCGATCCAAGATTTGATGATAGAGATGTTGTTATTTTCCCAGAAAAGATTAATGGAAAATTTGTGATGTTATCACGTGGAATGGAAAGATGCGGAAAAGGATATGAAAATAAAAATCCTGCCATCTATATTTCCTTTAGCGATGACCTTCAATACTTTGATAACTATAAGTTACTTATGGAAGGTGAAACTGAATGGGAATCACTTAAGATTGGTGCATCTACTCCTCCAATTAAGACGAAAGATGGTTGGCTTATGACTTATCATGGAGTAAGCGCGAAAGATTCCAATTATAGAGTTGGTGTTGCCTTGCTAGATTTAAATGATCCAACCAAGATTTTATATAGAACCAAATATTTTATCTTTGAACCTGAAGAAAAATTTGAAACAGATGGTTATTACAACGGATGTGTTTTCCCAACCGGAATAGTAGAAAGAAATGGAAAATTATTCATCTATTATGGTGCTGGAGATAAATGCATTGGTGTAGCAACCTGCATGTTAGACGAATTATTAAAATTCGTTAAGGAGGGAAAGTAATATGAAAAAACAATTATTATTACTTCTAGTAGCAGGATTTACATTAGCAGGTTGTGAATTTACTAAATCAAAAACTGAACCAGTTAAAATTAATTACGATGAAAATGGCTATCAGATGAAAGAACTCGAAACTGAAAAGGTATCAGTTACTTTCTACTATAACTATGGTAAAGAAGAATCAGATTTAGGTTCAGGTATGCATGCATCTACTTTCACAACTGCATTTAAAACTGAAACAATTGATATAAATACAAAAGTTTCTAAACCTGATACCGATCCTCTTCGAATGAATTACGAATTTGATGGTTGGCATCTTGATCAAAGCGAAAATTCTCCATTTGATTTTGACACTAACATCATCGCTAATCTCTTCTTATATGCTCATTGGACTCAAACTGGTGAAGAGGAAGAATTTATTGAACCAGAATATGTTGCTCCATCAAAAATTGATGATTCAATAGATACTTTAGTATCTATAACTGGTGTATTAAATATGCCAATTGAGGGTGGAAATGTTAAGCTTTCTACATCTGGAATTTCTCGAGTTGTTCGTAGTAAAGATGACGCAACTGACATTTTGAATTACAAGATTAAAAGTGGTGTTACTTTAACTGCTACTTATAACGAAAGCACAAAAGTTATTTCTTATAGTGCAACTAAAAATGAAGAAATCCAACAAGGTGAAATCTTAGTTAAAGATAATTCAGCTAACCTTAAGATTGATAATGGAACTTATGAAACTAAGGCTGCTAATTATGAAGCAAATTCAGTTGATTTTGAAGATCACCGCATTATGCTTGCAGGTTCTTCATCAATGGAAAACTGGACTAATTCAACCGAAGATTTAAAGCCATTAACAACTTATAACCACGGAATCGGTGGTACAACCGTTGAGCAATGGAAAGATAAACTTAATCAAAGACTTGTTTATCCATATTCTCCAAAGATGGTTGTTTACTATGTAGGTGTTAATAATATTATTAACACAGGTTCAACTCAAGAACAAACTGCTACTTGGTTAACTGAAATGTTTGATGATGTTCACGAACATCTTCCAGACACTCACATTTATTATGTTTTAATTAATGAATTACCAAATTATCGTAACAAACAAGCTCAATTTGACTATGTCAATAATGTTGCAAAAGCATACGAAGCTTCTCATGATTACGTCACAACTTTAAACGCTGGACAAGGACTTTTAAAACCAAACGGAGAACCAAATCAAGCATTCTTCTTATTAGATGGTTTACATATGTCTTTATGCGGTTACGCAATTTGGGGTAAATTTATCAAAGATAAATTAATTCAAGACTTAAAACAGAATGCTTAATTTAATCGATTTAGATAAAGGATTACTTGACGCATCGTTAAAAAAACGTCGTCATTTTATCCTTTTTCTTATATCTAGTATTATTGCGATAACCTCAATATTTTTGCTTATCTTTTTTAGTGATGAGCATTATGTCTTTGAGTTAATTTTAACGATTCTTATAAGCATAGCTTATCTTTTTTATTTAGTGTTCTATTTTTCTGTTATCCGTCGTTGTATTGGAGCAGAACTAAGACTTTATGAAGGCGCGAAAAAAGCTGAATTTCACGAAATAAACTGTGAGCTTATTTCTTTAGGAGACGAAATTAAAGAATATAACAATCTTGAATACTATGTTCTAGAAGCAAAAGAAATCGAAAATTTAAGAGAAGAAAATAAAATTTTCTACGCTGCTAAAAAGTTTTCATTTAAGAAGAACCAAAAAGCAAAATTGATTGTTTATGGTTCTATTATTATTGATGTGGAGTTAAGAAAATGAAATTTTCTAAGTATTTTAAAAAAGCATTTTCTTATACTTGGCAGTTTTATCTATTAGCTTTGCTAATCCCATCAATTATTTTTCCTCTTGCATATTCTTTAAAGAATCGCCCAAAAAATCATCAGATTTTATCAATATTTTTGCCAGTTGAACTTTCACTTAATAATGCAAATACAGTTTTATATGATGATTTAGAAGATTTAAATGTTAGAAGTACTGAAATAGTTTCTTATGATGCTTATGATAACAAACTACTGTTTGAACAAAAAGTAACGGTGGTTGCATATAATAGATGCGATATCTTAGTTCTTCCGGAAGATAAACTAGAAGAAGTTCTTATTTTTACTCAAGCATTAAATATTAATGACGAGATTAAAAAACTATGTAATATAAGCGACGAAAAGATTTATACTAATCAGGAAACTGAATATGGCGTAGAAATTCCTTCAACTAGTCCGTTAATGAAGTTTGGATACTTCAAAAATGAAATAAAATACTATGCATTTTTAAACGGAAAAAGTGTAAATATTGGTGATTATTCATTAAAAAGTCCTCACACTGAAAATGCCTTTAAAATGATGCAATACGCATTAGGAAAATATGAAAAAGAATAAGATTAAAAAGGTCAAACCAGTAAATCTTGATCCTCCTAAAACTAGAAGGGAAATTTTCCTAGATTTGATAAAGACTCAAAAAAGACAGATGGTGTCTTTATCTATGTTATTTTTTATGTTTTTACTACCATTTGTAGTAGATATCTTAATTTTTGGCATTTTTATTAGCAATATTCCATTTGAAACTGAAAACTATAGCTCGATTGTTTTTTCATTCATTTTTTATATGATGATCATCGCAATTCCATGTTCAATGGTGGCTTTTTTAGGATTAAGTGGACTAGCCCAAGTTTGTAAACATATAGCTTGGAGAGATGGCGTACTTGAAGGTCCAGAATTCTTCGTTGGAATAAAGAACAATTTCAAACATGCTTTAGTCTTTGGTTTTATTTGGGGAGTTTCATTATTTTTGCTAGTAATTGGTTCCTTATTCTTATATCGAACTCATGTTTCAAGTGAACTTCCTTGGGTTCATTATGTCGGCATTGGTTTATGTATTGTTCAATTTATTGTTTTATCAATCGTTTCAATGCATGCGATCAATTATGATTGCTATTACAGCAATACATTTAGAGAGGTTTTCAAAAACTCATTTATCTTTTTCGTAGCAAGATTTTTTAAGAATTTAGTCTTATTTATTTTTACAATAGGGCTAGTTGTTGGACTTTGTTTTGTTGCTTTTATCGCTCAAATTGTTATGATAATAGTAATTGCATTCCTATCTTCATATATGATGATAGCTTGGACATTACTTTCACATGACGCTTTTGACCAATACATAAATGCAACAAATTATCCTGAATATTATCGAAAAGGTTTATATACACCTACAGAAGTAGAGGAGAAATAACAGTGGCAAGAGTTAAATTAGAAAATGTATACAAAGTATACGAAGGCGGTGTTAGAGCCGTTAATGATTTTAATCTAGACATTCCTGACAAAGAATTTGTCGTTTTCGTCGGTCCATCTGGCTGTGGTAAATCCACAACTTTAAGGATGATCGCCGGTCTTGAAGATATCACTCAAGGTAAGCTCTATATTGATGACGAAGTAGTTAACGACGTAGAAAGTAAAAATAGAGATATTGCCATGGTCTTCCAAAACTATGCTCTTTATCCACATATGACTGTTTTCCAAAATATGGCATTCGGTCTTAAACTTAGACACACTCCAAAAGAAGAAATTGAAAAACGTGTTAAAAAAGCTGCTGAAATCCTCGAAATTAGTGAATTATTAACTAGAAAGCCTAAGGCTTTATCTGGTGGTCAACGCCAACGTGTTGCCTTAGGTAGAGCTATTGTTCGTGAACCAAAAGTCTTCCTTTTAGATGAACCTCTTTCAAACTTAGACGCTAAGTTAAGAGTTCAAATGAGAAGTGAAATCACAAAACTTCACGAAAAACTTAAAACAACATTCATTTACGTTACCCATGACCAAACTGAAGCTATGACAATGGGTACAAGAATCGTTGTTATGAAAGACGGTTTCATTCAACAAGTCGACTCTCCAGTTGCCCTTTATAAAGATCCTACCAACTTATTTGTCGCAACATTCTTAGGATCACCACAAATGAACATTTTAAACGCCAAATTAGATTTATCTAAAGGTGTTTTAAGTGCCACACTTTATGAGGCAGAAAATAAGCCAGTTTTACTCTTTAGTGAGAAGAAAACTAAACAACTCATCAATAATTCCTACATCGGTAAAGAAGTTAAGTTTGGTATTAGACCAGAAGCTATCAAAGTTGATGAAAAAGGAAATATTGAAGGTGTTATTGATGTTGTCGAACAACTTGGTGATGAAACAATTTATTATTGTTCAATTCCAGGTATTGCCAAAAACTTAGTTGTTAAAGCCCCATTTAAAGGTAGAGTCAAATCCAAAGAAAAGATTAGATTATCATTTGATATGAATTCTGCATATTTATTTGATGCAGATACAACAAACTCTATTTTAGGAATGCGAACTTATAACAATTTCTCAGTCAAATTTGATGAGAATTCAATTCAAATTGGAAAACATAAGCTCCCACTTCCAGAAGAACTTAAAAACAAAGTTTTACCATCTGCATTTGGCAAGAAAATTCAACTTCTCGCTGAAGTTAATGAAATTTCATTAGAACCAATTGAGAACGCTATTAAGTTACCAATTAAGATGGAATTTACTGAAGACAAAACTGACTATGTTGCAGCGTTCTTTAAAGTTGATGGCCTAGAAGAACACTTTGTCATGAAACTTAAATTAGATTCTTTAAACAAAATCGATAACATTTATCTACCACTTAGAAATATTAAAGTTCTTGATGAAAATGGTGAATTTATTAAGTCTCGTGAAGTCATTTATCCAAATATTTCCAAAGGAAAAGTTATTAGAAGTGAAGATAAATTATATGTTCATGCATTCGGTTCTAAGTTTGAAGTAGAAGATAAACCAGAATACAAAGATTTAGGCGAAGAATGTATGGTTGAACTTCTTCCTGAATATGCAAAAGCATTGTTTACAAACCGCTATGTTAAAGGTAAGAAACAAGAAGCTAAACAAAAATCCAAAGAAAGAAGAAAACTTGAAAAACCTGTTAAAGGTGAACCAAAGAAAGATTATCTTGACCCAGCAGTCGCTGCTAGAGCAAATGAAGAGAAGGTTGGTGCTTTAAATACCATTTCATTTGAAGCTTATGATGAAGATAAGTTAAATAAAAAAGCCTTCATTTATGGTAAGGTTAAAGGCATTGATGAAAATTATGCAACATTTTATGTTGATAATGACTTCTCAGTTTATGCCATGGATAAATTTAAAGTTTATATTCCAAAAGAAGGCGTAATTTTAAAGAAAATCTAAATTACTTTTACTTAATAATAGCATTTGCTATAATTAATTCGCCTAAGACCAAGAGGTTGATTAGCTAGTTCTAGCATTAGAGAGTGGTGCAATGGTGAAATAACCACCTAGAAACTAATCATTGTCGCTTGCGAGGCAGGATAGGAATATCCCGGGAGCTCCGTTATAGCTTAATTAAGTGCTCTTATAAAATAAGAGAATTAAGGTGGTACCACGTTAAAGCGTCCTTAAATAGGGCGCTTTTTATATATTTAGGAGGTAAGACTTATGTTAGATAAACGTTATGATCCAAAGAAAGTCGAAGAAGGAAAATATGAAAATTGGAAATCCAAAGGTTATTTTACGGCTGGAGACAAAACTAAAAACCCATTTTCAATGGTAATTCCTCCTCCAAATGTTACAGGTAAATTACATTTAGGTCATGCTTGGAACACAACAGTTCAAGATATAACCGCTAGATATAAAAAACTTCAAGGCTACGATGTCATGTGGCTTGCAGGTATGGACCACGCAGGTATTGCAACTCAAGCTAAAGTTGAAGAAAGACTTCGTAAAGAAGGAATTTCTCGTTATGACCTTGGTAGAGAAGGATTTTTAGAGAAAGCATGGTCATGGAAACATGAATATGCCGACTTTATTCATAAACAATGGGCTAAAATGGGCTTAATGCTTGATTATAGCCGCGAAAGATTTACTCTTGACGAACAACTCAATAAAGCAGTTCTTCACGTCTTTAAGACGTTATATGATAAAGGACTTATTTATCGAGGCGAAAGAATCATTAACTACGATCCAGAACTTAAGACAGCCTTAAGTAATATTGAAGTTGAATATAGTGATGATCCAGGTAAGTTCTATTATTTTAAGTATCCAATTGTTGGAAGTGATGAATATTTAACTGTCGCGACAACTCGTCCAGAAACAATGTTTGGTGATACAGCTGTTTTTGTTAATCCAAACGATAAAAGATACAAACATTTGATTGGCAAAAAGGTTATTAACCCAGCCAATGAAGATGAACTTCCGATTATGGGAGATGAATACGTTGATATCGAATTTGGCACAGGTGCGATGAAATGTACTCCTGCCCATGACCCAAATGACTTTGCTCTAGCAAAGAAATATAATATGCCATTCATTAAATGTATGGATTTAGATGCAAAGATGAATGAAGTTTGTGGTAAATACAAAGGTATGGACCGCTATGAATGTAGAGAGGCTGTGGTGGAACAAATTAGAAAAGATGGTCGCTTAATTAAAATTGAAGACATCACTCACCAAGTCGGTCACTCCGAAAGAAGCCACTGCGTTGTCGAACCAATGCTTATGAAACAATGGTTCGTTAAGATGAGACCTTTAGCAGAACAAGCTCTCAACGAATCTAAGGTTAACTTTGTTCCAGAACGATTCAATCACACATTCAAACAATGGATGGAAAACGTTGATGACTGGTGCATCTCAAGACAGCTTTGGTGGGGACATCGTATTCCTGCTTATTATAATAAGCAAACCGGAGATATTATTGTTTCAGAAACTCCAATTACAGATCCAAATTATGTCCAAGATGAGGACGTTTTAGATACATGGTTTTCATCAGCTTTATGGCCATTTGCTACATTAGGTTGGCCAGAAAAAACTGATGATTTTAGGAGATATTTCCCAAATTCTTTAATGGTTACAGCTTATGACATCATTTTCTTCTGGGTTAGTAGAATGATTTTCCAATCCTTAGAATTCACTGGAGAATCTCCATTTAAAGATTGCTTAATCCATGGATTAATTCGTGACTCACAAGGTAGAAAAATGTCTAAATCTTTAGGGAACGGTATTGATCCAATTGATGTTATCGATAAGTATGGAGTAGACGCTTTAAGATATTTCTTAACAACCGGCTCCGCTCCAGGACAAGATATTCGTTACATTGAAGAGAAAGTCCAAGCTTCCTCAAACTATCTCAATAAGATTTGGAATTCAGCCCGCTATGTCTTTGATATTGTAGGTGAAAATTTCAAAGAATCTGAAATCAAATTTGATGAACTTAGACCACTTGAAAAAGATGTTTTTATTAAGCTCCAAAACACCATAAAATCTGTTGAAATTTACATGGATAAATACGAATATTCCATGGCTTCAACTTACCTATATAATTTCGTCTATGATGACTTCTGTAGCAACTACTTAGAGATGAGTAAAGTAGCACTTCAAAGTGATGATGAAAACTACAAACAAATCGTAAAATCTTTACTAGTTAATATTCTTAAGAATATTATTATAATGATTTATCCATTTGCTCCATTCATCGGAGAAGAACTATATCTTGCTCTTCCAAGTCACAAAGAATCCATCATGTTAGAGACTTATCCAAAGGCTCAAAACGTTAGTGAAAAAGGCTTAGAAAGTGTTGAGGAATTATACAAAATTATTAGTGAAGTTCGTAACTATAAAGTCACCAATAAATTAGCGCCAAATTATAAGCTAAATTTAGTCATCGAATACAAAGAAAAACCATTCGAAGGAATTGAGGCTTATTTAAAGAGATTTACATTCGCTGAAAAGATCATTTTGACTGAAAAAGCAGATTCAAAAGGTATGAAGTCAGTTTACAATAACATGACCCTTTACATTGAAGACTCTATTTCAGCCGAAGAACTTGCGGCTAAAAAAGAAAAAGACATTGCATTCCTTAAAGCAGAAATCGCTCGTTGTGAAGGCATGTTATCTAACCCAAGATTCGTCGAAAAAGCACCAAAAGAAAAGGTAGATCTTGAAAGGGCAAAACTTGAAGCTTTAAAAGAGAGACTTAAAAACCTCTAAAAAAATTAAAAATATTTTATTCATAAAAAATTTTTAAAATAGACTTAAATCGCACGATTGCATTTTTTACCCGGATATATATAGTGAAGGGGGAAAATTGCATGGTCAAAATATTTGCTGCCGTATTAGTAACTGCAGTGGTCATGATTGTCATTTTTCAAGTCATTGATCCAAAGGTGGAAAATGCTGGTGGAAACACCGCAACTCAACTTGTAGATGACTCAAATACCACATCAGGAACTTTATCGTGCTCGATTTCCGGCGAAGTAAAACGCGCGGGCACTTATGTTCTTGAAGAAAATACAACTTTAGAAGAACTAATTACAGTTGCAGGTGGGCTTACCACAAACGCAGACGAATACGCTTTTGATACTTCTTATCTATTAGAAGATAAAGCGTCATTTTATATTGCGCCAAAATACGATCATTCAGATGTCTGTTCTATGGAACCGATAGTAAAAGCCAACATCAATGAAGATAACGAAGAAGGTCTTCAAACTGTTAAAGGCATCGGTTCTACAGTAGCTAAGGCGATAGTTAGTTATCGTACTAGCAATGGACCATTTAAGCGTATTGAAGACTTAAAAAAGGTAAGCGGAATCGGAAACGCAACATTCGAGAAAATCAAAGACTACGTCCGTCTACGTAGCTAATGTTTTTACTTTGTACAACATTTTCATTAGTTTTAGGTCTATATTTTGCTAGAAATAACTTAGTTATTTCAATCTTGATTTCTGTCTGCTATCTCGCTTTCATACTTTGGCGATTTGGAAGGAAGAAATTCATAATAGTTGCTGCACTTTTTGGGATTGGAGTCTTAATTCCAAGAGTGACCTTTAAACCTAATAGTGGTCCTGATTATGGCGGGATTGTTATAGATGCGAGGGACAACTACTATTTGTTTCAATCAAAATTCGAAAGATACTATGTTTATTCTAAAGATAATGATTTTGAAATCGGTGATCGTCTTGTTTTGAAGGGGGAGGTTAAGGATTATAAAACAACTTCCTATGAGTCCCAGTTTGATTTTAAGTCCTACCTCCTAAACAAGGGCATAACAAAGGAAATAAGTGTCGATAGTTATGACATTAAACGTAAATCAATCATTAAAATTCACCATTTCAAGA
>JAEEGL010719510.1_pt1 | contig 11139 bp, 7 predicted proteins | sample 9134231 | NCBI WGS metagenome assembly JAEEGL01 (sample SAMN16246548, study PRJNA631951) | gut metagenome | biome: gut microbiome; feature: rumen; material: fiber-attached | host: Bos | place: Iran: Karaj | collected 2018-10
CGAGGGATATGCCAAAGGCGAGGCAAAGGCCGACATGAACGTGCCCAAGGCCGAGACTGAAGAGGAGTGGCAGCAGATGAAACGCTTCCTACGCCCCGTCATGGTGAGCCTTGTGGGGTGCAAGAACGTGCTGCTGCAGGATGTCATCTTCCAAAACTCGCCGGCATGGAACCTGCACCCGCTGATGTGTGAGAACGTCATCATCGACCATGTGCTTGCCAGAAACCCGGCATACGCGCAAAACGGCGACGCACTCGACCTGGAATCTTGCAAGAACGTGCTCATCGTCGATTCCAAGTTTGACGCCGGCGACGACGGCATCTGCATCAAGAGCGGCAAGGACGCCGACGGAAGGAAGAGGGGAATACCGTGCGAGAACGTCGTGGTGGACGGATGCACCGTCTTCGCCGGCCATGGCGGCTTCGTCGTGGGCTCCGAGATGAGCGGCGGAGTGAAAAACATCATGGTGAGAAACTGCCAGTTCCTCGGCACCGACGTGGGGCTGCGCTTCAAGAGCACCAGGGGCAGGGGAGGCATCGTGGAGAACATCTACGTGGACGGCATCTCCATGACCGACATCAAGACCGACGCCATCACCTTCAACATGTACTACGGTGGGAAGTCGGTGGCCGAGATGCTTGCCGACGGTGACAACCCCGACAACAACTCCAAAATGCCGGTGGACGAGACGACGCCCATCTTCAGGAACATCGACATCAGAAACGTGGTGTGCAACGGCGCAGGAAGGGCCATGGAGTTCAACGGACTGCCCGAAATGCCCATGGATGGCATCTCGCTCACCAACATCAACATCATCGCCAAGAAGGACGCCGAGTTCCACAACTACAAGAACCTCAAAAAGGAAAACGTCAACATCAAGTTGGAGAAATAGCCCGGAGGCGGGATGCCTTCTGTGTGAAATATCGAGGGGGTGGCAAAATGCCACCCCCTCGATGTGTGAATGTCTCAAGATGCGGGCAAAATCACTCCACCCTGACGAGTGTGGAGCCGGTGGTGGTGATGTCCGGTCCGTCCACCTGGATGGCATAGACGCCTTTGGGCAGGGAGGCGAGGCTGATGGCGATGTTTCCGCCCCGAGGCGTGGTCTTGAGGCTTTTTTGCAGCGAGCCGTTGACGGCATAGACGCGCACGGCGACGGGTGAGGTCGTTTCCTTGTCGAAATGCAGCGTGAGGTTTTTCTGGCGGAGGGAGAATGCCACGGCGGAAGGCTGGCGGGAGGAGAGGCCCCTCACGCCGGAGATGCCCAGCACATGGAGCAGGCCGGCGTAGGCGTCAATCTCGCCATAGCCGTAGAGGTTGTTGGGGTATTCGAGAGAGGGGTCGTAGTGCCGTGAGGTGGCGGCAATCACCTCCATCGCCTCGGAGGGGGAGAGGTCGGGCTTGGCCTCGAGCCACAAGGCGATGGCTCCCGCCACCACCGGTGTTGACATCGACGTGCCGCTGTTGGCGTTCCAGGCATAGGTGCGTCCTTGGAAGTCGAAGCGTGCCACATCCGATTTCAGGTCGTTCGCATCCGGGGAGGCCTCGATGTAATAGCTGCTGTAGGAGGAGATGATATTGGTGCCGGGAGCCATCACCTCGGGCTTCACACGGCCGTCGAACGTGGGACCCACGGAGGAGTAGGCACTGCGCTCGCCGGAGGTGCCCTGGTCGAAGGGGCGGTATTCGCCAAGGTAGTTGACAACCCCGGTGCGGTAGCCTGTTGCCCCCACGCTGATGACCGACGGGGCGCTGGAGGGCGAGTGTACGGAATAAGCGTTGTCGCCCAGCGACGGGTCGGAGGGGATGAGTTGGCCGCTGCCGTGGTAGAGGTGCACCTCCGTGCCCTCGCCTTCCACGTCAACGCCGACATGGTAGGTTTTCCCCACTGCCCGGTCGCTTTGCACGATGATCTCCAGCACGTTCTCTGTCTGGTTGAAACAGGATGGGTAGCATGAGGCAGTGATATAATAAGGTACGTCGCCCACCGTCAGCGTGTCGGTGAGTAGCGAGTCGGCAGCGGCATACACTGCCTCCACCGTGACAGGGTATTCTGCTCGTTGGTCTTCGGCACCATGGAGTTGGAGACGCAACACATAGTGGTCGGTAACCCCCTTGCTGGAGAAATAGGCTGCTTTGCCGGAGGAGAGGAGGCCGACGGAGGTGGTGGCCAGGTTGGCGGGCTTGCACACATGGGTGACGGTCTGCCCGGCGTTGCCGGCCGAGGCCACGAGGATGTGCCCAGGGCCGGTGATGCTGTCGAGGATGGCGTAGTAGAGTTCGTCGTCGCCACGGAAGTCCATGGACGAGCCCTCGCTGAACGACACGACGCACGGACGGCCCAGTTGGTCGGCGTAGTTGAAGATGTATTTGAAGCCCAGGCAGTCGGTGGCGTAGGTGAACTTATACACGTCGGCAGAGTCGATGAATGCCAGGTCTTCGGTCACCGCATTGCTCACCACACAGATGTCGCTGCCGGGAGCCATCCCGATGTAGTTGGTGTCGTAGCCGCTGCCGGCGGCGGAGCCCAAGGTGTGGGTGCCGTGCGACTGGATGCCGGCATCGCGGGAATGGGCGTACGCCTTGATGGAGGCGGCGTCGGTGTAGTCGGCTCCCACATAGAGGTCGCTTCCCACGGTGTCGGTGGAGAGGAAGTCCCAGAAGCGCAGGATGCGGTTGCGAGTAAGTTCGCGGTCATAGAAATTGGGGTGGGTGAGGTCGAACCCCACATCCTCTACGCCCATCAGGACGCCTTGGCCGGTGAAGGCTTGGGGCAGACCCTCGCCAAGGTGGACTTTTTGTCCGCCTAACAGCACGGTGGTGGTGTCCATGAGCAGCGAGGTGCCTTGGCGGGCCTCGATGCGAGCCACTTGTGGATGGAGGGAGAGGGCGGGCAGTGCATGAAGCGGGATGGAAGCGATGTGGATGTCGCCCCATTGGGCCAAGGAGCGGCAGCCATGGCTTTGAAGCACACCGGCTCCGTCGCCCTCGACACGGACGAAGGCGCACAACTCGCGAGCGTCATGGGCTGGGGCGCGGCGCATGGCGGCGTGTTGTTGCAAGGTGAGTTGACGTACCAGGGAGGACATCTTGCCGTAATCGGCGTGCTGCGCGGAGGCGGTGATGACGCCAAACATGCAAAGCATCAGAAGAAGGGTCTTGCGCATGGTGAGAAAGATTTTTCCGTTAATAAGCTGCAAAATAAGCGAAAAATATCCAATCCCCCAAATCAAACCCACTTTGTTTCGCGTTTTCCCTCTCATCTTTCCATTTTCTCATTCTCCACTTCCCATTTCCCATTTCCCATTTTCCATTTCCCATTTTTTCATTCTCCATTTTTAATTTTTCATTTTTAATTTTTAATTTTTTATATTCTCTTTGCCATCTCGGCGTAATTTCATAACTTTGCACACTTTAACCCAACACACAATAATAATGATAAAGAAAAGCATGCTGCAATTGATGCGCAGGGGTGTGATGGCCGCCTTGGTGGCCGCCGTCACGCTGACCGCTGGTGCCATACCGGCGAAACCCGGCTTGGTGAGGACGCTCCAACTGGCCGATGGGACTACTGTCACCGCCCATTTGGTGGGCGACGAGTTCGGACACTATTGGAAGGCCTCCGACGGCAAGGCCTACCGCGCCGACGCGGCCACCGGTCGCTATGTGGCCGTGGATGCCACGCTGGTGAAGGCCCAGGCCATGAAACGTCGCAACATGGCCAATGAACACCGAGCGGGAAAACTCGCCGCACCGAAGAAGGTGGGCCAGGTGGGTAATTACATCGGAAAGAAGAAGGGATTGATCATTTTGGTCAATTTCAGCAACGTAAAGTTCAAGGCTGCCAACAACCTTGCACTTTGGAAGCGCATTGCCAACGAGAAGAATTTCAACTATGGAGATTTCAAGGGTTCCATGTACGACTATTTTTATGCCCAGAGCGACGGCTTGTTTGAATTGGAATTCGACGTGGTGGGGCCCGTGCTGGTTTCAAAAACACAGTCATACTATGGCTCCAATGACAGCTCTGGAAACGATTCGTATCCTGCCACCATGGTGGCGGAGGCCTGCCAACTGGCAGATGAGGAAGTCAACTATGCCGATTATGACTGGGACGGCGACGGGTTTGTGGACCAAGTGTATGTGGTCTATGCGGGAAAAGGCGAGGCCGACAGTGGCCTAACGACCACCATTTGGCCTCATGCCTGGAGCTTGAAAGATGGCAAAGAATACGGAGACGGCCCCGGCATCTTGACGCTCGACGATGTGAAGGTGAACACATACGCCTGTGGCGGGGAACTCAATGGGTCTGGAAAGGTGGCTGGCATAGGCACCATGTGCCATGAGTTCAGCCATTGTTTGGGATACCCCGACTTCTACGACACCGGCTACAACGGGGGCACGGGCATGGGATACTGGGACGTCATGGACGGAGGAGCCTACAACGGCGACGGCTATCGTCCTTGCGGATACACCACCTACGAGAGATGGGTGGCTGGATGGAGAGAGCCGGTGGAGCTGAAGAATACAACCACGGTGAGCGGGATGAAACCTTTGGAAGAGAATGGGGAGAGCTACATCATCTACAACGACGCCAACAGCAACGAATACTACATCCTGGAGAACAGGCAGTTCACAGGGTGGGACGCCAGCCTGCCCGGGGAGGGACTTCTCATCATTCACGCCGACTATAACGCTGCGGCATGGAATGGCAATAGGCCCAACAACGACCCCAGCCACCAGCGCATGACATGGATACCCGCCGACAACGAATATCAATACACCTACAGTCCAGGCTACAAGGCTTACACCTTTGAAGGCATGACCAACGACCCCTTCCCCTTTGGTAGAGTGAATGCCTTCAACAAGGACACCACGCCGGCGGCAAAACTCTACAATAAGAACAGCGCAGGGTCTTATGACCTGCAATACTCCATAGAGGAAATCACACAGCACCAAGATGGCACCATCTCCTTCAAATTCGTGGGTGATGGCAACGTGGCCATGCCCACCTTCTCGCCCGAGGGAGGGAAATATATCGAGCCGGTGAATGTCACCATCAGTTGTGTGACAGAGGGTGCTGACATCTACTATACCACCGACGGGACGAAGCCCAGTGCCGACAGCCACCTCTACACAATGCCTTTCCGCATCGCAGAAACCACCACCGTCAACGCCGTGGCAATCCTCAACGGCGAGGAGAGCAAGATGGTGACAGCCAAATATACCATCGGCAGTGAAGGGAACACATTCAAGCGGGTGAAGAGCATTGATGAATTGGTGAGCGGAAAGAGGTATGTCATAGCATGCGCAAGCAAGGCGAGGGCGGCAGGTGGCTTGCTCTCCAACAATTCGGGCACCACCAGCTACCTTGATGGAGAGACTGTTGAGGTGGACGGCGATTATGTCTCCATTGGCGACAACGTCACGGTGTTCACACTCACCGGCAGCGGTTCCGATTGGGCCATCGCCAATGAGGAAACAGGGCGGTACCTCTATTCCACCAGTGTGAAAAGGGTTTATTATGGCAATACTGCCAAGACATGGACGCTCCAAAATGACGACAGCGGCGTGCTGATGAAATACGGCGATATTGGCACCTTGCTTTACAATGCGCAGAGCCCGCGCTTCACCACATACTCGACCAATGTCGGCTCGACGATGTTCTATGCCAACCTCTATATGGAGTACACCCCGCAGACGCAACTTCTCTTGGGCGACGCCAATGGGGACGGGATAGTGAACGTTTCCGATGTGACACTCACCGTGGGCTACATCCTCGGAGATAAACTCGAAGATGAGACATTCTTCTTCGACAACGCCGACGTGGATGGAAATGGTATGATCGCCGTCGCTGACGTGACAGGCATCGTGGACATCGTACTTGGTGAATGAGCAATACAAGTGCATATATGTACAAAACATGTGTTTGGATAAGCCGCAAGATGGCGGTCATTGTCTTGCTGACGGCTGTGGCGGCGTTGCTATGGCCACAAGCGGTGGGGGTGATAAAGACCTCGTGGATTAGTTGGCTCCTGGGTATCGTCATGTTCGGCATGGGCTTGGCCATGCGATGGGAGGACTTCCGCGTGGTGTTCGTGCGCCCCAAGGACATCATCGTCGGTTTCCTCGCACAGACCACCATCATGCCACTCCTGGCCTGGATGCTCACCCTCTTGTTCAGACTTCCACCGGAAATCGCCGTGGGGGTCGTGCTCGTGGGATGCTGCCCGGGAGGTACCGCGTCGAATGTCATCACCTATCTCGCCGGGGGAGACTTGGCACTGTCGATTGGCATGACAAGCGTCTCGACGCTCTTGGCACCGCTGCTCACACCACTCCTCACCTTCCTCTTTGCTGGAAAGTACGTCGATGTGGACTTCTGGACGATGTTCATGAGCATCCTGCAAGTCATCATCCTTCCCATCGCACTCGGACTAATCATAAAGAGATTCGTGCCGATGCCCGACAAGGTCATCAAGAATGTGTTGCCGGCTGTTTCTACCATTGCCATCACCTTGATTGTAGCGGCGGTCGTGTCGGCGAATGCAGACAAACTGCTGCACTGCGGACTGATGGTCATCGTCGTTGTCATTTTGCACAACTTGCTGGGCTTCCTCCTCGGCATCATGGTGGGCAAGGTTTTGGGCTTGTCCAACAAGAAATGCACGGCCATCAGCGTGGAGGTGGGCATGCAGAACTCCGGGCTGGCTTGCTCCCTTGCACAACAGCATTTCCAGGCCATGGCGCTTGCCACCGTGCCAGGAGCCATCTTCAGCGTCTGGCACAACATCTCCGGCTCCATCTATGCCCGCCTGCTCAGGTCGTGGAATGAGAAGGAGCACGGCGGAAAATAACGTGAGGCATCCGAAAAGTCGCCTTGGCCATCTGCATCTCGGGCGGTGAAGGTGATGGACGAACGATTTGACGCCCCTTTTTTTGACTTGGGTCAAAAAAGGGGCGTTTTTCGGGCATTTGGTGGGGAAAAGATGTTGGAAGAAATGCGGAAGGTAGTAATTTTGCACCGTCGAAAAGACAAAAAGGATAACATTTTTCAGGATTAACGCGGTGAGAACAAGCATTTTACAAGAAGACTCCCGCAAAAAGTAAAAGAAAGGTAAAAAGATGAAAAGAATGATTTTGAGCCTGGCACTCATGATGAGCATGACCATGGCATTTGCAGAGAATGAAGAGAACGAGACGGTGAATGTCGAGACATACCGTTTTGACGTGAACATGGACCGACTGAGCTACACGCTCGGTTTGAGCAGCGACCAACGAATTTTCGTGGCCGACTTCATGGACGCCTTCAGCTTGGACATGGTGTATGCCGCCTGCGCTGACAAGGAAGACCGCAAAGCTCTCGTTGACATGGCTATCAAGCGCAACCTTGGCGCGGCAAGATCCATGCTTACCAAGAAGCAGTATCACAAATATCTCATGCTGCTCAACGCCACCATCAACAACAGGGGGCTGAACAAGTAAACAACATCAAAACGATACATTTGCAAGCGCCGGAGGCATACACCCCCGGCGCTTTTCCATACTAGAGGCTTCCTTTTCTTCTCCCAGGAGGGTCTTGGGGATTGGCTGGTTTTGGGCGAAATCCGGGCGTCATGCCTTTTTCTTGTCACTAAATTCACATTTGTTTTGGATAATCCAACAAAGAAGTGTAATTTTGCAACTGACAAAAAAGAAAAGAAAGGGAAAGCAAGAACAATTACATCGTCGTGGCATACAAACTGTATGCCGATGTGGACGGAGAGCATCAGTTGATAGAGGAAACCCCCGAGAAAGAGCCTTTCTGGTTCATCAGCGGAATGGGAATGACCCTGCCGCAATTTGACGACCAACTGGGCGAGTTGCCCACCGGAGCCGATTTCGACTTCGTCATCGCCAAGGACGACGCTTACGGCGACTACGAGGAGGAACGCGTGGTGGAACTCGACAAGGGCATCTTCATGCCTGAAGGAAAACTCGACGAGAAGGTGGTCTATGTGGGGGCCTTCATTCCGTTGATGAACGCCGACGGCAATCGCTTCAACGGAAGGGTGCTCGAGATAGGAGAGAAGACGGTGACCGTGGACCTCAACCACCCATACGCCGGTCTCGACCTCCATTTCAAAGGCATCGTGCTCGAGAGCCGGCCCGCCACCGTGAAGGAGATGGAGCGGATGGCGAAATTCCTCAGTGGCGAGGGGTGTGGCGGCTGCGGTGGCGGCTGTGGCGACGGCGACTGCGGTGGCTGTGGGGACAACAACGGCTGCGGCGGCTGTGGCGGTGGCTGCTAAAGGAACGGGAAGATGAGAAACACCTTTGGCAATATTTTCACGCTCACAACCTTTGGGGAGAGCCATGGCGCCGCCGTCGGCGGCGTCATCGACGGCATGCCGCCCGGCATCGAGGTGGACATGACGTTCATACAGCATGAGCTTGACCGCCGTCGCCCCGGACAGAGCGACCTCACCACCTCGCGCAACGAAGCCGACAGGGTGGAACTGCTCAGCGGGGTCTTCGAAGGGAAGACCACGGGGGCGCCCATCGGCTTCATCGTGCGCAACACCAACCACCACTCGCAGGACTACGAGAACCTCAGATGCCTCTTCAGACCCTCCCATGCTGACTACACATACCATAAGAAGTATGGTATTCGCGACCATAGAGGAGGTGGGAGAACATCAGCGCGAACGACCATTAGCCGATGTGCAGGTGGGGCATTCGCAAAACTCGCCCTGAGAAAATGCGGCATCAGCGTGAAAGCCTACACCTCGCAGGTGGGTGACATCGCACTGGACCCCGACTATCACCGATACGACCTCGACTTGACCGATAGCAACGACGTGAGATGCCCCGACCAGGAGGCCGCCGAGAAGATGGCGCAACTCATCAGGGAGGTGAAGAGCCAGGGGGACACCATAGGCGGGGTCGTCACATGCGTGGTGAGCGGATGCCCCGCCGGGTTGGGAGAGCCGGAGTTTGACAAACTGCATGCCGCCCTTGGAGGGGCGATGCTCAGCATCAACGCCGTCAAGGGATTTGAGATAGGGGAAGGCTTCGCCTGTGTCAACAAGCGCGGCAGTGAACTCAACGACCTCTTCACTACTCTCGACGGACAGGTGGTCACGGAGACCAACCACAGTGGTGGCGTGCAGGGTGGCGTGAGCAACGGGCAGGACATCTATTTCAGGGTGGCTTTCAAACCCGTGGCCACCATTCTGCAGGAGCAGCCCACCGTGGATTTGGAGGGGGAGCCTGTCACCATGAAAGCCCGGGGGAGGCACGACCCGTGTGTGTTGCCACGTGCCGTACCCATCGTGGAAGCCATGGCCGCCATGGTGGTTCTCGACCATCTGTTGCTGCAAAAAACGGTGGCATGTGGACTATGAGTGTACTTATTACCTCCAAAAATGTTAACAATTCTAAAAACCGAAAGATTTGTTTCGCGTTATTGGTGGAAAAGGGAATAATTTAATATATTTGCAAACGATTAATTGGGGTTTGTGAAAATCCCTCTTAGTTTAGTTAAGTCTAGTTTAGTTTTTGTGTTGGTTGAGGGCGGCATTTGCCGCCCTCAAATTTTTGCCACCTGTGCGGTTGGATTAATGATGCAGGACGGCCTGTAAGGCCAACGAGATATCAGCCCAGGGCAACACCCTGGGAATCCTTGATGTGCGACAGTCGCCCTGAAAGGGCAAAAGCCTTACCAAAACACCATTCTTTTGCCCTTTCTTTCAACCGCAGGTCAAATTTTTGCATAGTGGCTTGTCTTTAATCTAAAGGTGCTATAGCCACGATTCTATTGCCTTGTTAGGAGATGGCTCCGATGATTTCATGCACATCTGCGCATCCGTGAGCGTCGAGCCATTGGTTGATGCCGTCGATGATGCGGACTGTCACCGTGGGGTCGATGAAATTTGCCGTACCCACCTCGATGGCCGTGGCGCCCACCATGAGGAATTCTATCGCATCCTCCGGGGTGGAGATGCCGCCTAAGCCCACCACGGGTATGCCCACGGCCTTGGCTACTTGCCACACCATGCGCAGCGCAACGGGCTTCACGGCGGGGCCTGAGAGGCCGCCGGTGTTGATGCTCAGCAGCGGGCGGCGCCGCTCGATATCGACGGCCATCCCCATGAGCGTGTTGATGAGGGAGACGGCGTCGGCACCCTCCGCCTCGCAAGCACGGGCGATGTCGGCGATGTCGGTCACGTTGGGCGAGAGTTTGACGATTAACGTCTTGTGATAGCTCGCTCTCACAGCCTTGACAACGGAGGCGGCGCCGGAGGTGGTCACGCCAAAGGCCATGCCGCCCTGACGGACGTTGGGGCACGAGATGTTGAGCTCGATGGCTGGTATGCCTTCCAAGGCATCGATGCGAGCAGCGCAAGCGGCGTATTCCTCCGGGGAGGAGCCGCTGACGTTGACGATGACGTGTGTGCCAAGGTTCTTCACTTCCGGGTAGATATGCTCGCAGAAATAATCTACGCCCTTGTTTTGCAATCCCACACAGTTGAGCATCCCCATGGCGGTCTCTGACATTCGAGGGTAGGGGTTGCCTTGGCGGGGGTGGAGCGTGGTGCCCTTGACGATGATGCCTCCCAACTGGGAGAGGTCGATGAAGTCGGCGAACTCCAAGCCATAGCCAAAGGTGCCTGAGGCGGTCATGACGGGGTTCTTTAACTCAAGTGAGTTTATTTTTACATTCAGATTGGCCATAGTAGTTGATTAATATTTAACACTGGTCCTTTCTCGCACACACAGATGTTGCCCTCGGTGGTGTCCTCCACACAGCAGAGGCAGGCTCCCAGACCACAGGCCATCTTGTTTTCCAAAGACACTTCGCAGAAGATTCCTTGTGACTTGGCGTACTTGCCCACGGCCACCATCATGGGTTTGGGGCCGCAGGTGTAGATGCGGTCGAAATGCTCCTCCTCCAGAACTGAATGCTGGGTGACGAAACCGCGCTCGCCGGCACTGGCATCCTCCGTGGTGAGGAACACACGGCCCAGGGCCTTGAACTGTTCGAGCTCTACAAGGTCGGAGGCGGTGCGGGCACCTAAGAGGAACGTGGGGCGGCTGCCCATTGCGACCAACTTTTCGCCCAAGCAAAGCAAGAGGGCAATGCCCACGCCGCCGCCC
>JAEEGL011342985.1_pt1 | contig 11139 bp, 5 predicted proteins | sample 9134231 | NCBI WGS metagenome assembly JAEEGL01 (sample SAMN16246548, study PRJNA631951) | gut metagenome | biome: gut microbiome; feature: rumen; material: fiber-attached | host: Bos | place: Iran: Karaj | collected 2018-10
GAGGTCGAAGCTTTTAATGATAGTGTCAGAGAAAGAATTAAAGCGATCTATAAAGATCTTCCCAGATGCGTTATACAAGGGGATTTGAATGCTTCAAATATTCTTATTGACGATGGACACTTTGTCGGGCTGATTGATTTCAACATGGCAGGTACGGAAGTAAACGTAAATCACTTTTGTTGCGAGACAAATGGAGAAATCTCAGAAAGGGATTTTGGCGAAAGAGAAGCTGACGAGATTTACGAAACTTGGAAAAATGAGCAACAGGAAATGCTTGATGTGATCCTTTCAGAGTATCTGCTTAATGATCTTGAGAAAAAGGCTATCGAAGATTATCGTCGTATCTGCAGGATATCAATGTATCCCAACGTCATGAGTTTTATTGAATATCTCAAGAGAGATAAGGAAAAGATGATCAAGATCCTGAGAAGGATCACTTCAGATTAAACCAATTCACGTTTATGGGGGACAGATTTTAAGAAACATTCAGGTATTTCCTTTACCCCTCTTGCTCGACATAACGCCGATGACGGCCCTTTGTAGGACAGGGGATTTCCTTCGATATCGGTGACAGTGCAGCCTGCTTCCGAAGCTATGAGGGCAGCAGCGGCATAATCCCATAACTGGATCTTCAATTCAAAATAGAGATTGCAGCATCCCATGGCTACGCAGCACATATCCCATGCAGCAGTCCCGGAACGCCTGAGATCCACGCACAGGGGGAGCAGTTCCTTTGCGATCTTAAATGTACGTTCCTGCAGATCCGTATAATAAGGAGCCGTGCCGAATACCGCGAGAGAGTTTTTCAAGGGCGTGTCAGCCGACATTATCCGTTCTCCATTCAGATATGCGCCCTCTCCCGAAACAGCAGAAAACATCATATCATCGAAAGGATTGTAAACGACTGCCATGTAAGGTTTTCCTTCTTTTAGCAGTGCAATGGACACTACCGAGGGGCGATATGCGTAGATAAAGTTCGATGTCCCGTCAATAGGATCGAGAACAAAGCAAAAGCCCCGGCTCATTTTCTCCGTAAAAACATCCTGTCCGTCTTCTTCCCCAAGAAAAGTTGCTTCCGGAATAACAGCCTGCAACCGCTCGATCAGGAACGCCTGTATCTTCTCATCAGTCTCTGTACAGAAATTGGCATGGCCTTCTTTTGCCATTATTTTCGGCCGCACAGCTGAAGTCATTATATTTCCGGCTTCTATGGCGATGGCTTTGATACTGTCTATCATCATCTGATTATCCTCGCGCATTACAATAATTTTCATAGCCGTTATATATTCTTTTTATGTCATATTCTATGTTTTTATTTCCTCGATTTCTGTTTCGCCGATTTGCCCATAAGATAATAGGTTTATTATATAATTTAGGCGCCGGTTTTATGACGCGGCACCTTTCGGTACGATGAACAGGAGATAATATGAAGTACTGTAATGTCGATGAGGACAATTTTCAATATTTCAGCCCCCTTCTTCAAGTTGACCAGCAAAAAAGAATGATGTCCGACCCCTCGATCTTTGGTCTTGGCGCCTATGATGGTGACACGGCCTGCGGGATCGTTCTTTATACCATCAACGAAGAGCAGATGTCACTGAGGATATTATATGTGGCAGTTTCTTTGTCCTATCAAAGAAAGGGCGTTGCTACCGGCATGATCAGATCTCTTGCCGGGACCGCATATGAAGAAGGCTACATCACAATATCGAATTTCTTTGCAAAGGATCAGGACGACCCGCGATATGCCATGTTCGAAAATACTGAGGAATTCAGCATTGAAGAGCAGCCCGGCGGCGTCTATGTGATCGATCACGACAAACTTGAGAAAGTGGTGGATAAGATCCCTCCCGCAGAATACGAAAAAACCACCTCAGGCACCAGGACTACATTCGACAAATGTTCCGGCCGGGCAAGGAAACTGGTATATAACCTTTTTAGAACCTCCGGACTTGATCCGGCAGAGACACAGCCTTTCATAGATGAGAGCTTAAGTTACGTGGATTTTGACAAAGAAGGAACTCCCACAGCCCTGGTGGTCATAAGCCATTTTAAGGAGCGGCATCTTTACGAGATCACCTATATAACTTCTGCGGAGGAAGGTCAGATAGCAGACCTTTTCAATATCCTGATCTTTGCCGTTACCGATGTTTTCGACCGGATGAAGCAGGAAGATTCCCTTCGTTTCTCTACGGCGGTAGAATCAGTGGACAGGCTGGCAGAGAAGTATTTTTCAAAAGAGGCCAAGACAGAGCGTTTTTATCTTGCAGGATACAACGGTGACAGTGTTATCTGACACAGGGAAAGGTATCGATCATGAGTAATCTCTTTACCCAGAAAAAGAAAGAAGAGATCAGGTTTTTACAGGAACAGACTGAACAGTGGACCACTGAAAACGAGCTTTTTGATCAAACAACAGAAGCTGCCGATATATATGAAAACAGACATTATTCTTTTTTGGAGCGGCAGGAAAACAGGGTAAGCTGGGCCTATGGAAACGGAACCGAGGTAAAGAAAAAAGCCGAGCCTCCGGCAGATCCTGAGGGCTGGGAAACGGTCCAGCAGGAAAAGGAGCTCACCAAGGCCGAAAAGAAGGTTGTGGAGCAGGAGTCGAAACTGTTGGAAAGACAGAGAAAACTCACTGACATGAGACAGAAGAGTTTTGATGAGACCGAGACCACAAAAGAGAAAAAAAAGAGACTGGAATTAGAGGGAAGTTACTTTAACGAAAAACTGAAGCTTATTAATCTTCAGGCCGAGGCTGATCTTGAAAAGGCCCAGAACAAAAAGGACAAGCTTAATATAAATATTAATAAGCACCAGGCCATAGTGGATGCGTGGACCGAATATGCCAAGCTGTTTGACATTGGGACATCAAAACGTGAAAGTGTATTAAAGAGCAAGGAGAAAGCACAGCTGGATCTTTATTGGGCCAAATACGATCTTAAGTTAGAGGAGACAGAACCTGCTCAGAAAAAGAAAGCAAATGCCAAGTATAGGCGAAAAGTTGCCGAGGCAAGGATCAAAGCAGTTATTTCCAAGAGCGATGAAAACTGTCACGAGGACCATATAATAGAGACCCAGATAAACGGTCAGCCTGTGAAGCTCATCAATATGGGCCGGGCTTTTCTTGGCGGCACCAAACCCACGTACTATTACAAGGATATGGAATCCGGCAAGCAGTATCTTTACAAAAAAGCTGAAAACTGCTGCGGAATCCACAAACCGGAAGGCGCCATAGTAACAGAGATAGGTTCAAAGATCCAGCATATAGTGGATCCGGAACATGAGATACCCGCAGTGGGGATCAAGAATGCCAAAGGAGAATACATCGGTTCCATACAGGAGATCATAGATGTCAAGGAAACTCCTACCATCGATTTTGACCACTGGCAGCTGACCAGTAAAGCAAACGGAGGTCAGACCCCCGATGTTGTAAAGAATCCGGAGATCCAGAAGCAGCTTCTTATTTTTCATTGCGTTGACTGGCTTCTCTGCAATTTTGATACCAAGGGAGAGCATCTTCTTCAGCGCAAGGACGGTGCCTTTGTATCAATAGACAAAGAAGGCGGGATGAATCAGATCCTGAAAGACGGCTCCCAGTCCATGAGCTGCACTTTTAAGCCTCACAACCACGAGCCCATTTATAATGTATTCTTCAGGATGTATAAGAATAAAGAGATCGACCTGAATCCCGATGCCATGAAGGCATTGGATGAAAAGGTACATGCTGTCGAGTCCTATTCTGATGAGGAATATCTAGCTATGTTTGAGCCTTATATCAGACAAAAAAACAAAAAGCCCGAGCAGATGCGGGAGAACATTCTTAAGCGGAAAAAGAATCTTCGGGCAGAGTATAATCGTTTTCTTTCATCCCTAAGAGAGGGAACTGAACTTCCAAACAATATAAGAAGTGTATGATCATAAAGAAAAAGCGGCAGTTGATCCTGCCGCTTTTAGTATGTTTACCTTTCGATCTTTATATCTGTTATCGCGCTCTGATCACCTGTAAGAGCAACATACAGGTCTTTTGCTGCGTTTTTAACAGTCGTCTCGCTATGGATCTTAAGTCCCTGATTCTCAGTCTCCATCACTATCAGATCCTTTTCTTTCCGGATAGTAACGGTACAGTCAAATCCTTCTTTTAACTTTTCTTTCCAGATATCCCAGCCTTCAAAAGCAGGGAGCCTTTCGACGGAAACATTATTTTTCGTATGCTCGTCCTCTCCCCAGCTCTCACCATCCAATCGTAAAAGAAGGTGCTCACGATAATTTGCACCCTTGATCTGGCCGTTGGAAGAAGAAAATAGGCAGATATACGGACAATGCCATACAAGGTGCGCAGTAGGAAAACTCATGGAATGGAATGTAAGAGTCATTCCGTCAATAACAGGGATACTCTCGGAAGAATCCAGTCTCGGACCGCTAACTTCCAGGTTCGGAATATCTCCCTCAGGACAGCCTTTTATGTAGCTGATCTCTTCTGCGATACGAGGGATGGAATCAGGATCTATCTCCTCAGGTTCCGTATCTACCATTATGTTATGGACTTCGCAGTTTTCGCCTGTGATAGAGATATAAGCAAATCTTGAAATATCCGGAAGAGCAAGGATGACTTCAAACATTTTCTTTGTGCCGGATATCTTGAGATATACATGATCTCTGTTACGGACTGCTTCGATCTTATAACGCTGACCGTTTTCAGGCTCACCCTCATAGGCACATTCTATATCGCTTTCCTTATCACTCATAGTGAGCTTAGAGCCTCTGACATTTCCTTCCTGCAGCTGTCCGTCAAGGCGGATCTTCGCATATTCGCAGTACATGATGTTCTTATTGTTTTCTTCACCGGGATGAACCTTAGCATCAGAGGCATCGTAGATGATAATGGTGGGAAGGCTTGATTCCTCGGGGATTCCGGCATCGGGCTGGCTGCAGAGATGTATCTTTGTTTTCTTTCTCGTAATTACTATTCCGTTGGTGCAGTCGTTATAAATGCTGTCGCAGCGAAGACCGGAGGAGGCGGAAATACCGGAGCCTGAGATGCTTTCTTTCATCTTGTACTCGGTATCAAGGTCGATCATATGTATCATGAGCCTTGCAAACTCAGGATCGAACTGGGTCCCGCTTCCTTTTACCAGCTCTTCTCTAACTATGTGCTGAGGGATCGCGTTACGGTAACTACGGTTGGAAGTCATGGCATCATAGGCATCCGCAACGGCGATTATCCTTGCGATCTCAGGGATCTCTTCACCTGCTAAGCCATCCGGGTAACCCTTGCCGTTATATTTTTCGTGGTGATAATGGGCACCGATGCTGAGCCAGGGTGAACTCTTGATACTTGAAAGGATCTGGGCTCCTGTTGCAGGGTGTTTCTTTATATATCCGAATTCTTCATCCGTCAGTCTGCTGGTCTTGGTGATGATCTCGATGGGAACGCCGATCTTGCCCACGTCATGGAGCAGAGCCGCAAAATAAACCTTTTCGCATTCTTCATCCGAAAGTCCCGCTGCTATTGCTATCTTCTCAGAATATTCCGCTACACGTCTGGAATGACCGTTGGTATAGCTGTCCTTGGCATCGATTGCGTTTGCCAGGGCTTCGGCTGTCTGTTCGAACTGTTCATGGGCTTCCTGCTGTTTTCTTTCCAGGATCCGCATTCTTCTTCGGATATAAAGCCTTACAAACAGGGTGATCAAAGCAAGAGCTATCAAGCCTGCTGCTATATAGAACCAGGTTTGCTCATAGTAAGCTTTTTCTTTTACGATCTTAATAGAAACGGTTTTATTTCCTCTGCCGAGTGAATCCTTCAGCTGCATATTAAAGCTGTACTTGCCGCCTCGCAGGTTCGTATAGTCCAAAGGAAGCATATCGCTTCGGTTAATGGTGGTGCCGTGACGGTCAAATCCCTCAAGCTGGTAGGTGATCTTGGGGTCGGAAAGGGAATAATTGTAAACAAAGCCGTGGACTGTGAGCTTATGGGTGTCGGCGGGAATGGTTATAACGCCGTTTTCATCAGGGTAGATGGTGCGGTCATCTGCGTCAACAAAGGGAACCACGGCCTTTAAATCGTTTACGTCTTCAAAAGGCTGCTCTATGTTTACTTTGCAAATGCCGGTGCTTCCTGCTATATATAGGTCTCCCTCGGGACTTAGGCAGCTATAGGAATTGGCTGTGGTGATACAGGGAAGGCCGCTTGCCATGCCGTAGAATACAGGGTTCAGATTACCGTTGGCGATCAGGTCTCTCTTGGGAGTCACATAAATACCGTTACTGCTCAATACCCACATATCTCCGTTCGAGGTTTCAAAGAGATCGAAGTTATTGGGGTAGGGGAACTTCTTCACGGTGGTCACCCTATAATTTGAATCCATAAAGGCGATGGCGGAACTTGTTACGATCCATATAAGATCTCTTTCGGGATCATTCTTTAGGCGCATTACGATATCGGAAGGCAGGCCTTCCTCGACATTTATGCACTTAAGGCCCGTATCGTTGATAACATAGATACCGCCGCCGTTACTGCCAAGAACAATGTCTCCGTTAAAACCTTCGGTAACGCACAGGCTCTCGATGGTTGTGATCCCGTCTTCTTTTCCATAGGATGCAACAACCTTGTCGTCCTTGATCACGTTCACGCCACCCGAGAGGGCAACGAGCATGGATCCGTCCTTGCACTCATGTACAGCGCGGATACTGTAGTTTATCAGACCTTCAGCTGTGGAAAAAGAAAGAACTTCGCCGTGGTCATATCGTACAACGCCGAGTGTACGCCAGGTGGAGATCCAGAGACGGTCTTTGCTGTCTTTGATGATGGAACGGATCCTGGCTCCGTTCAACAATTCAATGAGATTATCTGAACCAAGGCTTTCTCCGGAAGCTGTGTAGGCTTTGGTGAGAGGGAGATCTGTTACAACTCCGTTTTCGTCAAGCACGGTCAGACCGGAATCAGTGCCCACAAAAAGTTTTCCGTCACAAAGGCAGGTTGAATTAACTACCATTTCAGGCAGGCCATAGCGTTTGGAGAGGTCCGAAAACTGGTTGGGAACCACCTTCATAATGCCCTGACGGGTGGAAGCAAACCAGAGGTTGCCCAAATAGTCTGTCATAACATGGCAGACATTGTTGTTCATGGGAAGATCGGAAACAATGGAAAACTCGTCGTTTTCAAGGATACCGATGCCGTTGCCTGCACAGATCCAGATCTTTCCGTCGATGTATTCCATGCATTTTACATATCTGAGGGGAGAGATGTCGATGACCTTCTGCTCGGCAAATCCCTTGTTGACATCTACGATACGGAGACAAAAATCGATGGTTTCCTGATAGAGTATCCCATATCTGATAGGATCGGGGTAAATACCTCCTGCTCCGCCTACGGGGTTATCTTCAGGTGTCATATATGTTATGAGCTGACCATTGTCTATGATCATGATATATCCGTTATCGGTAACGCCATAGATGAGTCCGCCTGCGCCCTTTCTTATATCGCGCATATCTGCATCTGCAATCCTGGGATCATCCATAGAAGAAAGATTGAGATCCTGATCGAGGATCATGATACCGCCGGCAGTGGCGATATAGATGAGTCCGTTGTCATCCTCGGCGATAGCACGGGTATGAGCGGATTTCATACCGTCAAGCTTGCCCCAGATCCGGAGTTCGCCCTTATCCATCATGGCAACGCCGTTATCGTTGGTACCTATCCAAAGACGATCTTTACTATCAACATACAGGGCTTTGATACTGGTAAGACCGCCTGTTGAGTCCATTCTTTCAAAGGTATTGCCGTCATAACGGATAAGACCCGCATAGCTTCCAATCCAGATGAAGCCTTCACTGGTCTCGGCTATGGCATTTGCTTCAGATGTGGGAAGTCCGTTGGAATTATCATAAAGAACCGCAGAATAACCTTCGCTTTTGATGGAAGGATCCACAGAAATTGACAGATTTATATTTCCGCTGGCATTTAGTATGACTTTTGCAGATTCGGCATAAACAGGCACAGACACCAATGCTGCGATCAAAAGAACTGAAGCCAGATTCCTTATTATCCTCATTTGGATGCCTCCGGGATAAACTATTTTAAAAACACTAGATCATTATATACTTTAACGCATTAACGAAATGATATGAGTATTAAAATATGGTACAATATAAAAATAATAATCTTTTATGCAACGATCTTGTATAATTTGCGGAGGAAATATTTGAAAACAAAAAAACAGATTATAACTCAAGGTAAGATAACCAATTACGATGAGTTCCTTACGGAAAACAGAAAGGCCATTAACAGGCAGTTTGCCGTTGCCATGAGGGTTTTGGTCTTTCTTGGACCGGTGATAGCCATAATGGTAAAGCTTAACATGTTCATGGGGGTTACCTTTAATGCCGCGATATACATTACGGTATATGTGCTGGTACTTACGATCATTCATAATATACTGATGCGCCGCCATGAGGACTCGATCTATGCCAGCCTGTTGACACTCCTTGCCTGGGAAGGACTGCTCCTTGTTATTAACAGTTCTCACCTTACGGTTTATGTAACATGGTTTTTGATACCTCTGATGGCTTTGCAGTTTTGTGATTTTAAACTGTATATCATCTCAACGGTCATCAATTACGGATTTATGACGTTTGCCACCTGGCAGACCGCGGCCTATTTCACCGAACGAAGAACTGATTTTTCATCTCCTTTTGCATACTTTGTAGGGCGACTGGGCGGACTTACGGTGGAAATGCTTGTAATGATCCTCGCAGGGTACAGTCTGTACAGAATCATATCTTCGCACTACCGCACTTTGATAGACCAGTTTAAGACGATCAGCGAACATCAGGTGCAGATGAAGGAACAGATGGATACCATCTCGGCGATCGCCAATATTTATATGACGGTATATGAACTTGATGCTACTTCCGATACGTTTAAGGAGATAACAGCACGCAGCAAACCGGTCACAGATATAATCGGGAATACGCGTATCAATCCACAGGAGATGATCGACCTGGTTATGAAGAATGTCACTGATGAGGACCATATCGAGGAGATATTGAAATTCGTAAACTTATCAACCCTTAACGACAGACTCCGTGATATTGATACAATAGCCATTGAGTATATGAACAAGCAGAAATTATGGCGAAGAGGAAGGTTCATTGTCTCTGCCAGGGACGAAACCGGAAAGGTTACGCATCTTCTTTGGCTTGCAGAGGATATAGATCAGGAAAAGAGAGAGCGTGACCGGCTGATAGATATGTCAGAGCGTGCCATTGCCGCCAACGAAGCAAAGTCATCTTTCCTATCCAATATGTCTCATGAGATCCGAACTCCCATAAATGCTGTTCTTGGCATGAATGAGATGATCCTTAGAGAATCTGAAGACCGGACAATACTTTCATATTCAGAGAATATCAAGTCTGCGGGAAATACCCTGCTTGGTCTTGTAAATGACATACTTGATTTTTCTAAGATAGAAGCAGGCAAGATCGAGATCATTCCGGTAGACTATGATCTTTCGGATGTTATTCATGATCTTACCAATATGATCGCAATAAGGACTGACGCTAAAGGGCTGGAGTTTAAACTTGATATTGACGCCTCAATACCGCAAACGCTAAACGGGGATGAGATCCGCATTAAGCAGATCATTACCAATATACTTACCAATGCGGCCAAATATACGGAAAAGGGAAGTGTGACATTTAAACTTTCGTGTAAAAAAATCGACAGAATCAATAACAGGGTTGTGATCAGAGCTTCCGTAACGGATACGGGTATGGGTATCAAACCGGAAGATATGGAGAAACTCTTTGCCAAGTTTGAAAGGATAGAAGAAAAAAAGAACCGCAGGATCGAAGGTACGGGGCTTGGAATGAACATAACCAAGAGCCTTCTTGAGATGATGGGAAGCACCCTTGAGGTAGAAAGCGTGTACGGGCAGGGTTCAACATTTTCTTTTGACCTTGAACAAAAGGTTGTTGTCTGGGATCCGATTGGGGACTACGAACAGTCCTATAAAGACAAACAGAATACTAAGGAGAAATACAAAGAAAAACTGCATGCTCCAAAGGCCAATGTACTCGTTGTTGATGATAACTCGATTAATCTTATGGTGTTCAAACTTCTTGTCAAAAACACCCGGATACAGACAGATACGGCAGAAAGCGGGGACGAGTGTCTCCAAAAGACAGCGGAGAAAGCCTATGACATTATCTTCCTTGACCATATGATGCCCGGAAAGGACGGTACCGAAACGCTGCACGAACTTAGAAAACAGGCCTCCGGTCTAAATCAGAACACTCCGGTAATCTGTCTTACGGCAGATGCCATCTCAGGCGCGAGAGAACAGTATTTAGCATCAGGGTTTACCGATTATCTCACAAAACCGATATACCCGGAAGAACTTGAAAAGATGCTTATAGAAATGCTGCCGGAAGATAAGATCACGGTATTAGGCGAGGAGTAAAGCATCGGAATGATCTGAATGTCAAGATCCGGATCAAGGGATTATCTATTATGGAAAACAGTATTTACAATAATATCATCGATGTAAGAAAAAGGATCGGGGCAGCCTGCGAGCGTGCGGGGCGTGATCCCAAAGAAGTAACGCTCATAGCGGTAAGTAAGCTTAAGCCCTTTGAGGATATCCTTAAGGCAAAAGAAGCAGGAGCCGTAGACTTTGGCGAAAACTATGTCCAGGAACTGACAGAGAAGATAACCCGGTATGATGAACTCAAGGGCGTCTCTGAAAATCAGGATAGCACGAATCCTGACAGCGAAGCCCACATCTCCTGGCACATGATCGGCCACCTGCAGCGAAATAAGGTCAAATATCTCATAGGAAAGACCGCCCTAATCCACTCGGTAGATTCCGTTTCTCTTGCAAAGGAGATCGAAAAAGAATCCGCAAAGAAAGGCGTTATCACAAAGATCCTGTTAGAAGTTAATGTGGCAGGGGAAGAGAGCAAATGGGGATTCACGGAAGAGTCCGTTAAAGAAGCCGCGGCAGAGATGGCAGCATTTCCGCACGTTAAGATCCTCGGTCTTATGACCTCTGCCCCCATTACGGAAGATCCTGAGTCAAACCGTCTATATTTCCGAAAACTTAACGCACTTGCACATAAGCTTTTGAATGA